>ERZ1027259.10-NODE-10-length-135573-cov-14.901437_pt1 | contig 135573 bp, 143 predicted proteins | sample MGYA00519260_ERZ1027259 | MGnify/ENA primary metagenome ERZ1027259 (study PRJEB26926, sample SAMN06164549) | human gut metagenome | biome: ENVO:00009003; feature: ENVO:2100002; material: ENVO:00002003 | host: Homo sapiens | place: USA | collected 2012 ...
TTCTAAGGCGTGGGTCGATGGTTTGAATCCATCACGGGGTACAAAAGACCGAGGTAGGGGAAGTTCCTTTATGTGGATGAGGGTACAGCTTACTGGTGGTGCACCACTGGTCATAAATGGAAGTGGCTGTATGTGTAGGTCTTATATGGTGTTTATAGTTCAGCGGTTAGAATAACTGATTGTGGTTCAGTATATGTGGTTTCGACTACCACTAAACACCCTTATGGCAGTAGGTTTTAAATAAAATCTTCCTGTTTGTTTACTATTGCCTTAACGTGGTTTAGAAGGGTTACACGATATAATAATCCTTCCTCTGGGGCGGTAGCTCAATGGTAGAGCGCAGGTCTGAAGAGCCTGGCGTTGGAGGTTCGATTCCTCCTCGCCCCACGTCGATTAGTAGACGAGAACTAACAGCAATGTTAAATTTGAAATCCAAGCAGCGGGTCTGAGGTTCGATTCCTCACGTCAGTTCAGTCTGATGTAGCTCAGTCGGCAGAGCAGCAGCCTCAAATCAAAATGGTTCTCAGCTGTTTTACAGAATTACAGGGTAAAGAAATTCTGTATGGAGAGTTGGGTGAGTGGCTTAAACCACCGTCCTGCTAAGACGGAGAACCTCAAAAGGGTTCCGCAAGTTCGAATCTTGCACTCTCCGCAAGTATATTTGGAATTTTTGTATAATAATGATTAATTATGATTACTATGACAAAGATTCAGCCTATAAATCCTAATGAAATTATCAGTGAGAAGGTTAAAATAATACCTGACCAAGTAATTAGGGTTTTTAACGAACTGATTGCAAGAAACTGGAACAAAGACAGGTCAATAGTGTTTACTAATGAAGCTGTTGAGTTTATAAAGTTTCTGACTGGGGCTAGTAAGGATACTATCATACAGAACCATTGGTTAGATGTAGAGCCTCTCTACAGAGAGAATGGATATGAAGTAACTTACCATGAGTCTCAAGGTGATGAATCCTTCCCCTCATATTATGAGTTTAGGAAGAGTTAATGCTGGGTTCGAATAATGGTTTAGTTCAACGCACTTTCGATGCGTAGATAGGGGTTCGATTCCCCTACCCAGTACCTTGTAGTCCTCCTTAATCCTTAATAGGATAGTTAGGCTACACTGTGAACGAACAGAGGAGAGGAGTTCACACGTTGGCTAGCAACGTAGTACACAATGGTGGGATAGGAACGGCTAGCACCCACCACTTCTTTTATTAAAGTACAATTATGAAGATAAGAAACGTAGAGAGTACCATTGCAAAGCGTGTCCTTAGAGAAACTGCCAGAGAATGTAAAGGCAGGAATAGAATGGATAAGAAGGGTACTGTTCCCAATGATTTAAAGGATATTTGGGAAGATGTTAAGACATTGACTAAGAGAGGTAAGAGATTTCGTATAAACTATTTAAGAAGTCTTGGCTACCTCTGATGTATGCAGCTATCTACTAACTGGTTAGGTAATATGCCTCTCAAGCATAAAATACGGGTTCGAGTCCCGTTAGCTGTACTAATTAATAACGAGCGTGTAGTGTAATGGTAGCAGTATCACGGTGAAGGAGGGGTTCGAGTCCCACACGTTCGGCTACATAGTAAAAATTACTCTATAAGAAGACTTACAGCAAATTAAAATCCTAAAATTCAATCGGTAAATGAAAGACGTAGGGTTCGAATCCTTACCTATACCGCCAAAGTCCTGATGGGTATAGTCGTCTAGTGGTAGGATGTATTAGAAACAGGCATTAGTCTTCTGGGCACACATCTAAGTATGTGTGCTAAATTGCCTCCGTAGCTCAATAGGCAGAGCAACTCACTTGTAATGAGAAGGTTGTAGGTTCGATTCCTATCGGTGGCTCAAATTAGTCTCATTGTTAGTAATAACAGTGGGACTTATTCTTTCTAAATAACAAGATTCTCAGTTAGCACTACAAAGATTAACATTTGCAAATGTTATTATGTAAAATGAATTATGAGTAGCTTTAAAGACGGATTGAGAAGAAGTGGTCAGAGTGTACTTGATGCAAGAGCACAGAACTTGTATGAAATGACTAAAATTGAAGAGGAACGATACATCCAAGAATGTAAGATGAAGGTTCTTCGTATCAAGAATGAGTTAAACAAGCACAGAGACCTATCTGTAAAATCCACTACTTCGTTGGAAGTTGGTAATGGCTTTGACCCTAAGGCTTGGGTAGCTAAGAGGCATCAATTGGAACGTGACTTACGAGTTGCTAACATTGAATATGCTCTTGCACTTAAAGTTGATGGTGAAGAGTTCCCAGCTGACGAAACTGAGGAAATGATTAATGTAGCAGAAGTGCTAGAAGACGATGCTAAATTGAAGTAATTATGGGAAGTGGAAGTTATTCCTTTGCAGCTTATTCTGCATTAGCCAACGATAGGGGGTATACAACTAAGTCAGCTGATGCTGTCTTTAAGAATCACTCTCTATCAGCACAGTCAGACATTAGGTTGTCTAACGTAAATGCAAGGAGCTTTAATACTCAGGTTAAACCAGAAATGATTAACACTGGTGTTAGAGAAAGTAGAGATAGCAACGAACATCCTGAAACTACTCCGATTATCATTGCTCTTGATGTTACTGGTTCAATGCGTAGAACACCCCATGAAATGATTAAGGATAACTTCCCTAAACTCATGGATGCTCTAATGCAACTGGGAGTCAAAGACCCACAGCTGTTATTTATGGCTGTAGGCGACCATGAGTACGATAGGTATCCTATTCAAGTTGGACAATTTGAATCTGATACTGAGAGGATTGTAAACTCTCTTGAAGAGTTTGTACTCGAAGGTGGTGGGGGTGGAAATAGTGGCGAGAGCTATTTATTAGCTCATATAATCGCTGGTTATCACACTGAAACCGATTCATGGTTTAAAAGACACAAGAAGGGTTATTTATTCACCATTGGTGATGAACCTAACTTGCACGGCATCAGTGGACGTGCTTTGGAAGATTTCTTAGGCTATCAACACCCTGCTAATCCTATTAGCGAGGAAGAAGCTGTTAAGAAAGCTCAAGAGCAATATAACGTCTATCATATTCATGTTACTAATGGTAGCTATGGTACAAGAATTGCTCCAGGTTGGAAGAACCTACTTGGGCAGAATGTACTTACTTGTGATTCACACAATGTTCACAATGTAATTGCTGAAGCCATTAAGCAACACGAAGACCTCGCTAATGTGATTTATGAGGAAGGGATTGTAACCTATACTCCACCTAGTGAAGGTAAAGAAAGTGGAACTTATACCTATTAAGAAGTTAGATGAATGAAATTGTATTAGGCTCGTTCTTTGGGGACGAGGGTAAAGGGCAAACTGTCCATAATTTATGTAAGGCACATCCTAAAGAAGAAACGATAGTTATTCGGTTCAGCGGTGGACATCAAGTTGGTCATACTGTAAGGCATGGTAAACTTGAACACACGTTTAGTAATTATGGTAGTGGAACCTTACTCGGCATACCAACGTACTGGTCTAAATACTGTACAGTAGACCCTATTACTACTATGAAGGAGTTGATAGATTTAAATAAGCTCGGTGTTTCTCCCGAAATTATTTATCATCCACTCTGCGAGGTTGTTACTCCCTTTGATGTTATTAATCAATGGAACAATGAGGAGAACCTGAGACATGGTACTGTAGGTACTGGTTACAAATCTGCTCTTGATAGAGTAGCTGCTGGTTATCATATTACTGTTCGTGATTGTGCTAATATCATGGTTCTTAGAACTAAGATTGCATCACTTATCAAGAACTATTATGATTTTAGTTCCAGCCTTCCAATGTATAACATTGATGATTGGTGTGTTAGAGTGCATGAATACTTTAAATCCGTGACAATATATGACGAGAATATTCTTACTCGTTATAAGTACAAGGTATTTGAAGGTTCACAAGGTATATTACTAGACCAAACATTTGGTATAATGCCTTATTGTACTCCAAGTAACACTACTTGTCAGAATGCTATGGAAATTATTAATAGGATAAAGAAGGAATCTAAGAATCACTTAGATAGAATGACGGAAGAGATAACAGACCACGTATATGTTATCAGACCATATATTACTAGACATGGCAATGGTCCAATTCCTACTTCTAAACCTGTTAGAGATGTAGATGACCCTAATAATCAGTTCAATGAGTTCCAAAGGACTCTTAGAGCTGTAGAGTTTGATGTTAAATTACTCGAACATTCATTATTAGTTGATTCTACTTTCATTCCAAACCATTACATACACAGGAGGATGTTAGTTATCACCCATAAGGATGAAATTACATCACAGTTCAATGATGAACTACTTTCTGGTAATTGGGAGGAACAATTCAGCGGCATAAGAATGTCTTACTATGATAAGCTCATGGTTTGACTTTTCTAAAGTATAACTATTGTAAGACGACACACAGCAACAAATCAACATCCATACTTTAAATAATGAGAACCCTCTGCTGCCCACTGCGGAGGTAAAAGAGTTAATGGGAAGGTCGTCTGTTCTATTGGGCTATAGTGTAATGGTTAGCACACAACACTTTGACTGTTGTAGTCTAGGTTCGAATCCTGGTAGCCCAACATAAAGATTAAATCTTATGAAGGCAATGAAGGATAAGAAGAAATTCGGAGGTGCATCCTTAATATCTAAGAATCGTAGCTGTAAGTCATTTGGCTATAGTTATGATAAAGAGGTTAGGAGAATCTGGCGAATTGAGGCAAAACAGTTAGCTCATAGAGTATTAATGCACTTACCTGTTAGTAGGGAGGAAATTCAAAAGGCATGGAGTAATCCATATTGCGATTTAGATTCCATAACTGGAATCCCTTACAGATGGGATGGTGAAGGCTATTATGAAAGATGGCTAGAACAAGTGTATAAGAAGTTAAATAATTTAATATGATTTACGCAAGAATAATTCTAGTATTACTAATCTTACTGATAGTAGTGTATTACGCTATGATAGTTGCACACCTCTCAGGAGTTATTAACCTTACTGATAGGAAGGTGGAGTTCAGTAAATTATGTATTCCATTCTATTATTGGGTTCACCAGGAGAGTGAGAATGGTAATGTTTAAATGTAAAATGAGTTAAAAGAAATGAGTCAACCTAAAGTAAGTAAAAACAAAATCTTCGCTATTCTAGCAGGAGTGATTGCAGTCTTATTGGTTTGTATGTCTGGTGCATTGATTGAAGATGCAGACAAGTCTAAGAACTATGTGTGTCAAATGCCTATGTCAGGTAAGTACAAGGTGTGGGTAGATGGTGGTATGCAATGGCAGGTCTTCGGTAATGTTAGTAGCTATCACAAAACTTCACAAGTCGAATTTACTGGATTGGAGAAGAATGAAGGTGGTTATATAGCAGCAGGAAGTAATCCCGCAGCTGCACTAACGTTCAATGATAAGGGTAGAGGTTTCATAGTTGGTTCATTTAGGGTTGTAATGCCTAATGATGCCAAGAATATGGAGAAGATACAAACAGACTTTGGTTCTGAAGAAGCATTAATTGCTAATCTAGTAAAGCCAACTTTATATAAGGTTGTAACTTCTTGTGGTCCACTTATGTCTTCACTGGAATCAGTATCGGAAACAAGAACTGACTTAATTGCTTATATTACTGACCAGCTTAATAATGGAGTATATAAGACAGTTGTAGTTCGTGATTCCGTAACTAACGAAATTACTGGTGAGAAGGAGTTAAGAGCTAAGGCACAGATTGTGTCTAATAGTAATGCTCCTGGTGGATATAGTAGGCAGGAAATATCTCCATTCTCTCAATATGGTGTAACTTGTGGTCTAGTGTCGGTCATTGATATTAAATATGATGATGCTACTCAATCACAAATTGATGCTCAGAAACAAGCTAACTTAGCAATTATTACCTCTAAAACCAAATCACTGGAAGCTGTACAGAGAACCTTACAGATTACAGAAGAGGGTAGAGCTACTGCTGAGAGGGCTAAATGGGAGCAAGAGAAGGAGAAGATTGTAGCTGTTACTAAAGCGCAACAAGAATTTGAAGTAGCTGAACTTGAAGCTAAGAAGGCTAAACAGGTAGCACTTAAAGTTCAAGCAGAAGGTGAGGCTAAGGCGGCTGCCAATAGAGCATTAGTTTCTGCAGGTTTAACTCCTGCTGAAAGAGCTGAATGGGATTATAAAACAGCTGTTGGTGTAGCACAAGCATTGGCTGAATCTAAGGTATCTTGGGTTCCTTCTGTAATGTTTGGTGGTAGTAATTCAAGTAATTCAGCTATGGATGCTGTAGGCTTGAAGATGCTATTAGACATCACTAAGTCATTCGATAAGAAAGGCAAATAATAAAAATATAAATACACAATGAGGAGGGCAGATACGTAGAGTTCTGTAACGTATTGAGGGTTGGAGTCAGATACTGGTTGGAACGACTGGGATAAGACTAAGTAATTATGTATTTATTCGGACCTATAGCTCAGCCTGGTCAGAGCAGCTGACTCATAATCAGAAGGTCGGGGGTTCAAAGCCCTCTAGGTCCACATCTGTTCGTCGGAAGGCGAACAGTATAGATTGGTACAGCCTAGGACAATGTATTAATCTATGGGAGTTAGAGCAGTGGTCAGCTCGCTGGGTGCATAGCCCAGAGGTCGTCAGTTCGAATCTGGCATTCCCAACAAAGGGCTAAATCTGAGTAGCTAACAGACTATGGGGTGTTATGCCTTGCCCTTTTACTTAGTAACTAAAAATAGAGCTTATGAAACATTTATTACTAATTCTAATGTTTGTTCCACTATCTTTATATGGTCAGCACAATGTTATAGCAACATATTATCATGCTGGACCTAAACATGGTTTATCATGGCATACAGCTAGTGGGAATAAAATTAGTGTTAAGAAACTAAATGCTAAGAAGTTAAGATGGGTAGCCCTATCACATGACTTATTAAGGCATTATGATTACGGTGACACTATCGTAGTAATCTCTAACAATCCTAAACTTAGAGGTAAATGGGTAGTTATGGATAAGATGCACAAGAGACATAGAAGTAGGATAGATTTCCTAACTCCCTCTGGAGATACATTAGGAATGCTAAAGCCAACTAAAGTAAAGATAAAGAAGCAGAATTAACTGCCTCAGTGGGGGAATTGGTAGACCCGCTACACTTAGGATGTAGTGCGCTTAGCGCGTGTCGGTTCGAGTCCGACCTGGGGTACTAAATGTAAGATAATAATGAGTACTAAGAAGATTAAATTGCTTAAGGAGATTCAAGAAACTCTAAAGGGCAAACATTTATCCCATAGTAGGAAATTTAAATCTAAACTAAAAGTAGAAACAGAGGACGGAGCACTTCTATGTGTATTCGGATGCTATAATAGGTTTCTTACTATGTACATGAGAAGTGCTACTATTTATACTACTTACAGAGGTAGGCTTATTAGAATTACACTATCAGAGCACTTTATAGAAAGGTTTAAGCTCAGATATAGTAATGCTGACAAGTGGAAGTTTTATGTTGTTAAGGAACTTACAACCATTCTAAACAGTTACAGTAAAATTGAGTATAAACCCATAAAAGTAAAAACTAGACATGGTTGGGCTGTAGTGGTAAGGTGCAAAAGTGGAAGTATTAAGTGTATAACATATGTATCTGTATGGAATAGAAGGCTAATTACCCCTCCTATGGATGCATTTATTAAAATCAAACAGGAAGTATGAAAGAGATTAAAGACTTTTTTGAAGAACTTGAGAAGTTAGCATCAGGAGATGTTATTGACATCAATGAAGCTAAGAGACTGGTATCTGAGGCTTATGTGGCAGGTATAAACTTTCAAGCCAACCAAACTAAACAAGGAGGTAAGAAATGAGAGTAGTTATCATGTTATTAATGCTAATGGGATTGTGCTCATGTACACAAGTTCCAGCTGGTACTCCTTCTGTTGAAATAAATCAGAACGTAGTATTTAAGGATAACAATGGAGAGATGTATGCTACTGAGTTTACCTATAAGAATCATTCCTATATTTGGTTTCATCATAGGAACGGAGGTTGGGATGGTAATGATGGTATAGTACATAATCCAAACTGCCATTGTAATAAGGAATAATCCACCACCTAGAGTTAGTAAGGGTGAGAAAATTACCTAGAGGCTGTTGATGCTTATTAGACGTGATAGGCTACAATCACAGTTGCGGTGAAAAATTGATAAGGACTACTAACACTTATCAGGCGGATTTATCAGAGTTAGTTGATTCTACACTCTTTAAGGCGACATAGCTCATTTTGGTTAGAGCGTGGGAGTCATAACCCCAAGGTGGTTGGTTCGAATCCAACTGTCGCCACACATCTTAATTTTATATGTATGAGTGACAAAGGCTTATTATTTAAGACAAGGAAGAATAATCACGGTAGCCATAATAGATGTAGCCGAGGGAGTGAATTTCCAAGACATGACATGAATAGGTTTCCAGGAACCCACTTAGGGATGAAACTGAGGTATCAAAAGCCATCAGTTGGACGTCTATATAAAGAGTGGGGCTGTAACCGTGATTATATAAGGACGAACAGAATAACTGGCTTTATTAATAAATTTATAGGTAAACCCTATAATGATTTAGTTAAAGCATTCTATGTCCTTATTAAAGACTTGAGAAATAGCCATAAAGAAGTAGGTCTTGCAGACCTTGAATGGCATTTCGAACAGTTTAGATATAGGAGATGGAGAGGTGATTATTATGTTGATGACGATGGTTTAGTCCAAGTTGTTAGACCAGAATCAGATGAAATAAAGGCTAGTTCTATTAATAAGCAGCAAGTAGCATATAATAAGGGAGTTCAGATTCCAGACTTCGGAAGGGTATCCATTCCAAGAAAGCTAGGTACTGATGGTAAAACCTACTGGAGCAAATACGGATTCCCAGATGAAGACCATGTTTACTATGAGAAGCCTCAGTATCGTCTTCCACAATTCATAGGTAACTATTGGTGTGACATGGATGGTAAGATGCTATTATTACCTGTATATCATGTTCCAGGTAGTTCTGAATATGCTATGTATTGGTCTGATACTCATGGTAAACCTAAACCTAAAGAGAGAGGTTATTACTATTATGGTAATTATCCTCAGAAGTGGGATAGAAGTGGATTCTGTGATAAGTTCTCCGATAAGTTTAGACCCGGTGATTATCTCTATAAATGGGCACAAGGTTTAGAGAATGGTTGGGTTATTCCTCTCATTCCATTTGGTAAGAGAACTAATGCCTATAGCCTTAGTTACTCTATGTATAAAAGGATGCAGCATACTAAAAGAATGCTATTACCTAATACTAAGGAGCTGAATGAAAAGAAGGAACGTGTTATCTACTATGAGAAGCAATTAGAGGCAGCAGGAACTCCAGGAAGTTGGTGGACTGTTGAACGGGCTGAGGAAGAACTTAATAAAGCTGTACGAGACCTAGAGAATACACCTGAAACGGCTTACTTTGAAGTGGGATATGGTCAATTATATCCTATGGTTAAAAGATATGATTATGAGAAAGCATTAAGAATCTATGAGCAGGAGCAAGAAGAAACCAGTATGGAAGGACAAGAGTGACCATGTATGGTATAACAGAATTGTCAGAAGAGTTCAAAGAATGCAGGTAAAGCAGATAGCACAGCTTAATGATATTTTAGAATATGAAATCTCTCAGCCAAATGAGTTGGTAAATGATTGGGACATCTGTGATTGGAAGTTTGATTATAGACATCCATATTGGAAACAGTTCCATACCCCAGCTGAGTTGAAGAGGTTTTGTTGTAAGTAACTCCCAATTCCAAATCAAAGGAGTTTAAATATTAGGTTTGGCGATGACAACTAAGCGAGTTGAGCGTATGTAATAAGACGTGCTCTGAAGTACAAGGAGTGGGGTGGGCGCAGAATACCTCTTTAGACTATTTATATAGTTAATCACTGCTTCATGGCTCTATGGTGGAATTGGTAGACACGTCAGGTTTAAGCCCTGATGCTCAGTGATGGGCGTGTGAGTTCGAGTCTCACTGGAGCTACTACCCTTGAATTTACTCTTAATCCTTAAAACAAACTGATATGAATATCTTTGGTAATACCGCAGCAGGATTTAGTAAGGAAGTAGACAGTGCAATGTCTACATTTAAGAGTACTATAGCTAAGCTTAAAGCTACGTCTGAGAAGGCAGTAGCAACTAAAGCTGAGAAGCAAGATGAAATTAAGAAGCTGGAATTAGAATGTTCAGCTCTTGATGGAGTATCTACTAAAGCTAATAACTTGGCTGCCAAGTTGGAAGCATTATTTGAATAATCATGAAAGTCGAGAACATACTTGAGCACCCTATTGACTTTACCTCTATTGAAGGATGTAAATCCTTTGCTGAATGGGTTAACGGAGATATATCTAATGCCTTCTACTTAGGTTTCCTAAGAGAAGAATTTAGTGAATACGTCCCCAAGATGAATGAGAGTGAAGACGGTATTCAATTCCTAAAGAGTATGGCTACAGCGAATACAAACGCTAAGAAATACTTAAAGGAACTCGCTAGATTGATGGAGCCTTACTTGCAAAGTAAAGAAGGATTTGTAATCTTGGATATGATTAACGATGTACTAGGGAGAATATCCTTAGAGAAGAAAGATGATATTTATGGAGTTGCTTTTGTATTAGGCATCTACACTGATTACTTATTTACTGTACAAGCTAAGGCATGAGTACATATTTAGTTTATACTGATGGGGCATATTCAAGTGCTCGTAATCAAGGTGGTATAGGCTTTGTTATTCTTAAGGATGGCAAGGAGGTAGCCAGATATTCTAAGATGTACAAGAATAGTACAAACCAAAGAATGGAACAGATGGCAGCAATAGTTGCCCTTGAATCTATTACTACACCTTCAGAAGTTACCGTAGTTTCTGATTCTCAGTATGTGGTCTGCACATATACTAAGGGTTGGAAGAGAAAGGCGAATCTGGATTTGTGGAAGAGATTTGATGCAGCAATCGCATTCCATACTAAGGTTGAGTTTGAGTGGACTAAAGGACACGCAGACAACCAATATAATAAGATTTGTGATAAGCTAGCACAAGAAGCTAGTAGGACTATAGAGATTACTGATTAATAAATTTGTAAATTCTTCTATATGAAATACAAGAAAATGGTAGCTAACTTAGAAGCAGCTAAGAGATGGTGGGATGCTCAACCTGAATCATTCAAGAAAGCAACTACACGTCCTGGCTCAGTTAAATGCAAATCTGTTAATAGAGGTAAATAACCACTTCGAGTTTAAGGTAAAGTAGGACTTGCGCATACCTTCATATCGTAGGTATTAAAACCTTTCTACATTGTAGATAAACCTATCGCGGAGAGGACAGTGGTGACTCTCCAACCTGACCCTATAGCTTAGTAGGTAGAGCTGCGGACTCTTAATCCGTAGACCAGGGTTCGAATCCCTGTGGGGTCACAGTAAAAGTTGAAGTAATAAAAGAGAAGTAATCCATGTCATGCCATTTGCTCGTGAGAGTAGGTGGCATTTTTATTTATGTCCCCATAGTTCAACGGATAGAACGAGAGTTTCCTAAACTTTAAATGAAGGTTCGATTCCTTCTGGGGATACTAATTTAACTTATTAGATTATGAGAGTATATGATGTTATAAAGACTGCAGAAAGTATTTACATTGATGAGTTTAGTAGACATACTTATCCTGGCATGTGCTGGTGTTTAAAGGTAGCAGCAGTTAAAGGGTTTGACTTTAAGGAGAAGAACAGGAAGGGACATCCGTCTTACAGGGATTTGCATGATAACATCCCAGAGTTTAATCCTGGCTTCCTTAAGGCTACTAACAAAATAAGAATGGTAGGCTTGGACTTCTGGTGGGATACTCTTGATTCAGAACCTAGACGAAGAGCTTTCCAAGTACTAAAGGACATTTATAAGGATAATCCTAAAGAATTTGAATATTGATATAATAGAGGGGATGTAGGGTTGGTAGTACTCATCATTTAAAGAGTTGCGAGTGGAAGTTATGATTTATTCTTAGGTCACGATTAGCTATCGTGATGTAGACAAGCGTGGAGGTACGGAACTTACTAATCCTCCCGTAGAACCACAGGGAGGCATAAGCATTAATCTCGGAGAGTAGTATTCCAAGTCTGAAATGACGAGGGTTCCTATACGTTGCTCAATGTGATATTAAGTGTCGGAGCCAGTTATTGATAAGTTCCAATAGTACGAGAGGAGCCTGGAATTAAGATTGGGAGGTACGAGATACCTTAGCTGTTAGTAGGAGAGCGAAAGTCAGCTAGTGTGTACGTTAAGTCACTGCACACATACGTTCAACGTCAATAACTGCCCTTAGAGCATTTGGTGTAATAACACACCCTCTATTTCACATTAAAGAACATTGATAGCAACATCATCCCACCTAGGTTGGAGAGCATACGGGAGAGAGTAAGGGTATAGCTGTGAAGCTATAATGCACGATGCTTTCAATGTTCTTATTTAGTCCTATAGTTTAACGGATAGAATACCATACTACGGATATGGAGGTCTCAGTTCGATTCTGAGTAGGACTACAAACTTAAATAACTAAGTATGAATAAGTTAGTAAAGCTTAGGGATAAGTGGTTTCCCAAGCCTAAGCCACTAAGTGCCTTAGATGCTTATACAATCACTAAATATGGATTAAAACTTGATAGTGACACCTTACATCAGAAGTGTATTGAAGAGATAGCTAGCCTAATGCAAGCTAAATCTGCAAGAAACTCTTATAGTTTGGTGTTCGACCTAGACGAGAATCTTCCTGAATTAGGAGAATACTTAGCTAAGTACTATACTGATTTAGGATTTAATTGCTTCGTCTTGGATTACGAGGTAGATAGGAGAATTGAAACTCCACAACTCTATCTTAGTTGGAAACGAAAAGGCATATAATGCCTGTGTTTGAAGGATATTCCTTCAATTAACTTTAATAATTTAATTACATTATGGCAATTAACTTGCAAAAAGGTGGACGCATTGACCTTTCTAAGGAGTCCACAGCTAGCGTGTTTAGAATTGGTTTGGGCTGGGATGCAGCACAACCTGGTAAAGAATTTGACTTGGATGCAATGGCTATTCTGCTTGGTGCTGATGGTAAAGCTGTAAGTGACGATGCAATGGCTCTGTTTGGGCAGTTGGACGGTCCTGAAGCTATAGCTGCTACTGGCTGCATTCATCATTCAGGTGATAACCGTACTGGTGCAGGTGATGGTGATGATGAAACTATCACTATCGATACTGCTAAGGTTCCTGCCAACGTTCAGGAAATTGTAGTTCTTGTCAATATCCATGATGCCAAGAATCGTCAGCAGAACTTTGGTATGGTAAAGAATGCCAAGGTTAACCTGTATGAAGGTGTAGAAGGTAACAACGTTCTTGCTAAGTATGACCTGGAAGAAGATGCTTCTATGGATAGAGCATTGGTATTCTGCAAACTATATCGTAAGGATGGAGCATGGAAGTTCCAAGCTGTGAATGAAGGTAAGGGTAACTATCAGAATGTGTTACTGTGTGACATTCTGTCCAGTTACGGTATCAACGCAGGTCCAAACAATCTGTAAGCTATGATAAACTTATCTAAGGGAGGCAGAGTTAATCTGTCTAAGGATGATAACGGTAACAAGTTATCTAAAGTATTCTTTGGAGCAAACTGGGGAGCTATCAAATCCGGCGGCTTCTTAGGCTTTGGTGGAGGTACTGAGGCTGTAGACCTTGATGCTTCTGTAGTCCTTATGGATGCTAACAAGCGTAAGCTTGAAACTGTTTACTTTGGTCATAAAGACTCTAGTGACAGAGCAATCCATCACTCTGGTGATGATTTAGTAGGCGATACTAACGGAGACGACGGAATGGATAATGAAACTATCTCAGTAGAACTGGATAGAATCAGACCTGAAGTTGAGTACGTTGCATTTATCCTCAACTCATATCGTCATCAAAGATTCGATAAGATTCCTTATATGGGATTGAGAATCTATACGACAACTGACGGGCGTCCTATAACCCGTCCAAACTCCAATCCTAACGTGTTGGCTAAGTATAACTTGGATAATGATAGTAAGGACCCCGAAACTACATTCGTTGGTCGTGAAGCTATCGTCTTAGGCTATGCTTACCGTAAGGATGGTGAGTGGAAGTTCAAGGCTCTTGGTAACACTGGCTCTTGGCAATCTATAGGAGAAATCGAAAGGGTATTACCCAATCTTATTTAATTATTAAAACTTACAATTATGTGTAACGAAAGTAACGTGAATGTGGACGAACTTCGTAAAGAAGTTATGGCTGATGGAGTGGTAACAAAGGAAGAAGTTGAAATGCTGTGGGAGAAAAAAGACTCTCAAGAAGGCAATACTTCATCTGAATTTGATGCATTCTTTGCCGAAGCTGTAATGGCTTGGCTGTTAGCAGACGGTGTAATCAGTGTAGAAGAGGCTCAGTATATCATCGATAAAATCAACGAGGATGACGACATCGACGATGCAGAATCAGAATTGTTGGAATCTATCGCTGAATGGGGTTCAGAAGAAGGACACGAGGTTCCTCAAATCCTTATTGACGAGTTCCCTGACTACTTCGAGGACGAAGAGTAAGACACTTCTCACGGGTGGGCATAACTGTCCACCTTTTAATAATTAAATAACTTAAAGATGAATATAGAATTGTTAAAGGGCTTGACAGATGCTGAGGTTAATCATAGTAGAGAATGTCATGGCTCTAATGTACTAACCCCACCCAAGAGAGACCCTTGGTATGTACTTTTCTTTGAAAAGTTCAAAGACCCCTTAATTCAGATACTGAGTATTGCTGCAGTTATTGCATTGATATTAGGGGTTATTAAGTCAGAATATTTAGAACCTATTGGTATTATAGCTGCTATCTTGTTAGCTGTTACTATAGGATTTTTAAATGAGTATAGTGCATCTAAGAAATTCGATGTACTTACTTCAAGTTCTGATGATACACTTGTCAAAGTAAGACGAAATGGGATTGTAACCCAAGTAGCTCGTAAAGACCTAGTTGTAGATGATGTAGTGCTGTTAGAAGCTGGAGAAGAAATTCCTGCGGATATTACAGCCTACGAATCTCATAACTTAAAGGTTAATGAGTCTGTTCTAACTGGAGAATCTAAGGCTGTTACTAAACAACCTAAAGAGGAAGGTGAATTAAATGCCACTTACCCATCTTGGCTATTACTAAAAGGAACTATCGTTGAAGAAGGTTCTGTAGTAGGTGTAGTCAATGCAGTTGGAGATAATACGGCATTTGGACAGACAGCACGTAAAGCTGCTGAAATTACTGATACAGAGACTCCTCTAAACAAGCAACTGAATGGTCTTGCTGATTTAATCAATAAGATTGCATTTGGTGCTGCTGGATTCCTTATTCTTGCTTTATTAGTGAGATACTTCTTTATAGAACAAGCTTATGTAGGACAAGACTGGATGCAGATTACTAATGACCTATTATCCTTCTTAATGATTGCAGTTGCACTAATAGTTGTAGCTGTACCAGAAGGATTGCCTATGGCTGTAACATTAGCCCTTGCGTATTCAATGAAACGCATGTCTAAGGCAAATAACCTGGTCAGGAAGATGCACGCTTGTGAAACCTTAGGAGCAACTACTCTTATTCTCACCGATAAAACGGGCACTCTAACAGAGAATAAGATGAAGGTTGTAAATGAGGTAATGCCTAATAGGGCATATATTACTATCAATGCTCTTGCCAATTCTACTGCATATGTAGATGGTGATAAGACCGTTGGTAATCCTACAGAGGGTGCTATAATTAAGTATATGGATGCTGGGGACTTACTTGATGATATAAGGAGAGATAATACTCCTGTGTTCAGAATGGACTTCTCAAGTAAGACTAAGTTTATGATGTCCATTGTTAAACAAGGTGATGCCTTCGTTTCATTAGTGAAAGGTGCTCCAGAAGTTGTTCTTACTATGTGTAATGGAACAGATGGTGTACCAAGCTGTGTTTCAGAGCAAGACAAAGGACGTAGGGTTATAGGCTTTGCTTATAAAGAATCTATGACTTTGGAAGAGGCTCAGAAACTGAATGGCTTCACTTATAATGGCTTCATGGCTATTGAAGACCCAATCCGTAAGGATGTTCCCGATGCAGTTAAAGCTGCAAAAGAAGCTGGCATTACAGTTAAAATCATCACTGGTGATAATCCAGCCACAGCTACGGAGATAGCTAGGCAGGCAGGACTAAGCGAACACCCAGTACCCATGCTCGGTTCTGATATACAGGATAAAGTTAATCCTCTAAGGGTAGTCGACGTATTTGCGAGGACTAAACCTGAGGATAAACAAACTCTTGTTAAAAGATTCCAGCAAATGGGAGAGGTTGTTGCAATGACTGGTGATGGCACTAATGATGCCCCAGCTTTAAATCATGCCGAAGTAGGTATAGCCATGAATAATGGTACGGACGTAGCCAAAGAAGCTGCGGATATTATCCTACTCGACAATTCATTCCCATCTATCATCTTAGGTGTTAAGTGGGGAAGAAGTCTGTACAAGAATATACAGCACTTCATTCTATTCCAATTAACAATCAATGTTGTAGCTATTCTTATAGCTTGTATTGGTCCGTTCATTGGTATAGACCTACCCTTCACTGTTACACAGATGTTGTGGGTTAATTTAATCATGGATACATTCGCTGCATTAGCGTTAGCAACTGAACCAGCTAACGATGCAGTTATGAAGGATAAGCCAAGAAGTCCTAAGGCATTCATTATCACTAAACCAATGTGGTGTGAAATCTTTGGAGTTGGTATTATATTCTTCATATTCTTAGTCACTTTACTCTATACTAAGGCAGTATCTCTAACAGAGTTCTTTACGATATTCGTATTGTTACAATGGTGGAATCTGTTTAATGCTAGAGTGTTCGGACAAAGAAGAAGTATCTTTGATGGCTTGCTAAAGAATCCTGCATTCGCTGGAATTGCTTTAGTTATTCTCGTTGGTCAATTCTTAATTGTACAATATGGTGGTGCTATGTTTAGAACTGAACCTCTCTCTATGGAGACTTGGGGTTTGATTTTAGCTGGAACTTCTATTGTTACGGTTGCTAGAGAATTGATGTATCAAATAAGCAAAATTTTCAAATAGTATGGAATATTGGGTATTATACTTATGTAGTATTGCTGACTCAGTTCATACATTGTTAATGATTCTTTCAATTGTTGGTTTAATAGTATCAGCTATCTTATTCTTTATGTCAGTATGTAGTTCACAGTGCGATGTTTGTGGCACTAGAACTTGCGTGGCTAAAGGAGTAAAGAAATCTGGTGTAAAGAGGAAACACTTCGTAATACCTACTGTAATAGCAGCGATATTATGTGTGCTTACTCCTTCAACAAACCAATGCTATGCCATATTTGGTGTAGGTGCAACTTTACATTATGTAAATCATAGTGAAGAAGTGCAGAAGATACCTGACAATGCAATGAAAGCAGTAAATCGCTACTTGGAGTCTCTGGCTCCCAACGACTCCATACAATAGTACTAGGGGTCAATGCTGTCTACATACGTAGATGGGTTGACCCTTATTTTTTGTAGATACGTGGTAATGTAACTGAAAAGTCAATAAGTGAAAGGACTAAGTAAAGTTAAAGCATGGCTAACTAAGAAGGAATTTATACAAGTAGAACAAGTTGGAGATACAAACTCAGAATACTTCCAGTTGACTGGGTTTCCAATTACGGTTAGACTTGGTGACCATCTTGGTAGGCAGAATACTATCTCGGATAAGTATATCAATGTTTTACCAGGTAACGATTGTGATTCATATGTACTAGTAATAGACAAGACCACTAAAGTTATAAAGTATAAAGAGTTATTAAAGGTTTTAGAGAGCTTTATTTCTCTTTATTCAATTCTTCCTGACCACCTCAAATTTAGAGTTGAGATGAAGAAGGAATTTCAACAGAAGGAATCTAGTCTAAATTCTGAAATTAATAACCTGAAGGCATCCATTCAATCACTTAAAGTTAAGATGAAAGAGAAGATGAATACCTTTAGTCAGGCTATTAAGAAGGTAAACAACGACATTGTAGTCGAAATGAACAACTTGCAATGATTATACAGAATATTATAGACTCTTGGAAACATATTCCATATACTCTTAGACATTATATTGCCTTCCTCAAGACTGAGAAGAAGTATATTGGCTATTATAAGTATAAGTTTCATGACTTAGATAAAGTTCTTATGTACATTCTTATCCCTTGGTTAGGCACTAAGAGAATCAAGAAGATACATAGAGCTATTAACAAACATCATATCCAAAACCACAAAGCTGCTTGGGAATGTAATTATGAGGAAGCAGTAATAGATTGGGAATGTTGTCGGTTAACTAAGCCTCAAGAACCTATGAGTGCAAGGGAGTATTTAGAATACAAGAAGGATACCCTCAGAGATGTACATTATGCCCATATGGACATGATAATGAAACAATTTAACCTGTAGGACAAATATGGTTATCGAGGAAGCTGATTTTAGAATGACCTCTGGAGCGAGTGATTATTTCTGGGATTTAGAGTTACTCTATACAGTAAGACCAAAAGGTAAACCTGAGCGTCAGGAATTTAAAGATGCAGGGTTTGGTATGCCTTTGGCTACTTGTATTAGAAAGGTAATTCATCACAGAATATCCTGTAAGAGAGAGGTTGGTACTCTTAAAGAGTATGTACAAGATTATAGGGAAGAAGTAAAGAGATTGGAAGAGTTACTAAATTCTTCTTTAATAGAGAAGATGGTGGCTGACTCTAAGCTAGCTAAATCTTTAAAATCATAATTATGGCTTCAATTAAGAAAGCTCCTAAGAAGGGCACAAGACGCGTACAGTCAGTTAGAACACTGGATTGTGGTAGGTGTGGTTTACCAACAACGCATACTCTATACGATGCAGAGAACAAAATCTACAAGTGTACTATTTGTGGTAGTGTAATCAAATTATAATGTGTAACTCTAATTCGTTTAGTAAAATGAAGAAAGAAGAGAAGAAGAAGGAAGAGGATAGAAGAGTTGATGTAAACAATGATGCCGAAATGGTAGCATTGGGTATCCGTAATCCATTTGTAAAACCTCGTGACCCATCTGTATGGACTAAGACTGAGAAAGAACGTAAGGCTTGGAAGAAGCAGCGTCGTTTCCCAGCTCCTGATTCACGTTGGGCTCCTCCTACGAGAACATCACGATTTATAGGTCGTCTTATTATCAATGTTAAGGGATTTGATAAGACTACTTATCGTCACGACTGCCCAGAAACAGATATACCTTATCTGTTGAGTAAATATAAGAGCGAACGTAGCTCTATAGTGAGAGCATTCTGGAATGGCAAAGAAATCGACCCAGAACGTCTACTCAAACAAGCAGTATAAACTAACTGAATACCCTAAGTTCCTATATGAAGTATCTCTATATAAGATATGGAAAGATAGGGCAGAATGTGTAGGAAGTCAGTTCTATGCAGCTGATACACCTTTGACTATTAAGAAGGAAACTATTAGTAAGAAGGTGGAAGATTATAGATTAGTTAAGTTTATTACTTGGCTATCAGCACCTCTAGATTACTTGATGCAAAACAACTTTAAATTAGTTACTGATGAGAGTACTAGACGCACAAGGAAATCCAGAACAAAAGGAAACTAAGCAAGGTGTTCAGACAGTGGACGCAATGCCTACAATGCAATATACAGAGAAGAACATTGATGAGAGTAGACGTAAGTGTACCTTATCAAGTGTTATGGTTGAAATGCTAGTAAAGCAACTATCTGCTGAACTGGCTAACCATAGTCTGTATAGAACCTTTGCTAATTACTTTGATGTAGAGGGATTGCCCAAATTGGCTACCTACTGGCTTGGTAGAGCAGCTGAGGAATACCTTCACCATGAGTGGATTTATAAGTATTTGACTACTAATGATGCTCTGTTCCAATATCCACCAGTTCCAGCTATTAAGGTGAACATAACTGATAGAGTTATGCCTTTTGCTGCTACTGTTGATAGGGAGATTGAAACTACCATGAGCATTAATAAGATTGTAGACCAAGCTCAGAAAGAGGGTGATTGGGCTACGTTTCAGTGGTTGAATGGAGAGGATGAAGAGGAAGGTAGACTTGTTAAAGAGCAAGTAGAAGAAGAGTCTGTTAGTAGGACTATTCTGGATATGGCTAGGGAAGAAGGCTCATGGTTGCGTAAGCAATCTACTATTCTGGCTTTCTATCGCAACCCTGATAGCTTACAGCCATCTCGTAAAGCATAAGATTATTTAGAACTACAAAGATTAGCCTAAAAGAATTATCTTATAATTTACATTTAATATGAAAAAGGTAGAATATATCGTAGACAGTTTCAAGGACTTTACTGGTGCAGAACGTCAGTTTGTAATGGCTGCTGTTAGCCTACATGGTGAACCAGACATTTACATCGAGGAAGATGGAGATATTATTGATAACGACGAGAAGGTGTTATCTATCGGAGTATCTGTATGCCGTCCTGACGATGAGTTCAATGAAGCTCTTGGCAAGACTATTGCCGAAGGTAAGGCTACGAAATATCGTAATCATGCATTATATGCTGTAGATGCTGGGCTGATTAACGAAACAATGGTAAAGGCATTGCTTCAGCAAGAAGCTGAATATTTCAAGGTTAATCCTGGTCGTTACCTAGCTGGATATGATAGGGATGCTGAGAAGTATCACAGAAGCACAAGAATCGAGGGTTATATTGACTCTCTTGACGGAGAAGCCAAAGCTACATTTAACTACCTCACAGATGCAACTGATGAGGAAATGGAGAAGATGGCTGAGGCAGTAAACTACGTACTCGGTGAGTAAGAAGTTACTGTGGTTAGTAATCCTATGCTTAGTAGGAGCACTAGCCTGGACGTGGTTAACTCCAACTAAGGAACCACAACCAATACCTAACTATGAAGAGCTGGTTAATCATATTGACTCTCTAAATAGTGAAATAAGTTTGCTCAAACTTCAGAGAGATTCTTTACATAACGTGATAGATTCCTCTAAAGTTAAGGTTGATGTAATTGAACATTGGTATGAAAAAGAGCTTACTGATATTACTAATCAGTCTATTGCCGATGATGTGGTGTTCTTCACAGAATACCTATCCGAAGTTGGTAAATGATTCGTTAGTAGTAATTACACCTCAACAGCTAAAGGCAACTAACTTAATATTCTTGGAACATAAGAAGTTTAAACTGGAAATTCCAGAGCTTAAAAGGCAAATAACATCTTATGAAAGTTTGATTAACTCTTATGAGAAGACTGACTCTGTAAGGAATGCACAGATAAATAGGCTTATGCTTCATGCACAGGCTTCTGAGCAGGTAATGCAGAATCAACTTAGAGAGATTAATAAACTTGAATCCAAGAAGAAGCTCTATAAAGGGCTAACAGTTGGTGGTGTTACTGTTAGTGTGGTCCTTCTAATAACACTATTATTAAAGTGAAGTACACTGTAGGAGCAATGGTTTTATTGTTCATAGTTGTTATACATTTTTTATTTGTTATCCCAGACCTTCTACTGGTGTTACTGATACTGAATGTAATAGTGAACTTAGATTGGATATCAAACAAGATTGTTAAACTGTTAAAAAGACAAGTATGAATTTTACAGACATTTTTAAAGGTAAGAACCTAGTAGCTTTAATAGCTGCTGTTATTGTGTGTGTTCTGTTGTCAGTATTTGGAGTGCCTAAGATAGCTATTTATGTGGTTATGTTTGCACTTGGCTGTAACAATAAGAACTTTGCACAGTGGGTGGAAGACAAAATCATAATTCCATTTAAGAGGTTAATGTAATCGTATTATCTGGTATATAGCTAAAAAGAGTCTGCTGTTCATACTTAGACTCAGGTATTCAATGGCAAAGCAACTAAGCAGTTCCTTCGATAAAGACAAGGATGGAGTTAGATATCAACATCCAGAGCGTACGTGCAAGGAGTGTGCTAAATACCCCTGTTTCGGAGGTCAAGAGGACAAAACTTGTGATTATGCCAAATACGGTTGTAGGAAATACAAAGATAAGGAAGATTAAATTATTAAATTCTTATCATTATGATAGAATGTAACATCTACTCTGGACGTAGGGGAAGGATAGATTACCAGGAAACTGGTAACTTCGATTCTTTATTGGAAGCTGAACTCTATGCTCAGGAAATCTCAGAGATGGATGCCAATGAATTTGGGTATCCCATCGAAGAGTGTGAATGGTTGGCTGTAGAGACTGCTACTGATAACATTCCTTACGATGAACGAGTAGGAGTAATGTATCTGTAAATGGAAACAATCCATGCCAAGTTGATAACCTTACGAGAAGACGTAGGTGGTTATATAATCTATGTCTTCCAAAATTTAGCTAATGGGACTTATGAAATGATAACTCGATTACCTAGGTGGGAATCTCCGATTCTCAAGATAGGTGATGTGGGGTTTTTAAAGTACAATGAAGTAATAGCTGGTGAGGACACTTGGTATGACAGGGAATCTGGTCAGAAAGTTCCTTACCGCTTTACTGGAGTTTATTTTATAGACTTTGTTTATGAGAAACCAGCGGAATCAGATTTAATATTGTAAATAAATAGATGAACGAATAAAGAGATTATTTTATATGATAAAGACATAATATAGAATAACAATATGATGAAGGAGAAATTGGCTGCCGCTATTGCTAAGAAGAATAATGACATTAACACTTTCGTATGGAAAGGTCGCAAGGTTGAAGTAAATGGACAACTCGTACAAGAAGAGAAGAGACTTGTCGATTGTTCTGAGAAGGAACTAAGAACGTTCTATAACCACTGCGAGTCTATGCTGTATAATGACAGCAAAGAATACCCAGGTCGTTATGTCCTACTGGACATTATCAAAGACCAAAGAGAAAGATGTAATACTGAATTATTCCTTCGCTGGTTAGAGCAAGATAGAGGTATTCCAAGATTTACATTCCTGCCTTCGCTGAGAGTGTTCCTTGATAACAACAAAGGTATTGATACCAAGGAAACATTCATCTCTGAGGCTTTAGTAGGAGAATGTCCTGTGGAGTTCGCGAGACTTCCTATTGACGTTGTCCTTGAAGGCTGTCTTGATAAGTTGGGCAAATTTAACAAGCAGCATATAACATTAACATTCATCTTAAAACAAGGTCTATGGTTTACGCAGCAGGAATCTAAGGATTTAACCGAGAAGACTCCTAATGGAGAGTATCGTGAAAAGGCTGAGGTGGCAAGAGAACGCCTGGGCTTGAATCCTACTGCAAACCTGTATATGACACCGAAAGGCTTGTCATTCACTCAATTACGTGCAATGGTGAACCTTAAGAGTAAGAAGTACTCTGAACTTACTACTTCTCAGTTGGAAACTCTGAGAAACAGAATCCTGTTCTCTCTGGAAGATGAGGTTAAATTCCACATCAATCAGTGGGAGACACGTAAGAACCAAATTAAAATGGTTTGTGATGCTAAAGGTTTTACTCTTTAACATCTATACCCATCTATATTGGTTCTACATATACACTCCTGAGTTTTATTCACTTATTATAGGAGTTTTGTTTACATAACTATCAATAGAATTATAGAGTAAATTCAAGGGTAAAATTGATAGTATATGGCAGACTTGTTTGGAAATCTAAGTAGAACTGAACGCCAAGAACAAGGTGTTCAACGATGGGTAGATAACAAGTTGTGTGGGACTTTAAACTGGGCAACTGGTGTAGGTAAAACAAGAGGTGGACTAATGGCTATTAGTAGGTTTCTAAAGAAGAATCCAACTAAATCTGTTATTATAGTTGTACCTAGTGAACCTATTCAGAGGCAATGGAATCAGGAATTAATTGACTGGAATCTATTCCAACAATGTTCGGTTAAGACCATGAATGATACATCTACTAACAAGTACAGCTGTACTCTATTAGTTATAGATGAAATCCATAAAGTAGGAGCACCTACACTACTGAACATATTTAAAAACGTCCAATATACAGTAATCTTAGGGTTAACTGCGACCTTCGAGAGATTGGATGGTAAAGATGAAATTATAAGCAAGAAGTGTCCGATTGTGGATACCATTTCTGTAGAAGAAGCCATAGAGAATAAATGGCTCGCTGATTATCGAGAATATGAGGTTCTTATTGAGCCAGAGGACATTGATGTCTATAGAGAGGTCAATAAGGAGTTCTATGAGCATTTCTCCTTCTTTAACTATGACTTTAATCTTGCAATGAAGTGTGCAACTGATTGGAAGAGAAGGTCTGAGTTAGCTAAAGAGAGGTGTAGAGAAGACCAGAGTGAAGACTTTAAAACTGTTAATAAGCAGATTCTAGTTCATGCTATGGGATTTAGTAGAACCCTACAAGCTCGTAAGAAATACATATATAATCACCCCAAGAAAATTGAACTTACTAATCTAATCCTAGAGAATAGGCAGGACAAGAAGTGTATAACTTTTAGTGCTACTATAGCTATGGCAGAGAAGATTAAGTATGGTGCCGTATACTCTGGTAAGGATTCAGCCAAGAAGGGCAGAATGAGTTTACAAGAGTTTGTACAGCAAGATGGTGGGGTACTGAACACTGTTATGAAACTGAATGAGGGATTTAATTGTCCTGACATCAGTGTGTCAGTTATATTAGGCTTCAATAGTAGTTCTACTACTAAGAAACAGAGAGTTGGTCGAGTTATCCGTCAAAAGGAGGGCAAAGTTGCAGAAGTCTTTACTTTAGTTCTTAAAGGAACTGTAGAGGAAGAATGGTTTAGGAAATCTACCAGTTCTGGAAGATATATACCTATTAGCGAAGAGAATCTTATAGATGTTCTTCAAGGTAAACCATTCAATCCTAAAAAGAAGAAGCAAACTAAAATGATGTTTAGATTCTAATGTTCAATGTAACCTATTTCGAAATGTCTGATGAAGTAGTTGATGTAAAGGTAGATGCAATACAGTTCCTACATTTATTGGAGTTATATGCAGATGGTAAGTACATCAGAGCTATAACAGCAGACTTTCACGGTAAAAGCATAGACTGTGCTAAGCTAATACGTAGCTTAAAGTTTGTGTAAGATTCATTTGGTAATTTAAGAGATTTTTAGTATCTTTGTACTCTTAACACGTTAATAAGATGACAACAGAGAGAATGTTAGAGTTACTATGTCTAACTCAATTTCTCAATAAGCACAAGAAGATGCTTGACATACGTTCATATGGTGAAGTAATTTACAAGGTGTACGATATAGATAGTATTGTAGCTAGGAGAAACGAGTTGGAGATGGAACTCTTGAACCCGTATGTAATTGACAACGCTGAGAAATCAGAATAAACACTTTACAGTTAGTAGATTGTTTAGTTATTGGCTAACAATTTATTTAATTGGAAAAACTAAGTTTAACAGTAGACAATCAATTAGTAATGATGGAGAAGTATCGACTTACAGCAGAAGAGGTATTGCTAATTGATTTATTATTTCTAGCTAGTATAGAAGAAGGGCATAAAGAATATCTAGTTAAGTATTTTACTATGCCTGTAACTAGAACCAATCTTAGAGATTTACTACTAAGTCTCCAAGCTAAGGGAATTATTACTAAACAGTATAAAGTTCCCGATAAGGGTCAGAAGTTTGACCCTGAATGTGTTATATTCAACCAGAATTTCCTTAATAACTATAGGAAGTTTAGTGGTGATTTAGGCGCAGAGTTCTTAATGACTTATCCTCACAATGGCTTAATTAACGGGATTGAAGTTCCGTTGAATAACTGGGCTAAGAAATTTAGTACAGAAGAGGAGTTCTATTATGCCTATGGTAAATCTATAGGCTGGAAGCAGGATAAGCATGAGGAAGTATTAGAACTCATTAGATGGGCTAAGGATAATAATTGTAACCTTCTTAATATGAATATTGCAGACTTTATGATAAGTAAAATCTGGCAGAATATTGCAGAACTTAAGAACGGAGATGGGACTATGAGGTTTGATACTATCAAGAGTATTTAATGGGATTAATAACTAAGAATTTAAAGGAGTTAATTGATAGAGGTAGGAGAGGAGAGAATCATGCCTTATCAATGGGTCTTCCAAAACTAGAGAGATTTGTAGATGGTGTAGCTCAAGAGACATATTACTTAATAGCTGGTGGTACTGGCTCAGGTAAGACTTCTTTTACCTTACACTCATTTATTTATAAGCCTTTAATGGAGAATATCGATAATCCAGACTTTCATATTGTGTATTTTAGTTTAGAAATGACTGCTGAGCAGTTGCTTGGTAAAATTCTATCTATTTATATATATGAAACATTTGGTGTAGAGTTATCCTTTAAAGAATTACTCTCCAGAAGTAAAGATACAACTCTGTCCGATATGGACTATGAATTAGTATGTCAATCCTTAGAGATGCTTGATAAGATTGAATCTCACATGATTATATACGATAAGCCTTTAAATAACCAGCGAATGGTAGATTTCCTTATGGATTCTCTAAAGCAATTTGGTAAGTTTGAAGGTGATAAGTATACTCTGTTTAGACCCAATCATATTATATTAGTTGTCTTAGACCATATTGGTTTAGCTAGACCATCTATTGGTAACTCTAAGAAAGATGAAATGGATGCTATGTCTTCTTCATTAGTTTCATTTAGAAATAAATGTAAGGTTAGTCCTGTAGTGGTAATGCAGGTGAATAGAGGTTCCTCCAATGTAGAGAGAAGGAAGTTAAACTTCCAGGAACTCCAGTTGGATGATTTAAAGGGAACTGGTAATCCAGCAGAAGATGCCAATATAGTATTAGCATTATTTTATCCATTTAGGGAGAAGATGTCTTCGTATAGAGGATATGACATAAAACAAATTGGAGAGAACTTTAGAAGTGCAGTGGTATTAAAGAATAGGTGGGGTGCAGCTGATATTGCTGTAGGTCTCGGATTCTATGGTAAGACTGGCTTGTTTAGAGAGCTTCCAATTGCAACCAAGATTACAAACTATGAAAGGTATTTAACCCCGGATTGGTTACTTACTGATTCATTAGAAGATTCATGCCAAGAGATTACTCAAGAAGAACAACAAGATACTAGTTCAAAAATGACTTTAGTTCTATAGTAAATGGCAGCAGAAACTATTGCGATTGTTGGTGAGAGTGGTACTGGTAAGAGTACTTGTTTAAGAAATTTAAATCCAGAAGAAACCTTCTTGATTTCTACTACTGGTAAGCCTCTACCTTTTAAAGGGTATAAGAAGAAGTATAAAGAGATAAAGAAGGAAGGCTCTGAATGGGTTGGTAACTACTATGTTAGTTCTAAATATGATAAAATCATTAACATCTTGAAGATTGTTAATCTAAAGATGCCTCACATTAAGCAAGTTATCATTGATGACTGGCAGTATATGTTGAGTTATGAGTTTGTTGATAGAGCTACTGAGGTAGGTTATACTAAGTTTACTGAGTTGGCTCAGCACGCTATGGAAGTACTTAGGTATTCAGAATCTATGAGGGATGATTGCAAGATGATATTCCTTACTCATAGTGAGAATGTCGGTGATGCCATGAATCCTAAATATTCAATCAAGACTATTGGTAAGTTATTAGCGGAGAAAGTTACTCTGGAAGGTCTATTCACTTATGTATTCTTTACTAAGGTACAAGAAGGTGATTCTGGCAAAATGGAGTATAAATTCCTTACTAATACTGATGGAGAATGCGTAGCAAAGACTCCAATGGGTATGTTCGATGATTTATTAATTGATAATGACTTGAACGAGATTATTAAGGTAATTGATGCTTATAACAACGACGAGGAATGATTATAAAAATGATGATTACCTTTGATTATAATCCTGACACTAAGGAGTGTGTACTTCTAAAGCAGGAGCAAGTCAAAGAGAAAGCTCAGAAGACCAATACTAAGGCTGAGGAAGCAGAAGATTCTGCTGAACCTCAGATTACCTTAGAATCTAATAAATATGTCCTTAATAGGGCAGCTGCATCCTTAATGGGTGTGGAATGGGAGAATAGGTTGGATATTAAATATCAGCCTATTGAGAAGGGCGGATTGATGTTCCCAATTATAGGAACTGATACTGCTTGGAAGACCAAGTCTGGTAACAAGTTGACTAAGAGCCTTACAGTAAGTTGTAGAGGCAATGCAAACGACTTATTGTCCAAATATGGAGATACATTCACTGTAACTCCGTGGAAGGGGCATGATGGTTTGTTCGTGTTAATTGGTAACAAGGACAGGTCTGAAGAAGAAATAAAAGATAATAATATTAAGATTAAAGAAGATGAAAACCCAGTGGAGGATTTACCATTGGACACTAGCTTAGATAATGATGAAGCATACGAGATTGACGACTTATCATTTGAAATTTAATTTTTAATATTATGGCAGGAATGACATTCAATCTAAATAACGTTAAAGGCACAGCAGTAGTAAGACTGAAAGCTTGGGGTATCTATGATGTAGTATTCAAAGGTATCGAGCTAGCCAAGGGTACAAATAAAGAAGGCAACGAGTGGAAGGCAATGAAGATTAAGTTCTCTGGAGAGGATGGTATCTTTGAACCTCTTATCTTCTGCCCTGGCGAGAATGGTGCAGAACGTGTAACTGGAGAAACTGGCGGTAAGAAGTGGGAACTTCCTTCAGCTATGGAGCAACTTCAGTTTACTGTATCTCATGTAATGACAAATCTTGCTCCTGAAATGATGGAGAAGTTTGTTAAGGCTGTATCTGGTCTTACATTACCTGATGACTTTGAGAAGTTGATTGAAATCATGAATAAGGCTTTAGCTAAGTCTGTAAACAAACAGACTAAGTTGAAACTGATTGGTAACAACAAGGGTTATGCATCTTTGCCTAGCTTCGTTGGTATCAATAAAGAAGGTGAAGCATATATCAACAACAACTGGTTGGGTGATACTGTAGCATTCTCTGATTACGAAGTTAAGAAGATGAATGAGCAGAAGAATGCTAAACCTACAGCTGTAAAAGATGACGTAGATGCTGCTGACGATGCAGTAGCAGGTAACGAAGACTTGGATTTTGAAGTATAATAAATAATTAGTAACTTTGTGGTTCTAATACAAACCATATGAATTAATATGAAACTTGAATTTGAACCTACGATTACTAAGCAATATTTATTAGACAGAGCATCTCAAGAGACATATCTCGAATATTACTTAGGCATACCTGTTAAGAAGGGTTTGTTTAAGTCACCTTTGAGAGCAGACAATAATCCCACTTGTTCCTTTTATAGGAATAAGAGTGGAGATATTGTTTTAAAGGATTTTAGTGGTGCATTTTATGGCAATTTTATTAGTGTAGTCATGTACAAATATGGCTTAACCTATTATAAGGCACTAAGAATGATTGCCAATGACTTCGGTTACATTAAACATCCTAAACTTAAAAAGAATCCCAAACCTGTTACTATTAGTACTAATGAACTCAAGGAGTGCAAGGAAGCTAATATACAGGTAGAAATTCAAGAGTTCTCTAAAGAAGAACTTGAATGGTGGATGCAATTTGGTATTACAGAGAAGATTCTGAAGAAATTCAGGGTCTTCTCTTGTAAGACCGTATTTCTAAATGGTAATTTCTTTACAACATCATCTAAGAGTTGTCCAATATTTGGATATTATAGAGGTAAGAATGAGAACGAAACAGAACTGTGGAGAATCTACTTCCCCTTTAATAAGAAGCATGAATTAAGGTTTCTATCTAATTGGAAGTCCTTCTTATTGCAAGGTGCTAAACAACTCCCTAAAGAAGATGATGTCTTAGTAATAACTAAGAGTCTAAAGGATGTAATGACATTGTATTCTCTCGGAATAACAGCCATAGCCCCAAATTCTGAGAATCTATTCCTAACTGAAAGTCAATTCTCTAAATTGAAGAGTAGATTTAAGAGGATTATTGTATTCTATGACAATGACTTAACTGGTATTCATAATATGAATAAAATTAGGAAGTCATTTGATGTAGAATGTATGTGGATTCCTCGTAGTTATGGAGCCAAAGATATATCAGACTTTCATAAGATGTATGGACGAGAGAAAACTTTAGAATTGATAGAATATGCCAGAAGAAGTAGTAGAGAAACCAAAGAAGAAGCGTAATGGTGCATATGCCAGACGTAAGGGAAACAATTATGAGTTGAAGATTATTAAGGAGCTTACAGAACTAGGATATGAAGGGCTTAAGTCAGCTAGGTCAGAGTCCAAGAATTTGGATAATGATAAGATTGATATAGCAGAGACTATAGACCATCTTCCATGTTATGTACAATGTAAATGCACTAAGAATACTCCTTCGATTTCAGAAATCATTAAGTCATGTCCTCGTAAGGATAGACCATTAGTGATAGTCTGGAATAAACAAATTGATAAAGAAGTCAACATGGCTTCTGATGGACAGTATGTTATGATGTCCAAGGAATTCTTTTATGATTTAATAAGGAAGAATTAAATATGAACATATTAGCAATACCAGTACAATCTATTAGTGACCTAATTACTAATAGTTCTTCTGAGGTGTTTATCTTGGATACTGTACTTAGGTATGGTAATAGCATTTACTATCATGTATTGTTACCTTTAATGCCTTCTGGAAGAAGTAATAAGGGTATTGAGCCTGGTGTGTTTGAGTATTTAGAGGAGATAATTCAGAAACATGATATAAAGAATGCAGCATTTGGTGCACACTTTGTAGAGAATCTGAAGACCTCTAAGATTAAGACACATCTCTATCCACCTGAATCGTTAAGTAAGAATGTTATTCTTACTAAGGATAAGGTACAAATCACTCCGAGTTCTTTTAATCTGAACCCTATAAAAGTTATTCACGTATGACAACAACTGACACAAGTTTGCTGGCATATGTGAAGAGTCTATTCCCCTTTAATACAGATAGAATCCAATCTATCTCTAAGGCGGATGGTAAACTATTTGTAGCTACTGACGATGATAGGCGTTTTATACTAAAGCTAGTTGATATTGGTCCAGTTATGGAGAAGTTTAATAACAATGTAGGCGAGCATCAAACACTCTTCTATATTAATCCAGAAACTAAAGAACCAGTGTTTAGGAATAAGACTGTATATGAAACCGAGAAGGAAGCTATTCACGCTGCTATGGTTATTAATGTACAGGATAAGACTATTCATAAAAGGCAGGCTTATAAGTGTAGTGTATGTCATAAATGGCACGTAGGCAGAGGAAAGACTGTGCTCACAGATGAAGATAAAAGAAAACTTAAAATTAAGCATAACATTCGATGACAACTTACCTACTCCCATGTTATGGGGATGGTCATTGCTGGATTGAGAAGGTTCGCGCAAGGAACTTTACTGATGCTCAGCAGAAGTTTATTAATGCTTTCACAGAAGATTATGAGGATATTGACATTCCTTCTGATTGGGAGGACTTAATCAGTATCCTAAACACTCAAGCAGATATAGTAATTGGAGACATTTATGACATAGAGGAATTCTAGTCATATAGAGAATGGGCTATGAGAATAGGTTTAGATATTGACGATTGTCTGGCTGACTTCTGGGGAGCATATTGTAAGTACTTTGATACTGACAACAACCCTAAAATGTTGGAAGACCACATTATAACACGTAATGTACAGCAGATTTTAAGTAAAGACAGAGATTTTTGGTTGAATCTTGAAGTTAAGAACAGACCCGACTTTATACCTGAATTGTATTGCACTAAACGTGTGAACAATAAGGCATGGACTAAGGAATGGTTAAGACGTAACGGATTCCCTGATAGACCAGTCTATCAAATGATTTATCAGCATGGAAACAAGGCTGATATGATTAAAGGTAGAGTGGACATATTTATTGATGATTCACTATCTAATGTGTTAAAATGCCAGAAGTCTGGTTTACCTGCTCTGTTATTCCATACAGAGAGGACAGCTGACTTTCCTATGTATAAAGTATTCTCATTGAACAAAGACGAGATAATTGACTCATATCTGTTTATGAAGAAATATGCATAAGAACGTTAAACTGACACCACTTCTTGATACTATACAACTCATTGAGATGAGTGACGAGGAATACTTTAGTGATAAGTGGGCTGGTTATATAAGCAATTCAAAACTTGCCTTAATAAATCCAGACCAGGATGGAAGTCCCCAAATTTATAAAGAAGGACTAAGTAAGCATCCTAAGTATTCTGATTCTCTCGTATTTGGTTCAGCAGTTCATGAATTAGTATTGCAACCTGAGAGCTTTAAAATAATTAATAATGTTGATAGACCCACCGCTAAGATGGGAGCTATGGCAGATGAACTATATAAAGTGTTCCTTAGTAATGAGGGTACTGTATCTGATAAGGATATTATAGCTGCATCTGACAAAATTGATTATTATAAAGGTAAGATGGATGAAGCTAAGATTGAGAATGTTAGAGACAAATGTATGAATTACTGGTGGGATAGACGAGATTGGGAGTCTGAGCATATGAACTCAGATAAAGAGCCAATTTACCTTGACCCCAAATCTAGAGAGAAGTTACAACTTTGTTTAGCTTCAGTAGAGGCTAATAAAGAAGTGCAGAATCTATTACATCCTAAGGGAGTGTTCGAGGAGCCTATCTCCATGAACGAAGCAGCTCTATTTATGGATGTGAAGGCTGAACACGAGGGTAAGGAAGTTATCCTTAAACTTAAAGGTAAGCTAGATAATTTCACCATTGACACTGAATCAGAAGAAGTAGTTCTTAATGACTTAAAGACTACTGGACACTGGTTAATTGATTTTGGTGATTCATTTAAGAAATACCATTATAATAGACAGATGGCTATGTACGCTTGGATGCTTCGCTCTTATGTGGAGAAGCAATACAATATGAAACCATCTAGTCTGATGGCGAATATGCTATTAGTATGTACTGTGCCAGACTTTAGGGCTGGTGTATTTAGAGTTACTAATGGTGAGATTCGTAAAGGTTTCTTAGAATTTAAAGATTTGCTACAAAGAGTGGCATATTGCGAACTATATGATTGAATCTTTTCTTATGGAAGCATGGGAGCCATCTTACCAAGACCTTGAGAATTATTATCGAGAATATTATAGTTTAGGTAACTTAAATTGTGATATTGGGAGCAAGTTTGCCCTTATATCCCTTATATGTTTCCTTACTAAACAAGCGAGGATTAAAAACCCCGATGCAACTTGTTATTTGGTAATAATGAAGATTATTGATGGGGAGGAATCACAGCATGACCTAAAATTTATTAGGGGATTATCAGTAGTCTGTACAGACATGATGAAGCATTGCGATGAGTTCCTAACCTTTGACATGAAGTCTTCTAAGGAAATGGTAAAGAAGATTAAGGAAATTCTACACACTTATTTACCTTTTTAATGACCGAAGAAGTAAGAATATCTTGGGGCGATAAGGTTACTAAGAGATATGAATCAAACCAGAGGATTGTTGAGATTCTGTCTGAGTTAGTGGAGAAGTTTCCCCAATGGAGATTCCAACAAATCTTACAGAATGTAGATATTGCGTCCAGGAATGGAGAGGATATGTTTTATGAAGAGAGTTATGACACTCTAACTACATTGACCAATAATGCAATAGTTAGGTCAATTTTATCTCATACTGATGATTAACACTTTTTAAAGGTTGTTGGTTGGACAGATAGATAAAATGTAGTATCTTTGTATCACGATTTCCGAGAGAAATATAGAGATTATAATTCAAATTTTAGATTATTTAATACTAAGACTACTTGGTTAATCCAAATTAAAGTAGTATCTTTGTACTATAGAAAGTTACAAGATTAGATGTATGAAATAATGTTTAAACAAATTTTGAATTATGCAAGCAATGAATTTTAAGAAAGTAGAAGTAAAAGGTTTCACTAAACAAGAAGCTATCGCAGAAGCACCATTCCAAGTAATCCGTGACGCAACTCAGGCATGGAAGACTGCTGGTAAACCAATCGCTGATAAGGCATTGAAAGAGTTCTGTGCAGAGTATCTAGCAAAGCACACTAGGTATGCTGCTGGTATTGGTTGTTCTATCACATTTGAAGCAGGTTCTGCTGATACACGTGAGCGTCCTTATACCGTAAAGGATATTAAGAACGAGAAGGGTAAGAGAAAGTATAAAACTGGTTATCAAGGTATCAACCCTGCAACTGGTGAAATTCTATTCACTAACTTCGAGACAAAGAACAAAGCTAAAGAAGTAGCTAAGGAATTGTACACTAAGAAAGATTACAAAGGCGACATCTTCTGCAAGTACATCAAGGATGTAGTTGAGGGTGAAGTTGGTGCATTTGAAGTTAAGTACACTCCATCTAAGAGTGCTAAACAAGGAACTTACATCTGCTTTGGAGTTGAAGCCTAATAGACTTCTACAACTTTAAATATCAAAGGGATTATCTTATGCGAATAAGGTAGTCCCTTATTTTTTTGTAATAGATTGCCAACTATCAAGATGCTGTATTTTAAAGGCGTAACTGCTATCTAATTTTAAACATCTAACGATGAAGGAACAAACTATTATTAAACTTACAAATCACCTTAAAACGGTAATTGCAGATAACATCAGTATGAATGCTTATGCGGAGAGAATAGGTCTACCTACAAGCTATTTCTGTATGAAGCGTAAAGCTGCTGAACAAGCTAAAGAAGCTGGAACAATCTCTGATGAAGATTATAATGTCATTATGGATTTGTTTAAACAGATTGATGCTAGACCAAGACTAAGAACTACTAAGAAAGAGTCTACTCCAGATTTATTTGAGGCGGTTTATGGTGATGCCGAACTGGATACTGATGATACATCTAATGTTACCATTGAAAGGAATGAAGAGGGCAAAATAGTTAAATACTTATTCACTATCTATGTAAGAGATAAGCAACCTATCATGGGTTCATTCAATAGGGATGAAATGAACATGGTATATAGATTATATTCTAACTATGGTAGTGGAATTACACAAAGGGAGGTATCCCGATTCTTCCCAGATTATTCTCTAGCTGACTTTAAGAGGATTCTTAGAGCGTTTAGCATTACTAAGGCATCAGCTCCTTTTGCACCTCATGTAATTGAGGAGAATGATAAGGACAAGCTATTAGAAATGCAGTTTAGGGAGAAGGAGAATGACTTCTTAAGAAGTTATGAGGTTGAGAAAGTTAAACAGACTGAATCTCAGCTTAAGAAGTATATGAAAGAGAATCAAGACCTTAAAGACCAACTCCAGGATATGTCTGGATTGCTTGATGGTATTGATGTATCAAATCTACCTAAGTTTACTCCTACCACTACAGGTAGAGAGGACAGAGATTTGATTATCTGGTTATCTGATATGCATATTGGAGCATCCGTATCTGGGTATTCTATTTATGCTAATGAATATGACCAGCAAGAAGTTGAGAATAGACTTCAGAAACTAATTGACCAAATCAAGAAGGAGTCCCTAATGTTTGGCAACTTCCACAGTGTAGTTGTATGTAATTTAGGAGATTCTTTAGACGGATATAATGGTCAGACTACAAGAGGTGGGCATCAATTAGCTCAGAACATGAATAATAAAGACCAGCTCAGATGCTTCATTGAAGTAATGACTGAATTTATGACTGCCCTTGCAGAAGAGATACCTTGTAATAATCTGTCTTATTACTGTGTGGGAGAATCCAACCATGATGGGGATTTCGGATATTCTGCCAATATTGCACTCCAGTATATCTTACAAAGTATGGATATTGAAGCTACAATATTTGAGAAGTTTATTGGTGAGTTCAAACTGAATGATACAACATATATCTTATGTCATGGTAAGGATAATAAGGATATGTTTAAGAACTTACCTCTCACTCTTGATGTTAAGACAGAGAACTTTATCAATGAGTATCTTGACAATAAAGGAATTAAAGGTGATGCAGTCTTTGTAAAGGGAGACTTACATCAATCTGCCACTACCTATGGAAGAAGATTTACATATAAATCTGTAAGCTCTTTATTTGGTAGTTCTGAATGGATTCACAAGAACTTTGGTAATACACCAGCTGCTTGTGATTATTCTATTGTAGATGAGAATGGTAATATGTTGGATGGTAGAATTATACTACAATGAATAGTCAAATAAACGATATAATTAAATCGCTTACATCAATCAGAGAAGAGCGTATAGCTCTTGAATTAAAGATTAGTCAACTAATTAATGCAGAGGATGCAATCAAGAAGGAACTTACTGAGATATATGAAATTGTAGGCAAAGCTCTTGAAAAGGAAGGAATTATTAAAAGAGACCTTCCAAAGGTGCATAGAGCTGTAACTGCTACAGCTAAGGCTATGGAAGCTAATGAGATAATTGACGACATTAACTCAAAGAACAAAGAAGCCGACGATAGAGAAGTTTCAGAGGATATGGAGAAGGCAGGTAGTATATTCCGCAGGAATGCTACGGAATGTCCTGGTATATCTATAGATGTTTCTGGAACATTGTATCACAGAGACAAGCCATTAACTAAGTTAGATGTAGATTTAAGTAATCTATATTTATCTGAGGAATTTGACTCTGCATTTAGTTGGACTTGTATAAAGTTGATTAAGATTAATAATCTTTATGTGTCTGGTGATGATTTGACTAGCATCATTAGAGGCATCCTTACAGTTATCCTAAAGAGTAAGCCTCTTGAAGCTCTTAAACTCCTATGTAAAGGAGCAGGAATCCTTAATAAGACAGTAGCTGCTATGGAAAGTAAAGGAGTTAACTATATTAAGGAAGACCCAACTGTAGTAAACGTGAAAGGTAGTACTGGTAATAAAATCAGAGGACTGATTTATATCCTGAGATGGACTAATCATGCAGATATGATTGACGGTATAGAGTTCTATACTACTAAACGTAATAAATAATAACGATGGCAATATTTGATTTAATATTAAACCGGACTCTTGATTTACAAGAAACTAAAGATTATACCGAAATCTTCGAACCAATGTTTGATGCATTGAATGCAGACCCCGAAGATTATGACTGGGAGATGAATGACTTAGAAGCTATGCAAGATTTAGACTGTGTAAGGGCTATTGCTCTTGGTAACTTAATCTACGCTGCACAAGATGTTGAGATATTCCCATCTTGTATGGATGCTGATGATTTTGACTTTACAGAGGGAGTTCATTTTGACATTTCTAACTATGACGATGATGAAGTAGAGGAAATCAAAGATGCCCTAAAAGTCTTCGAAGATAGGACTGGTATTGAAGTTAGTATTGAAGAGTAATGGAAATAACATTAGACGAATTACTGCAAGGAAAGGCAACTAGAATTAAAGAGAGGGCATATTTCCCAACTGAGGCTTATGTAGAGCCATTCTTGGAAACTATGTCTAAATTTACTTCTGACTTCAGGGTACAAGTTAAACTCCCTGACCAAATCACCAGAACTATCACTGGTGAATATAACACAGATGATGTAACCTATAATAGGGTACTTATTGAGGCAGTAATGCCAGAGGAATATGCGTGGGATAACCATGATGAAGTTATCGGATTCTTATATGGACTAGATGTTCGTAAGCCGATAGTAAAGATGTATAGAGGTGGTCTTAATAGGGCTTGTACTAACCTATGTGTATTTGACCCTTCTTTCATCAATATTCAAGAATTAGAGCCAGAGAAGGCTATAAATTATAAGCCAGTTAAGAATTTGATGGAACAAACATCTGATTTGAAACTGTGGCTGAAGACTCTCCATGACACAGAGTGGGAGAGAACTATTCCTACTATTGAGTCTAACTTAGGTAAGTGGATGAGAAATGCAATCTCTCAACACTGTGACTTAGGCTATGGTAAAGTGAAGTTAGGAACTAAAGAAGTCATTGACGCTTATAAATCGTTGTTCGTGGACAGTAAGTCCAAGTATTATGTTAAGGAGGATGAGGATGTTAATATGTTTAAGGTTTATAATGCATTTACTGAGTTAATCAGCAATGATGGTGGAAAAGATATCATCAATAAGGCAGAGAAGACCTTATTACTACGTACAATCTTAGACTTTTAATTAATTAATGCTAGTAGTAAAACGAAACAAGACAGTACAGCCCTTTGACTGGGGCAAGATTGACTTAGCTATCACTAAAGCATTCCATGCAGTTAATGAACCTATTGACATGGATATTCTTAGTGATGTAAAAGATGAATTATACTTTAACAATATTGTCTCTGTAGAGGAGATTCAGGACCAGATAGAGAAGGCTCTAATGGCTTGTGATTATTATAATGTTGCTAAAGCATTTATCTTATACAGGCAGAAACAAGCTGAGCTTAGAACTCTAACTAGTAAGAAGCAATTCATTAGGGACTATGCTAAAGCTAGTAATGCAGCTACAGGTAGTAAATATGATTCTAATGCTAATGTTACTGAAAAGAATATAGTAACCTTAAATGGTGAATTGTTCAAAGGTGATATTATTAAGGTGAATCGTACTATACTTACCGATAAAATTAGAGAGATGTATGGTGAGGATTTAGCTAAGGAGTATATCCGTCAGTTAGAATCTCACGAACTATATAAACATGATGAGACTAGTATTATGCCATATTGTGTGGCTATTACTATGTATCCATTCTTGTTGGAAGGTTTGCAGCCTATTGGAGGTTTATCTGCAAAACCCAAAAACTTGGATTCATTCTGTGGTATGTTTGTAAATCTAGTATTTGCAATCAGTTCACAATTTGCTGGCGCAGTAGCTACTGGTGAGTTCCTAATGTACTTCGATTACTTTGCTCGTAAGGAGTGGGGCGACGATTATTGGAAACGCGAAGATGCTATTGTGTCTCTTGGTAAAGAGGGCATGGAAGTGTTTAATAAGATGGGAGACGGTATAGATTTAAACTCCAATGAGGGGATTGAGTCTGCCAGTAAAAGGTATCAATCCGTTGACCAATTTATGCGTAAAGTAAGGTCTGGAGAAAACGAAGACGGAACCCGTACTATTTCTCGCCTAATTGAGCAGAAATTCCAACAGATTGTATATTCAATTAATCAACCTGCCGCTGCTCGTAACTTCCAATCAGTATTCTGGAATATAAGTTACTTTGATAAGTATTACTTTGAGGGATTATTCGGAGAATTTGTGTTCCCTGATGGTAGTAAACCTCAATGGGATTCACTAAACTGGTTACAGAAGAAATTCATGAGCTGGTTTAATGAAGAACGTACTAAATGTATCCTAACATTCCCAGTAGAAACTGTGGCATTGCTTACTGATGGCGAGGACATTCGTGATAAGGAATGGGCAGACTTCACTGCTGAAATGTATAGTAAAGGACATTCATTCTTTACTTATACTTCCGATAGTGCTGATTCATTGTCTTCTTGTTGTAGATTGAGAAATGAGGTAAGTGATAATCAATTCTCCTACTCATTAGGTGCAGGTGGTATTGCTACTGGTAGTAAGTCAGTAATGACTTTAAATATCAATAGACTAGTACAAGATGCAGTTAATAAAGGATATGATATGATTGACTATCTGCGTTCTCAGGTTCAGAAGGTTCATAAATATCAAACAGCCTATAATGAATTGTTAAAGGATTATCTAAAAGATGGTTTATTAACAGTTTATACAGCTGGATTTATTAACCTAAAGAAGCAATATCTAACTGTAGGAGTTAATGGTGTTATTGAAGCTGCTGAGTTCTTAGGAATTGAAGTAAGTGATAATGATACTTACAGAGAGTTCATGCAGTCTATCCTAAAGACTATCAGTGATGAGAATCGTAAGGCTAAGACTAAGGAACTAATGTTTAATACTGAGTTTGTTCCAGCTGAGAATCTTGGAGTTAAACACGCTAATTGGGATAAGAAGGATGGATACTTTGTGCCTAGAGACTGCTATAATAGCTATTTCTATGCAGTAGAGGACACATCTTTGACTATCTTCGATAAGTTTAAACTCCATGGTAATGAGTATGTTAAGTACTTAGATGGAGGAAGTGCATTGCACATGAATCTTGAAGAGCACCTTACTAAAGACCAATATAGAAACCTATTAAAGGTTGCAGCTACTAATGGTACTAACTATTTTACCTTTAATATCCCAAACACTATCTGTAATGATTGTGGACATATTGATAAGAGATACTTGCATGAGTGTCCTAAATGTGGAAGCAAGAATATAGATTATGCTACAAGAATCATTGGATATTTAAAGAGAGTTAGTAACTTTAGTGAAGCTAGACAGAAAGAGGCTAGTAAACGTTATTACTATAAACAATAAAAATTATGGTTCTATTTCAAATCATATTTATTGCTATCCTGCTCCTAGAAATAGGGGTGGGACTGGCAGTAAAGTACAATTACAATGGTTTCCAAGATAAGTTAGTATCTCTACTTATAAGAATGGACCTTGAGTATTATATCAGATACCAGTTCCCAGATAAGTGGGTTCTTCAGATGGTATTTCTATTAATATTATTCTTACTGTGTATATGACGGGTGTAGATGAGTATGGTTGGGTGTGTGACGTAGAACTAGCCAAGAGAATTATATTAGCGCATTTTAGTACCACTAAATATTATGGGGCATCAGTCTACGGGGATAAATCTATGGACGAGTGGCTAGATAAGGTTAGCAATGACCTACAAGAGTTTAGTGATGGATTCTCTATTGCACGAGATGGGGGATTCTTCTTGGGAGGTCCAGATGGCTGGTCTGGCTTTATTATCTGTACACTAGATGCCTGGATAGAGGAATCGGGTGATATTAGTTGTGAAGAAGCTAATGAGGACATCTTGTCAGTAGTTGAAGTAGATGGTAAGCCAGTTGTATTCCTTTTACATGAATCGGATTAATATGCTGAAGTATGTTAGTTATGATATAGTCTTCCAGGAGGTCCCAAATGAAACTACACTCGCCATTAATATCTCAAACTGTCCTTGCCATTGTAAGGGGTGTCATAGTTCTTACTTGGCAGGAGATATTGGAGAATTTCTTGACCTCAATACTCTAATGCGATTAATAGATAAGAATGAGGGCATCACTTGTGTTGCCTTTATGGGTGGGGATTCAGACCCATCGTCTGTTAATATGTTAGCTGGTATTCTTAGAACAGGTGGTTTATTAACTGCTTGGTATAGTGGTAGGCAAGAATTACCTAGTTGTATCGATATTAGAAACTTTAACTATATTAAGTTAGGTCCTTATATTGAGGAACTAGGTGGCTTAAAAAGTCCAAATACCAACCAACGATTCTATGAAGTTCAAATGAGTAGAGAATTGGATGAGAATGGTGACCCAATCTATGGTTTGATGGACATCACAAGTACATTCTGGAAATGAACATCAAGTTGCCCTTTAGTGGGTATTCGTCAAGGAGGATAGGAGAACCTAAGAAACCTCGCATTACTCTGGCGGAAGAGCAAGTAAAGGCTCTTGAAAGAATGAAAGACTTTTTGAATACAGAGGAACCAGTACTGGTATTACAAGGATATGCTGGTACTGGTAAAACCTCTATTCTGAATGAGTATATTCAATTCTTAAGGTCTACTAGAGAGGACTTTATATTATGTGCTCCTACTCATAAAGCTAAGCTAGTAGTGGAGGAGGTTACTGGTGAAGATGCAATGACTGTTCATAAGTTGTTGTCTCTTGCTCCTAATATAGAGATATTTGAATTAGACTATAAAGATTTAAAATTCCAATGCAATGGGTTTGGTGAGATACCTGATAATGGTATTGTGATTATAGATGAAGCATCTATGATTAATGATGAAATATACAAGTTACTACTTGATATGTGTAATCAATATGGAACTAAACTACTATTCATTGGAGATAAGGCTCAAATACAGCCTGTGTGTAGTAAGAGTACGAGTTTAGTATTTAACTGTCCTAACATTATTACACTAACTCAAATACATAGACAAGCTGATACTAATGGATTGTTACCACTATTATCTAAGCTAAGGGAAAGACCCATGAGAAGATTCGAACCTATCGAAGCTCCAGAAGGGTCTTTAATTATATGTGACCAAGCCAAGGATTTTATGGTTAGGAGTGCAGGCTTCTTTAGACAAGCTATCAAAAAGCAGGACGTAAATGAAGTCAAACTTATAGCATATACTAATGCTAGAGTACAGGGATTTAATCAATGTATGAGAAAGCTACTTTGGGAAGACAATGTAGCTAATGAATATAATCAATTTGAGTTTTTAACTGGCTATGAGAACTTCGAGTATAATGGCACTCAGTTTTATAATTCTTTGGATTATATAATAGTAGATGCTCCTAAGAGAGTAGAGAGACATATTCCACATTTTATGAAGATGCCTGGATATGAGCTGGAGCTATTTGATACAGTATATAAGAAATTATTAACTGTATTTATATTAGAACGAGACATCAATAAAGACTATATAGATAGCCTTGCTGCTACAATAGAGAATTATAGAATATCTGCTATTGAAGCTAAGAGGAATGGTAACCGTACAAGGTCCACATTCTTATGGAAGAAGTACTTTGAAATGATTAAGAGCTTTGCAACTCCTAAAGATATAATGTGGGATAATAGGGTTATTAAAAAGAAGACATTTGATTATGGGTATGCATCAACTATTCATAAGATTCAAGGAAGCTCTCTTGGAACAGTGTTCATTGATATGGCAAACGTTCTTATTTGTAAGAATGTTGACGAGATTAGGCAGATGCAATACGTATCGTTGTCAAGAACTAAAACAGATGCTTATATATTGGTATAATCCGACTAAACATGACTGTAAAGATAGTTTATAGTGAAACTTGCTTACCTCTTAAGAATAAGGTGGTAGCTTATATCTGGGAGAAATTCCCTAAGATTGAAGTTGAAACTTACGATGAATTACACTATAAAGATAAGAAGAAAGCCATTATGATTAAAGCATCATGTGGTACTAGACTAGTTCCTTTCGTTGCTGTTTATGATAATAACAAAGAACTGGTTAAAGCCTTCTATTCTGAAGTAGGTGATTGTACAGCGGATAACATTATTAAATATTTGAATGAGGTTCAGTGAAGCAGTAATGTGGGGAGATAGCCTTATAAGGGCTACTCTCAAACACAGAGAAGCAAGTCTTAAAGACTTTGTAAAGGTTGGAGGTAATCCAGAACTTTATAGAGCTATCCAAGATTCTAAAGTTGGCTATATTAAGATTACTAAGGTGTCTAGCAATGGAGGGTATTTATCCACAGGTGAATCTGAGGAAGGTATTACAGCTGCATTTGGAGAGGGTCTTAGCCTTTATATAGCTGATGTAGAACAGTGGTATAGAACATCTGTTATCCAGAAGATTTACTGGGATAAAGGTGAATTTACCACTCTTAATTCAAGATACAAGTTCGAATTTGAAGAGATTGACTATCGTCCTATTCTTGAAGAATTAAAGAATGAAAGTACAAGTAATAAATAAATCTCAATGGGAACTTCCCAAGTATGAAACTTTATTCTCCGCTGGCATGGATGTTAGAGGAGACTTTAGTAGAATTAAACTAGTTAATAATAAGCCTGAGAAGTTCTTCTTTGATGCTGATGTTGTATCTATCGGATTAGTAGAGAATCCAGATGGATGTAATGTGGTGGATAAGGCAGGCAATGACTTAGGTTATAAGATTCCAACTATTCCAGTAGCTAAAACTATTGAAATTAAACCTGGAGGTAGATGTCTAATTCCTACTGGTCTATTTGTAGCTATTCCACAAGGATATGAGCTGCAATGTAGAATGAGGAGTGGATTGGCATTAAAGATGGGACTTACTCTTACTAATGGGGTTGGTACTATTGATGCTGATTACAGAGGTGAGATTGGAATCATCTTGACTAACACTTCTAATGTACCTGTTCGTATTAATGATGGTGAAAGACTAATGCAATTAGTACTTGCTAAGCATGAAGTAGCTGAATGGGAAGAGGTAGAGGTACTTCCTGAAACAGATAGAGGTGAAGGTGGATTCGGTCATACTGGTAAATAATGGGAACAACAGACCCTATCATAGGTTATAGTCAAAAAATCACAGAGCTAACATCTAAGATTAAGCAATGTGATGATGACGTAGAGGATGCTTATGCTGTAATAGAGAATCTAAAGCAACGTAAAGCAGACCTTACTAAGGAGAGAGATACTATTATTACTGTTCTTAAAGAGTTCTTAGCTCAGCCATTATCTGTGGCAGACTTAGACGATGATATGTAATGATTGATAAACAAGAAGTACTACTTCGTTTAGCTTGTTCTGCCTTACAGGGTGGAATGGATGCTGACGAAGTAATCGAGGAATTAGACCAAGAAGGAACTCTTTGGTATATTGCTCAAACTATATACCCACAGAGCTTCCATATTGACGATGATTCAGATTATGATGTATCAACTACTAAGACTTATTAATGGATATTCTAGTTAGTAAAGACAATAAGGGTAAAATCAGAGTTGTTGAGATTGACTATGAATGGGACGATTCAAGAAGGGGCTTCGTAATAAGAAGACATACTTACCAATATGCTGGTAAGGTATCAGTTCAGCCAGAAATTTGGATATTTACTGGCAAAGCTAAGAGAACTGTTACTGAACAAGTAAAGTTGGAATATGCTTCCCATTTAAAGAAGTATCAAGATAAAGGTTATAAGCTGTTACCTTCTAACATTAGTATTGATGATAGCAAGGCAGTGGCTGAGTTCGTCCAAGAGCAAATGGGCGAAGGTGTTTCTGATTCTAACGGATTTAAGAAACATATGTTAGCTAAACAAGCTGACAAAGTAGCAACCAGTGTATTTGACAAGATTAAATACTGGTGGGGAAGTAGGAAGATAGATGGAGTTAGATGTTCCTTCTATTATAAAGACGGAGAAGTCAGAACTGCCTCTAGAGGTGGTGGTGATTATGATGCTTCTACTTCCTTTATGCGTCACAATCCTAAACTAATTCAATTCTTTGAAGACCATCCTGATATTGTTTTAGACGGTGAACTATATGAACATGGTAAATCTCTACAACAAATCAGTGGTGCTGCAAGATTGGAGAAGGATACAGCTGGAATGGATTGGCTTGAATATTATATCTATGATGTAATGGATAGTTCTAAGACATTTGAAGAAAGACTGGAGACTCTTCACGATATTGCTAATGAGTTAGGACTAAGCTTCAATCCTGAAAGGACTTGGGCTGAAGGTGACTTAAAGTTCCAAATGGTTCCACAAGAGAAGGTTGTGGGTTGGGCGAATATACAAAAACTACATGACAAGTATGTAGGTGAAGGCTTTGAAGGTATAGTTATTCGTGACCCATCTAAAGTATATAACTTTGGTGGAAGAACTAATGCTATGATTAAAGTCAAAATGTATAAAGATGCTGAATTTAAAATTGTTGGTTATGAAGATGGTCTACGTCCAGAAGACATGGTATTTGTATGTGAGACTGAATTAGGTATTAAGTTTGAAGCTAAACCTATGGGTCCACGTGAATTAAAGTGGGAATACCTTGACAGAATGGATGAAATCATTGGTAAGATGGCTACTGTAAAGTATTTCTATCTTAGTGATGAAGGATGTCCTCTACAACCAGTTCTAAAATGTATTAGGGATTATGAGTAACTATAAAGTACCGTATCGTTATGACGTTCATTGGGGTTACATTAACGAGAATATTGAGCTTAATCCTAGAGATTATCTCGATTGCAATGATGAGTGTGACCTAAATGATTCAGTTTATGATGATATATGGGATAGCTTCAGTGTCGGAGACTTAGAGATAGACCAGGCAGAAATGGACTTTAGTCTGCCTAAAGAATTTATTGATGAGTGGAGGAGACTTAAAGGTTATGAAGTATGATATTCCTAGTAAGGTTAGAATAGCTAATCACTGGTATAAAGTAATACTATGCGATTTTATAGATAATGGAGATACTTTTGGTTCTCATTGCAATTTAAAGCTTGAAATCAAAGTGGCAGAATGTATGAAGACTGATGAAGGAGAGGTAATTAATCTTACAGAAGAGCAGATTAAGAACTCATTCTGGCATGAGGTATTCCATGCATTTAACTATTACTATAACAATAAGCAAGATGAGTCGTTAGCACAAACATTCGCCAACTTTATGCGTGAATTTGAACTTACACGAGAATGAATTATATTGTAGTTTTTAGGAGAAGAGGGATTTTAACGTCCCTCTTCTTTGCTTATAGAGACGAATCTGATATAGTCTTTAAAGATGATACATTGATTCGTAATATAGATGATGTTATTAAAGTGATGGATGAATATTTCTCTCCTGATGATAGTTTGTATGTAATAAGGGAAACTTTCTTAGATTCCAACGCATTTAGAGAGGATAATGAAGCTATTACTGAACATTTAAGAAAGTTCTTGCATTGAAAAAAGTAACATTCCTTAAATTGTTAAACCTTATATCAAATGTAGGTAAGGATACAGAGAAGTTAGAAGAACTTGGTATTGATGTATGTGAGAGTACATTGGTCAATGGTATGTGCGAGTTATTTGATGCTGTTATGGAAGATGCTTATGGTCAAGAAGGACTTGAATGGGTTCAATGGTGGGTTTATGAGAAGTCTCGCAATCCAGAACTCAAAGCATTTGAAACTAATGAGCATGGAGAAGAAGTTGAAATAATTCGCAGTGTCGATGAGTTGTATGAATATCTTGAAGAACATCATAGCTGAGACTGTGCTTAGTACAACTAAGTTTCACTTTATAAATTAAAAGGTAACAATGGAAGTAAAACAGTTTGATTTTGGAGAGGCTTTGTCCTTTCTAAAGAGTGGTCTCAAAGTGACTAATCCTAGAGGTAATGTCTTCTTTATGGAGAATAACAAGGTATATTGCATCCCTAAAGCTCAGTACCCTAAGGGTAGAAGAGAGGAAGTAAAGCTCTATTGGGATGCCATTCTCCGAGAGGACTGGAGCCTATTTGAAGAGTAGTTACTTTATTTTATAGATTACCTAATACAAAGATTAATCGTATTGGTTTTCTAAATTTGCTTTAAATGCAATTAACTCAATCACCAAAATTTAACAGAAATTATGCTGCGAAGATTGTAGAGATTAAGGATTTTATTAATCATCCTAATCCGAAGTGTGAGAGATTAAAATGTTGTACAATTGATGGTTACTCTATTGCAGTAGGTATTGATACCAACCCTGGTACATATATTTACTTCCCTATAGAGTGTGCTATTGATGAGAAGTTCTTATCTGCCAACAATCTCTTTAGAGATAAGGTGAAGAATGTAGACAAGGAACAGGCTGGATTCTTTGAAGATAACTGTAGGGTGAAGATTATCAAACTACAAGGCTATCCTTCTGAAGGATTCATTACTCCTATTACATATCTATACAACTGGCTTACTTTAATAGGTAAGAAGGAAGAGATTGTACATAAGGTTGCTCCTGGTACTGAGTTTGACTCTGTAGATGGAGAAATCCTATGTAGGAAATATGTTCCTAAGACTACTTATACTCCTGGTCAGCCGAGGGTTGGAGGCAAGATAACAAGGAATTTAAAGAAGGTGAAGAAGGTAATTGACACCCAATTTAGGTTCCACTATGATACTACTCTTATTAAGAAGTGTCCATCAGTTATTCATCCTAATGACATTATAAGTATTACTGCTAAGGTTCATGGAACTTCTGGTATATCTGCTTATGTATTATGTGAACAGAAATTGACTTGGAGACAGAAGATAGCTAAATGGCTAACTAAGGAGAATATTACTAAATATGACTACTTATGGTCTTCTCGTTCTGTAGTTAAGAATCCGTATTACAATGAAACTACTAATGGTGGTTTCTATGGAGTAGATGTATGGAAGTATGCTGATGATGTGGTTAGACCTCATTTACAGAAGGGTATGACAGCTTATTATGAAATAGTAGGCTATCTTCCTAATGGTGGTGCAATTCAGAAGTTAGGTGGTAAAGCATTTGACTATGGGTTTGAACCTCCTAAGAGTGCTGAGGAATATAAGTATGGTGAGAACTTTGGAATACAAGTTTATCGTGTTACTTATACTAACCCTGATGGACGTGTATATGAGTTTAGTGCTCGTCAAGTACAACAATGGTGTACTAAAGAAGGCTTAAAGCCTGTAGAAGAATATTACTATGGCTATGCTAAAGACCTATATCCAGAACTGTCTCTGACAGAACACTGGAATGAGAACTTCATTCAGAAGTTAGCTAGTGATAAGAATTTCTTCATGGAGTGTGAATCTCCGACTTGTAATAACAAAGTTCCTCATGAGGGAGTTGTTATTAAGATTGAAAACTCTCTATCCGAAGCATATAAGCTGAAGTGTATTAAATTCTTGGAAGGAGAATCTAAATCACTGGATAAGGGTGAAGTTGACATTGAAACTGAATCATAAGGTGAAATTTAAACTTGAATATGTAATGGAAGTGGATGATTTGGAATTGCTTGAGTTAGTCAATGACTATCAAGAGCGTTCTGATGAACCCACTTTCAATACATTAGACGACATTTCAGAGGCTTTAATAATTGAAGCCTTAGATGAAGCTAATTATATAGAAGATGAGATTAACGATTATATGATGATTGAAGACATTAAAATTTCTAAATTACGAAGAGGTTTCTAATTCATGTTTCTACATATTGGTGTGGAATGGATGCTACGTTTAGAGCAGTTGCCGAATCAGAGACAGAGTTATGGGATTTAGCTGAACAATTAGCTTATGACAACTTTCAGAGTTACGGCTGTGAGAGTGACATAGCTGAGGAAGAAGGCTATGACCCTGATGAAATGACTGATGAGGACTGGGATAGATTATGGGAGACAGTAGATGAAACTGCCTACTATGACTTTACTATAGAAGAATGTGAAGATGATGAGGAGTGGAATGAGTACAGTGGAGAAATCTATGGGGAGGACAGTTGATATAACTACTCTCCCTAACCATATCAACAATAAACACGTCCATATCTATAGATGGCTAGATGGTTATGGCTGGACTATCGAATGTGGTAATATCCACATTGAATCTAGTAATATTGAAGATGCTATTATGGACTTCCTTAAATTTACTAGTGAGCTAGACATAGTACATGAGCATAGAGGGTATGGACTAGTAGGAAAGGTAGGAGTATTCCGCAAAACTATTGATAATCATGGGTATTTCTATTGAAATGTTTAAGTTCTACGAAGTAGGTGGTAAGATTAGAGATGAACTCTTAGGTCTTACTAATAAGGATGTTGATTACGTAGCTGTGCCTACTGAGGAGTGTTATAGTAGTATTCATCCTTGTGAGTCTCAACCCTCTCCTGCTAGATTAGTATTTCAAGCGTTAAAGAGCTATTTAGAAGAACAGAAGTTTGAAATCTTCTTAGTAACTCCAGATTGTTATACAATCCGAGCTAAATTCCCAGAGGGCTATAAGTATCAAGGAGTAGCCGACTTTGTAATGGCTCGTAAGGAAGTGGGCTATATTCCAGGCACTAGAACTCCAATAGTAGAACCAGGAAATCTCTATGATGATTTATCACGTAGGGACTTTACTGTCAATGCTTTAGCTAAAGACCCTGACACTGGAGAAATCATTGATTACTTTGGTGGTTTGGAAGATATTAAGGAGAAACTTCTTAGGACTCCATTACCTCCTATTGTAACTTTCGATGATGACCCTTTAAGGATTCTCAGAGGTATAAGATTCTCTATTACCAAGAGACTACGGGTATCTGAAGATATGTGGCAGGCTATGAAGGCTTATGACTATTTCGACAAAATGCCAGTAGTGTCTGAGGAGAGAATAAGGGAAGAGCTGACAAAGTGCTTTAAGTATAACTCATCTTTAGCTCTAGGGTGGTTATCTGAACTTACTGATTTAAGAGATTACATTTTTAAGAACACTAATTTATGGCTTAAGCCAACTAGTGAGAAATAGTGGAAACTAAGAAACTAATTATCTGTAGAGGTATTCAAGGCTCAGGTAAATCTACTTGGGCTAAACAATGGTGTCATGAAGACCCAGAGAATAGAATTAGATTCAACAACGATGATGTTCGTAATATGTTAGGTGACTATTGGGTTCCTAACAGAGAGAAGGTTGTTACTGCAACATATAACACTGTACTAGCTTATAGTATGGAGAAGGGTTATAATATTGTAGTAGACAACATGAACCTAAATCCAAAGACCTGCGCAGAATTGGAGAAAATGGTTAAAGATTTTAACGAGAATTATACTTATGATTGGAAGTATGAGGTTGAATATAAAGACTTCTTTATTCCAGTTGATGAGTGTATTCGTCGTGATGCAATGAGACCTAATCCGATAGGAGAGAAGGTTATCAAAGCAACTTGGAGAAGATATAGAGATTTCATCATCCAAGAAGACATTAATAATATGCTAAAGAAAGCACCTAAACATGTAGACGGAGGACGTCCTGTTATATTAGTTGATATGGATGCTACTTTATGCCTAAATACGTCAGGTAGACCTTACTTTGGGGAGGGTGCAGCTGAGGGCATGTTAAATGATATAGCTATAGAAGGAACTTGTGCCCTTGTTAGGCGTATGTATGAGAAGTGTAAAGTCTTTATCATTACTGGTAGAGAGGGTACTCCAGAGATTATAGAAGCTACTAAGGAATGGTTAGCTAGACATGATATTGCCGTAGATGGATTATTCTTCAGACCAATTAAGGACTACAGTCCTGGAGCTGATTGTAAGAAGAAAATCTATAAGGATAATATTGAAGGTAAGTATAATGTTCAATTCGTTCTTGAAGACAATTATAAATGTGTCAAGATGTGGAGAGAACAAGGCTTACTATGTCTACAACCTAATGAAGGTAAATTCTAATGGCAATATTAGTAGGACAACTAATTGAAATCCTAAAACAGTTTGACCAGGATAGGGAAGTTATGATTCATACTCTAAGTGGTCAAAATGCCGAAGTTAAAGGATTCTTCCCTAAAGATGATGAGTATTTCTATTTAACTGACTTGGACGTAGTTCCAAGAGACTAGCTTATGGATGATATTAAGAAGAGGTTTCTAACCAATACTGATGAAACTGGAAGGTTCATTGTCAAATCTTTAACTACTGGTAAGACATATTATGTTGAGCCAATAGGTAATGGGCATCCAGCAGATTGGGGAGATATTAATCCCGCAACTAAGAAGATTGAAGGAGATTATGGTCAGAAGTATACTGGCTGTGTATCTGAGAAGGATTCTTTGATAACTCCAGAGAATGGATTCAAAATTATTGAAACTCTTGAAGCTGGCGTTAGCCCACTTAGTGTAGTATATCAAAGAGATTTGGAATATGAGAAACTAATGAATAAGGCAAATGAAATTCAAGGGTGATATTATCATAACAGACCCATGTTATATAATCAAGCATGAAGATGATTATGCGAAGGAGTTGGGACTAACCCTTCCAAAATATCCTAAATATACTGGAGATATGGAAGCTTATGATAAAGCAATGGGGGAGTATCGCTCTTTTGCAGATAAGTACGATGATTGGAAGAAGTGTGACTACGGTGATAATATGGAAGTACTAGGCTTTAGTAATTATATCTCTGAATCTACTATCTATGGTGATTGGAGTTGCACTACTTGGTCTACTCCTCGTAAAGATGTAGCTGCACAGTTGGAAGAGCTTTGCAAACTTCAAAGGAAACAATATGAATTAAGAAAACAGTATGGTGAGGACTCTGTTCAAAGTAAAATCTACGATGATAAGATGTTCAGTGCTACTGTTGATTTAAAGAATATTGGAGGATTTTGTGCAGATGCTGGTATGGTTGCCGTATTCTTATTGGATGAGGTATTAAAGTACAATCCGAACTTTGATTATCATATCAATAGACTATGAACAACTACACTGATTAAGGACTTTGATGGTGAAGTAGAATACTATATTGATGATACTGAGGGAGAAGCCCACATCATTGGTACTGGTAATGTAAACTTCTTTACTACGCAAACTGGATTCTGATTATGGAATTTCAATTGTATGAGGATGTAAGGGTAGCTACTTGGCGTAGGTATACCTATGACGTAGAAGCTGAAACATTAGAGGAAGCTGTAAAGTTGGTTAAGGATGGAGACGTGGATTGTACCGACATGGAAGAGTTCTACGAGGACGATGATTATATGAGTCCACAGGAGAATGGAGGTCGTGCCACACATGAAATCTACTCAGCTAAAGATGATGTATTACTATATTCAAATAAAGATAATGTATAAGTTTAATGGAGGAAATGGTGCTGTAGTCTGTGATGGCTGCAGTGTCATTATGGAGCAGAATATTCCATTCGATAAGTACCGTAAGGAACATAGTGGTTATGACTTCTGTGAACAATGCCTAAGTGGTCTTACAATAGTTGATAACTTTGACCAGATAGAGAATATCTTGGAGTTTAATAACCAGGATGAGTTCTATTTCCTGCAAATTATTCAACGTAAAAAGGATGGAAACATTACCCAAATAGGTAATAATGGTTACAGAACTGTTAAGACTTACTATATCTTTAGTAAGGAACAATTCTTAACCAAGAAGGAGAAGATTAAAGAGCTTTGTTTAAAGAACAATGCTAGAGCATATATCCACCTTAATAGGAGGAATGCAGAAGAGGTGGCTTTGGCTTCAATCCAACAATATGCTAAACTAGTCTCAGAAGGTAACTCATATCAGGGTTATAGAGTATGGGATAGTGCTTGTGGTGGAACTAGAGCTAGAGGATACAAACCATTGTGGGTAGTTGATGTAGACTCTAAAGACCCTGAATATCTAAAGACAGTTACCGAGATTGTTAATAGCTGTAGAGGTGTTTCTGAACAGAAGGTTGTACATACAATACCTACACTACATGGCTATCATCTTATAACTATAGGATTCGATGTTCAACAATTCCAGCAACAGTTGGCGGTTAGGAACATGGATTCTATTGATATACAGAAGGATAATCCAACTCTACTGTATTATGCAGCTGTTTAAGGCTTAGAAATAAGTACTGTATTAGATTACTCGTTAGGATTTATAAAAGCAAAACACAATGAGTAATTTACCGTTAGGGGCTGAGAATGACCCTTATGCTCCTTATAACGTTAAGGAAGAAACGTTTAAATTTGATTTAGGTGTTAAAGGTATTGCATGGTATGAATACTATGGATTCCTAGACACAGATGAAGCTAGGGAAGATATTAAACAACGTCTTGTTGCAGCTTTATCACAGCTTGGAGATATTGATATTAGTGATGTAGACATATCTATATATTAATGATATATTTAGTAACCAAGCAACAGTCTCTTTGGGCATCTGATAGGTACAAAGTCATCAGTGCAGAAGAGGCTTTAGAATTATTAGCACCTCTCAGTGTAGTAGAGCTGGATACTGAAACTATGGGTTTAGACCCGTATACTAAGGAACTATTAACTGTTCAACTTGGTTGTGCAGAATTTCAAGTAGTTATTGACTGTACATCTGTGGATATACACCTGTTTAAGGAGTATATGGAAAATCCTCAAAGAATGTTCTTGGGCTGGAATATCAAGTTTGACTTGAAGTTCCTATACCATCAGAGAATTATTCCATTAAGGGTTTATGATGGCTATCTAGCTGAGAAACTACTATGGTTAGGCTATCCAGCAGGTATGCATGAGATGAGCTTGAAAGCTGCTAGTATCAATTATCTAGGAGTAGATATGGATAAGTCTGTACGAGGTAAGATTATACAGACTGGATTAACAGAAGATGTTATCGTGTATGCTGCAGGGGATGTCTCTTATCTGGGTAAGATTAGGGATAAACAACTTGAACAACTTGAAGCTAAGGACTTATTAAAGGCTATTGACTTTGAGAATGAGTTTGTCAAATGTTTAGCATATATAGAATATTGTGGAGCTAAGTTAGACGTGGATAAGTGGAAAATCAAAATGACTACTGACCTCAACAACCTTGAAAGATATGAAGCAGAGCTAAATGATTGGGTAGAACGTTATTGTACTGAGTACAGTGACAAGGGTTATACCATCAATCAGGTTATTTATGTTAACACGCCAGAGGAAAAATCACAACTTCCTCTTAACACTGTTAGAGCACCAGAATTTGATTCAACTGGAGCAGGAACTAACACTGAGGCATATGTTGTAAAGAAACCTGGTGATTATTGTTCTGTTAATATGCAGGGTGATTTGTTTAGTGGATTTGATACTAAACCGAGATGTCATGTAAACTGGACTAGCTCCCAGCAAGTAATCCCATTATTTGAAGAATTGGGGTTGAACCTCAGAGTATTGGATAAGAAGACCAAGCATTATAAGAAGTCTGTGGATATCAAAGTGGTAGAACCACAGGCATCTAAGAGTCCTTTGATTCCAATATATATAAAGTATAAGAAAGCTGCAATCATTGTTAATACCTTTGGGCAGAAGTTCTTAAACTTGATAAATCCCGTAACTGGTAGAATCCATGCTAATTTTAACCAGTTAGGAACGGATACTGGAAGGTTAAGTTCAACAGAACCTAATCTACAGAATTTACCACATGATGCTCAAACTAGAGCTTGCTTCGTATCAGATAAAGGTAATAGATGGATTTCTGCTGACTATAGTGGTCAAGAGTCTTATCTAATGGCATCTATGGCTAACGACGAAGCTATGTTGGATGAACTTACTAATGGTAGTGGTGACTTGCATAGTCTAACCGCCAAGATGGTATTCCAACAAATTCCAAGAGATATGCCTCTGAAGGATATTAAGAAGAACTTTAAAGACCTAAGGCAAGAAGCTAAAGGTTATGAGTTCTGTTTCAATTATGGTGGTCAAGATAGTACCCTAATAAGGAATTATGGTCTTGATGCTAAAAGGGCTAAGGAAATCTATGAGAACTATATGTCTGGTTTTGCTGGACTGAAGAGGTATCAAGACTTCCGAAGAGTAGATGTAATGCGTAAAGGTTATATCTTATTAAGTAAGATTACTGGACATAAGGCATATATCTATGATTATGATGAACTTAAAAGGCAGATGGATAAGCAGGAAGACCCTGACTTCTGGGCATATTATAGAGAAATGAAGCAGGAAGACCCTGATTGTGACACTGTACAAGGTGTTAGACGTTTAGCAAGACGTAAGGCAGAGTCTGAGAAGCAATCTATTAATTATCCAATTCAGGCTGCTGGTGCATTGTGTTTTAAGTTAGCATCTATAAAGCTATTCAACTGGTTATTGAAGAATGGCTTATTATTTAAGGTTAAATATTGTATTCCAGTACATGATGAAATTAACCTTGAAGCTCCAGATGAAATTTCAGAAGAAGTTGCAGATATATTAGTTAAGTGCATGGTAAGTGCAGGCAAACCGTTCTGTACAAGAGCACATTTAGGTGCTGATGTAGAGATTGGGGACCATTGGATTCATTAATATGAGTAAATATTTAGACCTAAGTTCAGTAATTGATGTAGAACCTGAGGTATCTCATGTATTAAATCTTGTCGATGATGCAGACCTCCAAGACGAGTTCTGGCAAAGATTAGATGTAGAGTTCTTTAAGGAATTTGTTGAAGATTATTGTAGACCTGATGAGGTTGAGATGATGAAGAGGATAATCGATGACAAGTATCTAGGAATATCTGAGGATTGATGCATACTGAAATAGAGAGGAAGTTCATAGTTACAGAGTGCTGTCAGAATTATGGACATACGTCAAGGATACATAGGAACTCCTAGTGGTGGAGAAGCTAGAGTGTCTATAAGAGATGAGAAAGCATGGGTTATCATAAAGTCCTGTGGATATTTAGCAAGGTTAGAGTATGAAATTCCAATTCCTAAGAAGGATGCAGAAGAACTACTCTCATTTACCTGTGGTAGAATAATCCATAAAACTCGTTACATTATACCATGTGAGGATAGTATGCTCAAATGGGAAGTTGATGAGTTTCATGATGAGGATTAATCATTGCTGAGATAGAGTTACCGCGCAAGGATATGCCATTTGGAAAACCTCAATGGCTTGGTAAAGAAGTAACACAAGATACTACTTATTATAACTCTACACTCTCTAAAACATCTTGGAAAGCTATTCAGAAGTCTCGTGCTGAAGCTAAAGCCTGGGATGATTGGAGAGACTCATTAGTTAAGAAATGAAATATAGGAAGAAACCAGTAATCATTGAAGCTATACAATTCATAGATAATGCTGACTGCATTATGGAAATTCATGAGTTTCTAGGAGGAGACACCATGAGAATCAATTATGAGGATAAGTATAATCCTTATATAAAGATTGAAACTCTTGAAGGTACTATGAAAGCCTCTGTAGGAGATTATATCATTAAGGGAGTGAATGGAGAGTTCTACCCTTGTAAGCCAGATATATTTGAGAAAACTTATGAAGAGGTAGCTGAATGAGACTGATAAAACCATCATTTGAAATACTAGAACAAAAGCCTGGATTAGATGGGCTGTTACAACATATAGAAAGATGTGGTAGGACTTGTTATAAGTCAGAAGATAAGATTACAGAGAAAAGTGCTCCTAAGTTCGTAGATATGCTTGTCAAACGTGGTCATACTGCAATGGTTGAGCATGGTACTGTATATCTCACCCTTGATATGAGTAGTAGGAATAAGTATTTTAAGTACTGTACTAACAAGTACTCTAATGCTATAAGTACTGGAGAAGCTGAAGCTGGAACCTGGGTTGGTTATGTAACAACTAACTACAGAGTACTATTGCAGGAGGGTTGGCTCAGTGATTTAGAGTACATAACAGAACCTACTAAGCATATCCGCAGAATAACTGTTAAGTTTGTATGTGATAGGGGAGTTAGCCATGAGTTTGTAAGGCATAGAGTATTCTCATTTGCTCAGGAAAGTACTAGGTATTGTAACTATAGTAAGGATAAGTTTGGTAAGGAATGTACATTTATTATTCCTTGTTGGCTTGATATTCCAGAAGGAGAAGCATGGTTCCATGACGGTATAAATTATAGAGTTGGGGCTAATGAAGAGGATATATTTGGGGAGTCTGTAAATCCTAGAGCTTGGACAAGAAATAGTAGCTGGAAGGAGATTGATACATATCTCATGGTTCTAGAAACTGCTGAAGAGAGATATTTTGACTTGTTAAGTCAAGGTTGGATTGCACAACAAGCTAGAGCAGTTCTTCCCAACAGTCTAAAGACTGAGTTAATTATGACTGGTACTATAGCACAATGGGGGGGATTCTTTAAGCTAAGAGATGCCAATGATGCACATCCTCAAGCAAGAGAGTTGGCTGCACCACTACATGAGGAATTTATCAGAAGAGGTTTATTGCAATGAAAGCAGAGGAGTACTTTGGAGATTGGATTGATGTTATTGATAAGCAAGAACTACGCAAGGTAGTAACTTGGATTAATAAGACTAATTCAGCTACTCTATGTCCTTCTCCTAAGAACATATTCAGAGCATTTAGGGCTTGTCCATATGAAGACTGTAAGGTAGTTTTCTTAGGGCAAGACCCTTACCCACAGAAGGGGGTAGCTACTGGAATATTATTCGGTAACTCCGAAGATACTCCAGAGGATAGGTTATCTCCTTCGCTTCAAATAGTTAAAGAGGCGGCTATTAATTATGAAATTCCCCATAACCGAATAGAGTTTGACAATACGTTAGAGTCTTGGGCTAAACAGGGAATATTAATGATTAATACTGCCCTTACTTGTGAAGTAGGAAGAGTTGGGTCACACTTTGAATTATGGAAGCCGTTTGTATCTAAACTAATTCACAATCTTAGTTATAAGAACAATGGTATAGTTTATGTCCTGTTTGGTAGTCAAGCACAGCTATTTAAGAATGATATAGTAGATAGTTTAAAGACTATTGAAGTATATCACCCTGCGTATTTCTCTAGAAAGGGCACTAAGATGTCCTCTAGTGTATTTACTGATATTAATGAGGTATTAAAGAAGCAGTATAACTATCAAATAGAATTTTATAAGGAGACGGAATATGGAGTTTGTTGAGAGGAAGTCAGTCAATGACAAATTAAGGAAGTATGACCATTTAGCTAAGGATGATGACTTTATAGAAGTTACTGAATGGGCTAATGGTGAAGGTTGGGATGTTACTATCAATGAGAAGCAACTACTCCTAACTAGAGGACAGCTAGATGCTATTGAATACCTAACTAAGAGTTTGGATTATAAAAATTAGTGAAGATGAAAGAACAGAAGTTTGAATTTAATCCTGAGAAGACTTTCTTCACATCTGATACACATTTTGGTCATGCTAACATAATTAGATTATGTAATAGACCATTTAAAGATGTAGAGGAGATGAATGAAAAGTTGATTGAGAACTGGAATAAAGTAGTTCCAGAGGACGGTACAGTCTTCCATTTGGGAGATTTTGCCTTCGGTGGTAGCACACTGTGGAATAGCATTATCCCTCGTCTAAACGGACAAATCTACTTGATTATTGGTAATCATGATAGGAAGAATCTAAGACAAGGTTACATGGATAAATTTGTGGCTGTAATACCTCAAATGCAAATTCAGATAGAGAAAAGAAGTATCTATTTGAATCACTATCCATTCTTGTGCTATGGCGGCTCTTATCGTAATGAAGAGGATGCTGTATGGCAGTTATTTGGTCATGTACACTCTGGACCTGCCAGTTCTGGTTTAGATTGTGATAGGTTAGTTCATCTATTTCCATATCAATATGATGTTGGTGTAGATAATAACAACTATACTCCAATCTCTTGGGAAGAGGTAAAGAAGAAGATTCAACACCAAATAGATAGTGGAGTAGAGAAATCTGTTAAGGAACACACAATTCCTGACGAAGTGTATAAACTATAATGACTAAAATAACTTTAGAAATCGACGGAACTATCTGTTCTATGGAGATGCCTTATAATGATGTAAGTGCTACTGAACTAATTAAGGGATTTGGTTCCTTAATGATTGGTCAGACATTTCTTGCTTGCACTGTTAAGGATGCTTTAGAAGAGGTGGCTGAAGATTATGAAGAGGATTTAAAAATAGGTTATGAATCCCAACGCACTGAGGAAGATTAAAAGGTTAGAAGCTGGTGAATCATTTATTACCAGTGAGCCTGGAAACTCTATGCTTCCGTTATATAAGAGTAATGAGAAGCATAGGGTTACTCCAATAAAATGGGAAGATTGTAAAGTGGGTGATGTAGTATTCTGTAAGGTCAGAGGTTCATGTGTAACTCATAAAGTCTATGCAATAGACAGTGAGAAAGGTTGTTTAATAGGTAACAATAAAGGGCATATGAATGGGTGGACTAAGAATGTATATGGCAAAGCTCATAAAATTGACCAATCATTAAAAACTAAGAAGCCTTGAGAATTTGTGTAACATCCGATTTACATGGCATTCTTCCTAAAATAGAAGAGCCATGTAATGCAGTATTGATATGTGGAGATATTATGCCATTACGTATGCAGAGAAACATTCCTCAGAGTGAGAAATGGTTAAAGACTACATTCGCTGAATGGGTTAATAATCTTCCATGTGAGTCTGTTATTATGGTAGGAGGTAATCATGATTTTGCCTTAGCCAATATGTATAGGAACCTTCCAAAGATTAATTCAATCCTGGTGAATCCAACTGGTGGTAAGCTTGAATTATTAGATAATGAGGAGACGCTCATTATTGATGAGAATGGAAAGTGCTATACCGTATGGGGAACTCCATATTGTAAAATCTTTGGTAATTGGGCTTATATGTATGACTCAGAAACTCTGATTAAAGCATATGAGTCTATGCCAGAGAAGTGTGATATTGTTATATCTCACGATGCTCCTAAGTTGTGTGGTCTTGGTGTTATTCATCAAAGATTTGACCAAGAGGATGCTGGTAATCCCTGGTTAGCTGATGAGATGCTTCGTAAACATCCTAGATATACATTCTGTGGGCATATCCATAGTGGTGAGCACAATCTGCAAACCCTTGATGATATGAAGATGGCTAATGTATCTTTGGTAGATGAGACTTATACAGAAACTTTTAAACCTTTATATCTCGATGTCGAATAAAGTTGTAGTAAATGGAGGGGTTGGATTCCCTGGATTGTTGTTTATAGTACTGTTAGTTTGTAAGCTATTTGGTGCTAATATAACATGGTTCTGGGTATTTGCCCCATTATGGATTCCGCTTGCATTAGTAGTGGGATTCTTTATTGTATCAATCATAATAGCAATATTTGTAGCATGGAAACGAAAACTACTTTAGTAGTTGTGGACTTCCAGTATGACTTCTGTCTACTGGGAGCACCACTCTACGTTCCAGGGTCTGATAAGGCTTTGTGGAACATCTCTCATTTAATTGAGAATAACAAGGTTAGTAGAGTGATATTTACTGCCGATTGGCATCCATCTAAACACATCTCTTTTAAGAAGAATGGTGGTACATGGAATGAACATTGTGTGCAGTTCTCTAAAGGTGCAGCTATACATGACTTATTATTGTATGGTTGTATTGGTGCTGGAATACCTTATGAGGTAATTACTAAGGGCACTCTCCATATTTCTGAAGAATATGGAGTAAAAGTTGCGCCAGCTAATGCTAAGGTTCCATACCATACTATTTATAGTTCTTCGGTAGGTGTAGATGTTCAGTCAGATGAGCAGGTAGTAATCTGTGGTTTGGCAGGAGATTACTGTGTACTGGAAACTTTAAAGAATCTAGCTCCTATTAGTCCTATGATATTCCTTGATGGTGTAGCTTCTCTTGATGGGGGAACTAAACTTAATGAATACGTAGAAAGTAACAGAGTTAGAGTATGGTTATAAAAATTATTATACTAGTGCTAATTCACCTATTAATAACAACAATAGCTATTCTTATGGGTAAGTACTTGCCTAATATGGTACACAAAGACAATGAGCGTGAGGTATTCTCATTTATTTATTCTTGTCTCCTTCCTATAATGAATATAGTTGTTGTTTGCATTGGTTTATGTGAATTAGTTGATATAGTAATGTATAAAATTATAAAATATATAAAGAGATGGTTGTAAAATCTATTTTAGATACGGACTTGTATAAGTTTACAACTTCGTATGCTTACATGAAACTATTTCCTCATGCTCAAGGAACATTTGAGTTCTTTGATAGGGATAACACTCAGTACACTGAGGAGTTTGTAGAACAACTAAGAATGGAAGTTTCAAACTTCTGCTCTTTAAGACTGACTCACGATGAGCAGGATTATATGACGACACATTGTCGCTTTATTCCTCCAATGTATTGGGAATGGTTGAGTGGGGCTAAACTAAGCTCTGGTAAGGTTCAAATTTGGTTAGATGAAGACAAGCATCTTCATATTAAAGCAACCGATTACCTTTACAGAGTTACTCTGTATGAAGTACCGATTTTGGCAATAGTATCGGAGCTTCGTAATAGAATGCTTAACAATACTATCAATATGACAGATGTTCTTATTAGACTAGAGCCTAAAATAGTTCTATCTAATCAGAATCAAATGTTCTTCTCAGAATTTGGTACTCGTAGACGCTATTCATATAATGTTCAGGAAGCCATAGTAAAGAGCTTGAAAGATAGTGCAACATACTGTACTGGCACTTCTAACTGCTACTTAGCTATGAAGTATGATATGCCTATGATGGGAACTCATCCACATGAATGGTTCATGTTCCACGGTGCTATGTATGGCTATAAACAAGCTAACTATATGGCATTAGAAGATTGGGTTAATGTATATGATGGCGATTTAGGAATTGCATTAAGTGATACCTATACTTCTGCTGTATTCTTCAAGAATCTATCTCGCAAGCAAGCTAAGCTATTTGATGGAGTACGTCAGGATAGTGGTGATGAATTTAAGTTTGTTACTAATGCTATTGCTCGCTATAAAGAGTTAGGTATTGACCCAACTACTAAGACTATCATCTTTAGTAATGCTCTCACATTTGAGAAAGCTCTTGAAATCCGAGAATATTGTAGAGGACGCATCCGTTGTGCATTTGGCATTGGAACTAATCTTACTAATGATACTGGACATAAACCATCAAATATCGTTATGAAGCTTACTTCTTGCCAGATGAATAAGAACCAACCAGTATTTAACTGTGTTAAGTTGTCTGATGACTTAGGTAAACATACAGGTGAGGAATTTGAAGTAGAACACTGTATAAATGAATTGGGATTATAATGCGGGAATATTGGGAATATAAAGTAGTAAGAACCAGCAGTGATATGACTATTGAGGAACTCAATAGGCTTGGTATAGAAGAGGGCTGGGAGTTAGCTACGGTTGTATGGGTTCCAACTGCTAAATATGTCTGTGGAACTAAGATTGATGGTTATTCTATGATTTACTACTTTAAGAGACGACCTAAAGAAATAGTGGTATGAAAGAATTGAATTATGAAAAAGTCTTCCAGGTTCTTGTTGAGGAGACATCAAATTATGTACGCTCTAATCGCCTTCGTGCTATGGTGCTTGGGGTTAGTGGTGGTATTGATTCAACAATAGTTGCTGCAATCTGCCATGAAGTTAGTAAACTAACCAATGTTCCTCTAATAGGGAGAAGCCTTCCTATTAAGAATAAAAAGGATGAGTTCGATGTATCTAAGTTAGTGGGAGAAGCATTCTGTAATGACTTTAAAGTGTGGGAGCTGTCCCATGTATACAAAGCAGCCCTCCTCGAATGTTGTTTGGAGACTGGAGAAGCTAATGCATCAAATTCTTACTGGATAGATGAGTTGGAAGAAATGCCAAGCAGAACTCCTATTGCTAATGGAAACCTACAAGCTAGATGTCGTATGATGTACTTGTATGACCTTGCTGGCTTGAAACATGGCTTAGTAATGTCTACTGATAATCGAACTGAGTATCAGCTTGGATTCTGGACTATTCATGGTGATGTGGGTGACTTTGACCCTATTCAAGGTCTATGGAAGACAGAAGTATATGAATTAGCTGAATGGCTTGTAGACTTCTACTTCACAGATGGAGATGATGCTAGTAAGGCTGTAGCTATTAGAGAATCTATGAAGCTAACTCCAACTGATGGTCTTGGTATTAGTAATAGTGACCTAGAGCAAATAGGAGCTAAGAGCTATAATGATGTTGATAGGTTATTAAAGACTCTTGTTTGTAAAGCATCCCAAGAGAATAGTAGGCTACAAGATGAATTAACTAAGGAATTGGGACGTGATGTTGTTGGCAAAGTCCTTGAACGTCATATTAAATCCAAATTCAAGAGGTTATTGAGTCCCATTATAGTGCCAAGAGAGAAGTATGCTGGACTTTCTTGAACTAATTCTAGAATTAGTAAATGTAAAATCACGTAATGAGCTAGTTACTCTACTTATAATAGGTGGAGTACTAGCCATTATTTATTATTTATTTCTTGTATGAAGTTATATTATATATTTTTATTAGTTATGTTCTTCCTCTTTAGTGGGTGTGTTGAGCAGACTCCGAGAACTAAATCAGTTACTCCTGTGTCTGTTAGAGATACTACTAAGAAGAATGCGCATTGGTGGAACTCTAGTAACACATCTACCTATAAGAAGAGTAAATCCTCATATAGTCCATCTAAAAAGACTTATAAGAGGAGGTCTTCTTTTAAATCAAGAAGTAGGAGGCATAGAAGATGACAGGAGTATTCTTCGGGTCATTTGACCCACCACATATTGGTCATGTAAATATAGTTACAGCTGCTCTGAACTCTGGTAAAGTTGATAGAGTGATTGTAGTTCCAGCATATAAAAGTGTATGGAAGAACACCGAAACTAGGTGGGAGTATAGACTTACTATGGCTAAAGAAACATTTGACAACATTCCTGGAGTAGTTGTGGATGGCATAGAATATCGTATAGCCGATGGTAAACCTTTACCTACCTATAAGACTATAGAAGCGTTAAAGGGCATATATGGAGAGTTTACCATTATTACATCTGCTGAAACTTATAAGGAGATTCCAAGATGGCAGCATGGTGAAGAGATACTAAAGGATAACAAGTTCTTAGTAGTTGATGTAGCTCACTTTGACAGTGAGGATATATCCCGTAGTGAAATTGATGTTATCTATGCTCCAGATATTACTATATGCTCTACGGCTATCAGGAAGTGGGTAGATGATGGTAAGATTATACTACCATTTGTAACAGATGAGGTTAATTCAATAATCAGAAAACTTGGGCTATATAAATGAATCAAATCTACGTTTCAGGTCCTTGGTCTTTTGCCTCTGGAGTACTTCAAGTAGTCAAGAGCATAAAGGCTAAATCAAAAGATAAGGTAGTTTATAGTGAGAAGGGAGAAGATTATCAATTCTCTAAACTTGAACAATCTAACTATGTCGTATTCGTACTGGATGGATTTGCATGGCAACAAAAGCTTGAGAATATATCAAGAGGTATGCTCTCAGAGTTGTTATGGTGTGTGAATCATAGGATTCCTATGTTTCTAGCTTATAAGTCTACTAATGGATTAGGCATATATGGAACGGAAATAGATGATAATTTAAACTTTAAGGGAGTTGCTGGAACTGCGGATAACTTTTATAAGATTTTAGATGGACAGTTTGGAAGCATAGTTGCTGATGATTCCATATTCTTGAAGGGAGGATTTACACTATCCGATGTTGGGAATGTATATCTAAAAGGAGAAGCGTTTGTAGACCCATTAGACTACCTTAATATTGAAGTACAACCAACAAGTTACTTTTATTAATATGAAGAATTTTCCATTATTAGACGAGAATGGCAAGGAATGGTGGATTAGCCGTTCTATTGCAGTAACAGGATGTATATTTACATTCTTAAATGGCAAGTGGTGTGTATTAGCCAATAAGAGAGGTGAAGGTACGCCAGACTTCCAAGGAATGTGGAATATGCCATGTGGTTACTTAGACTTCGATGAAACTACAGCCCAGGCAGTAATCAGAGAAGTTTATGAGGAAACTGGAGTTAGGGTCAATCCTGACTTTCTTCATTTCTGGTGTTTCAATGATTCTCCAACTCAAAACAGGCAGAATGTATCATTTAGGTATTATGCCTTAGTCGATGCACAGCCTGGAAATATTAGTGTTGGAACTGGTAATGACAGAGGTGGTGAAGAGGATGAAGTGGAAGCTATAGGATGGATTCCAGTAGATACTGTTGATAATTACAAGTGGGCATTTGGTCACGATGAAATTATCAAGGACTTTGTGAAATGGATGCACTTAGAAGATGATGATTGGGATGATATTGACTTAGACCCAGTATGATTTACTTTATAAGTGGACATAGAGACCTAACATGGGAGGAGTTTGCCAAATGGTATGCTCCTGCCATTAGTAGGACACTTAGTACTGACAATGGAGCAACATTTGTAGTAGCAGAATGTGAAGGTGCTGACAGAATGGCTCAGGATTATTTACTAGCCTGCGGTGTTGCTCCTATAGGCATTACTGTATATCATATGCTAAAGTCACCCAGATATTTAGCTAATAAGAGTATGCGTACAGTAGGTGGCTTTACATCTGACTTACAAAGGGATGAAGCTATGACTAAGAACTCTGACTATGACATTGCTTTTATTCGTAAGGGTAAGGAAACCTCTGGAACTGCTCAAAACATTCTAAGGAGATGGACAAGGTAGAAGAGACTGATAAGGAGAAGTTTGAAAGATTAAGACTACACTTTACTAGTTTATTTCTACAGCACCCTAAAATGTTAGAGATTCTTACTTATAGAGATATTGTAGTCAAGGCTAAGGAGTTTACTAAAGAATATCTAAAGCATGAATAAGTTTATATTTCTAGACATAGATGGGGTTATGAATAGTAATCTCTTCTATTCTGAGAGGACTCAAGACAAGAGGTATAACGAACTATTAAAGTTCCATCCTCAGAGGTTGGCTTGGAGTTTATGTAACATCGACCCTAGAGCAGTAGCTAGGTTAAATAGAATAACTAAAGCTACTAATGCTCTGATTATAGTATCATCTTCTTGGAGGTTTGACGATAACTTGCAGGAAGTGTTCACATTATCTGGTATAGAACAACGTATTAGTGATAGAACTCCGTGGTCTAAGGATAGATTCAGGGGTTCTGAAATACAGGAGTGGTTGGATAAACAAACTGAGCCTTATAGATACGTTATTCTTGACGATGATAATGATATGTTAGATAGTCAGTTGCCTTACTTTATCCAAACTGATTGGCTAAAGTGGGGTTTAAGTGATGAAGACGTTGAACAAGCAATACATATTCTAAATGCTGACGATTGAACCACTCAGACATATCTATAACAATCCAACTTTAGATAGAGAGCTGCTTCTTCGTAAGTTAGCTTCTCTAAGGATTAAGAATATGATTAGTATTGAAGAATACGAGTATTTAAAACATTTAATAAGAAAGGAGAACGAGAATGCTCAGAGAGCAAATGGATGCACTTATTAAGCAGTCAATGCTTGATAAAAATGCAAAGAGAACTGATGTACTAAGAGCTATTAAGAATGAGTTCTTGGTATTCCAAACAGCTAAGAATGCTAAGCCTTTAGATGATGCAGCTGAGTTTGCCATTCTTCGTAAGATGGTTAAGCAAAGACTGGATAGTAGAGACCAATACATTGCAGCAGGAAGGAAAGACCTAGCCGATAATGAATCTAAAGAGATTCTTGTGCTAGAATCTTTCCTTCCGCGAGAAGCCACGATTGAGGACATCAATAAGGCAATCTATGAAATCATCACGGAGAAAGGTTGGGGTGACACAACAACAGGTCCCCAAATCCCGAAGAAGTCTATGGGAGAAGCTATTAAGATGGTCAAGGCAAAGCTTGATAATGTAGATGGTAAGTTACTTGCTGATACCATTAAATCGGTTCTTGTATGACACTAAAGGAAATAGTAACTCTTCCGAGTGAAGCAAAATTTGTTCATGCAATAGCTGGAACTTTATATTACAGAATCACAACAGATGATGTAATTGTAGAGTTCCCTATTGATATGAATGATAAGGATGATGTTGGTACCACTACATTTGTAGCATCTTATAAACCTATTACCCTGATGAGGTATATTAGGAAAGCTATTGATAACGAGAGTATAATAATTATCAATAGATAAGGTGTAAGTGATTGTACTATGTGATATTTGATTAATAAATCGAATTCTAGTCTAATTTCATAAAATTCATAAATTGATTTGGTGATACAGCTTATAATGCTTATATTTGCAGAAATTAAGTGGTTAAACTGTTTAAACGTATTAATTTATGAAAATCGAAGAGAAATTTAAAAAATTCCAACAAGGTGGTGCTGCACCTCAACCTGGTGCTGAGGCAGCAGGAGGAGCACCTGCCGAGGGAGCGCCAGCAGAAGGTGGTGCACCTGCTGAGGGTGGACAAGACCCAATGCAACAGATTCTACAAGTAGCTGCTCAGGCAGTTCAGACACAGAATTGTGAAGCTGCGATGGCTGTGTGTCAAGCTCTAATGCAAATCGCTCAAGGTGGTGCTGCTCAAGAACAAGCCCCTCAAGAGGAACCAACTTTTGCAAGAAAAGGTGCTAGACTAGTAAGAGTAAGATAATTAGTCAACAAGGTAAGAAGGGGCGTATATTAATTATATGCTCCTTTTTTGTTATACATAGTATATGTCACAAGTAATAAGAAAATTTGAGAACTCTGGTAAGATAGAACAATCTAAGCCAGAACTATTCGAGAGAAGTGGCGTTGGTAAGTACAATAAGGCTGATTTAGTTGCTGGACTATATAGGAATATAGATACCTATATAAAGAATAATAATCTTAGCGGAGACAAGGCAGTTTCATTTAGAAACTCTGCTAACCAATTTATTAAAGGTATAGAGAGTGGCTCTATTACTATGAATGGTGATGGTACATTCTCTGATGCAACGGGTAGTATGGCTAGTACTGGAAAGTTCGATAAGAACTGGATAGGACGTAAGAAGGATACTACAAATAATGCCTTTAATTTGGTTGGTGACTATGCACTAGACTATATCAATCAGATGCAACAATATACCGAGCCAGCAGCTAAGCCTAAGTCAAAGTTTAACACTAACGACTTCCTAACTAAAGAGATTTCTAAAAGATGGTATGGTGGTAACAATATAGATTATAATAACTGGTTTAAAAATAGAACTGAGCAAGAGCGTAATACATTGTTTGGTGAGATTTTTAATAATGCCGATTATAATCAACTATACCAAGATTATGATTGGACTGACACTGGAATTAACAGTGCAGAAGACTTAGCTAATAGAGGTAGGGGATTTAGTGCAGCCATTTCTAACAACAAGTTGGACAATGATGACTATAATACCTTTGCAGCATTAGGTGGAGCTGGTCTTGATAAATTCATGAAGGATGTTCCAGAACAAACTGAACCCACTCCAGAGCAAAGTAGAATGAAGGTATGGGAAGCTGAGGCAGAAGCAGCGGGTGCTACTACTCCAGAAGCTAAGGCTGCATTTATTCAAAGGAAACAGAGAGAAGAAGCCGATAGGAATGCTGCTATTATTAAGGCAAATGATGAGGATATATACAATAGGGAGAGAGATAAATTCTTCAATGACTTCTCTTCACAGAACCCTTTTAAAGGGACTATAAATGGATATGTTTCAAGTAAAACATCATACAATCCTGAGCAGATGCTACAACATGTAGATACTGCCTATAAAGGTAACATAACTGATTATTTGAAAAGTGCACTAGACCCAAGATACTTCAGAGGTCAATTACCACACACTGATGCTAATGGTCAAGATAATCTGAGAGAACATTTAGCTAATAACTTAGACCTAGCCATTAATACTGGTAAGTTACTTAAGATAGATGATGAAACTTATGCTATTCCAGGAACTTATAATTATGATAACTGGTCTTTAATAACTTATAATCCAGTATCAAGACAATATAAAGAAACTTCTATGCTAGCCAATGATGCACTCAAGAAGATAGCATATGGAGAGTATGATAGAAGGAAGAAGACCCCATCTAATAAAGAGGGTGGAATAATCAAACTTCAATATGGAGGTTTTGTTGAGGATGATTCAGCATACAATGCTTATAGACAGCAATTTGCCAAGAAGAAAGAGGAGAAGAAACAACAAGTAGAGGCTAAAGCCAAAGCTACTGATAGAACAGTTAAACAGGTTGAAGAAGGTGAGAGAAAGCCTATGGCTGATAACCAAGAATGGGAGTGGGATGACTATACTAGACTTGGTGCTGCTGGTGCTGACGTGGCTTCAATTATTGCATCATTTGTTCCTGGCTATGGTACAGTAGCGTCTGCTGGACTCGGAGTTGGAAGTACATTAGCCAACTTTACAGCTGATATGAAGGATGGATTCCAATGGGGGGACTTAGGTAACTTAGGTCTTGGACTTGGAATGGATGCTGTTGGTTTGATTCCTGGTTTAGGTGCTGCTGGTAAAGGTAGTAAAATCCTCAAGAACCTACTAAAAGTTGCCCCTAAGTTAATGACAGCTTGGAGTGTATCTACATCATTTGCACCTGCAATGCAAGCCTTTACTAAGTTAAGGGATAAGGGTGCTAAAGAAATGACTGTAGATGATTGGAAGGCATTAGCTAATGGTTTAACTGCTGCAGCTGGTGCTACTCGTTGGGGTGCTTCTGCTGCAAGAAATAAGAGACTTACTAACCAACATGGACTACCATATAGAACTGTTACTACCAAATCAGGTAAACAAGTTTCTATGAGTGAAGACCAGTTCCAGCAAATGAGAAGGGCTACTGGAATTGAAGAGCAGAATAAGGTTCTGCAATCTGTAGCGGAGGGAGAGGAACTTCCAACTACATTTAAGAATTGGTATAGCTTAAAGAGGGTAACTCAAGGAACTCCATCAGTAAGTAAAGGTATTGATTTCAGTACAATGGACCTCAGAAGAGCTACCTCAGACGGAAAGGTTCTTGAACCACATCCATTATCTAATGAAGGTATATGGGAATACATGGTTAATAATAGTTGGGGTAAATCTTTCAAAAAACCCGACATAGGCAAGAACTGGGGTTATAGACCTCACAAACCTGAAACCAATAATGCTCCAGCATCTGAATGGGATACATTCAAGAGTGACTTAGAGAGTAAGGCTAAAACAAGAATAAAGAAGAAACAATATGAGCAAGCACTTGCTGACCAAGATAAGAAGGATTTAAGGAAAATCAGAACTGCAACTACTGCTAAGAATAAGAGGGAGCAGTACTCTAGTTCTATGGCAGATGATGCTATAGCTTTAAAATATTGGAGGAAGAGATACCCTAAAAGGACAGCTGGATTAAGTGATAATGACCTATTGGATTTAATTGAACAGCAAAAGGTCGCTAGTAGAGACCCACAAGGTAGGCTTAAATTCAACGCTGGAGGTATTGTACAATTCCTACAAGACGGTAAAACTGTTGGAAGAATTAAGGCTAAGGATATGTCAGGGTGGAATAGAGCACAAGCTCTAGCAAGCTATGACTTTGGCGCTGATGCTGATAGATATAGGGATAGTTATGAAGGAGGTCCAGACGAATGGCAGGATGCATTCATTACATCATTCAACGGAGGTGAGGATATTTATGACCAACTAACATCTAAGACTGGTGATTACTTTGGTGGTAAGTATAATTACTCAGTACAAGACCCATTAGCTAAGCATAGACAAATTACCTTTAGAGGTACTAACCAAGGCTTTGATGATTTAATCAGGAAAGGTATAGTAGGTTATGGTACTACAGAAGGTGATACTGGATTTGATATATATGCTGGTGATAGAACTGGAAATAGAACCTTAGGTAGAGGTTTATCTGCTGAGGATGTAACTCGCTTCAATAAGCAATTACAATCAAGAGGAATGGAACTCTATGATAAAGGTAACGGTGCTTATAGATTGAGAAGGTTTGAACAAAAGCCAGTTGAATTACCAGAGGTAGTTGTAACTGCAGATGCTCCTAAAGCTCCAACGAACCCAACAGCTGTTACCCCAGCTGCAAGTAAGAAGGGTAAGGGATTTAATCTTGGTGTAATGCCAGAAGATGTCATTGCTTTAGGTAGAATGGTAGGTGGATTAGCTGCAAATAATAGGGCAGCTAAGTTATATAAGGAAGGATTAAAGCCAACCTTATTAGACACATTTGAGAATACTGTTCCACTTCAAGGTAACTTCCAAGCCAAAACCAATGCTGAACAACAAGCAGGTAACTTAGAATCTGTAGCTGCAAGACCTAGAACTTCTGATGCCTCACTGCAATTAGCTGGAGAATTAGAAGCTAGTGATAGAGCAGGACAAGCTAGATTCCAAGGTGGTCTACAAGATGCTGAGATGTTCTATAAGACTAGAATGTTAGGACAGCAAGAATCTGATGCAGCTAAAGGAAGAAGAGTAGAGGTTGCTAATAGAAATAGAGCTTCTATGAATCAAATTGATGCAGCTAAGAAACAGATTGATGCTGCTAGAATTACATCTAATTATCAGAATGTTATTGCACCTTACCTAGCTGGTGTTGAGAATCAGTTTGCACAGAAGAGAGCAATGAATCAACAGTTAGATATGGAAGAAGCTCAAAGGCTAGCTGAGAGAACTTACTCTCCAGAGTTCGATAGACTAACTGAAGACCACAATACAGCTTATAAAGCATACGGTGATGCAAATAAGAATGACTATACTGGACGGCAAACATCTAATGAATATAAGTCACTACTAAATAGAAGAAAGACACTTAATGATAATGTATCTCAATTCTTACTAGACAAGAGAAGAGGCATAATGGGTTCTCCATATATGTTCCAATTTAAGGGAAGTTCTTCTACAAAGACTCCATATGTTAAGTCTGGAGGTAAATTGAGTGCAGCTGACAGAGAGAAATTACAAAGAGCAAAAGATTTTAATAAGAGATTGCTAGAGGATAATAAGCAGTTCCACAAAGATATTATGGAATCTAAGAGGGAACATAACAAGTTAATAATGTCTATGTCTTCTCTAACTTCTGAGTTAATAAAGAAAGCAATGTCATGAGAATAACTTCTAATATAGATAAGCTACAACAGGGTGGAGGTATTCCACCCTTTGTTAGCTATACTAATGTTCCAAGACCTCAACCTACTGCTCCTTATAGTACATCAGACGCTAAACAAGCATCTGGGGAAGAGTCAGAAGGGGGGTTTGGTTTACTAGATAAGAATATGGTAAAGATGCTTTATGAGAAAGGCTTACCCAGTGATGTAGAGCAATTCTTAGACCAGTCTGGGTTGTTCTCTGAATCCATAATGTCTAACCCATTTGAAAAGACTAACGGAGCTGCCCAGTATAAAGCATTGTTAAAGATACTGCCCAAGATAGCTATGAATAAGGAAGAGTATAATAGAGCTATACAAGAAGCTACTAAGAATAATGCTCTTAAAGAAACTGCTATTGATACAGATGGTAGAGTATTTGCTATTGGTCAGGATGGTCAAGTTACTAAGAAATTTATAAGCCAACTAGAGGAAGGAGAACAAACCCTAACTGTAGGACAAATGGCTGAGAATAGAGCTTATAGCCAGGGATTGGCATTTAACAGTAATGCTATTACAGCTATTGCTAATAGTACTAGTATTGAGCAAATAAACAAAACGATATGGGAAGCGATTAAAAATCTAGGTTCTAATACAAGAGCTAATGAATACTTTAGGTCTAAGGATGAAAGGAAAGCTAAAGCTGGAATTGACAAACTATTAGAGGAAGGTGCAGATGGTGTTTATAAGATTAGTTCTAAATCCATAACTCAGGATGCCCAAGCTAAGTATGCTCTAAATTACATCCTATCAACATTACCCTCTAATCAAAAAGTCCTATTGCAGGATTATGCAAGGAAGTCTGGACTTGACTTAAAGAATGGTCCACTACAAATTATTACCAGTATGATACAATCTGGTATTAGTTCTACAGAAGAGATTGGAGTTAGCTATGATAAGCAAGCTACCAATGGTGCTAATACTGATGAAAAGGGCAATAAGAAGACTAGAGCATTTGACATTCCTATGATGATTGTTACTGGAGATGGTCTTCCTAAAGAGAATGCAAGAATTAGCTTTGGTAGTAATTATGCTATTGATGTACAAGCACAGAAATTACCATTCATTCCAGGTAGTGATGGTAAGCCTATTGGTCCAACTTCTTTAATGGGGGCTTTAAATGGTCAATTAGGTAGTGTAGTTAATAAGGATGCCGTACACGTAGGTAAGCAAAGGCTTGACGCTACTAAGCTAAATCAATTATATTACGATGGTACTGGTGTATCTACAATGGAATTACCATACACGCTGGATGAAAATGGACAGGCAGTTCCTGACTTTGATGTTATAGGTGCTTATAAGGCAGCTGTTGATGCAATTAATAAGGAAGGAAAGAATGTTACTAAGGCTCAAGTAAATCAGATATTCCAAGAAAGAGGATTGGATAGATATTTTAAAGAGGATGGAACTTTAAATAGGGATAGCTTTATGAGGTTTGCTGGTATATCAGTTATTGGTGATGATGAAACCTTTGAAGACCCTGATGATAATTCTGACTTCTTTATGCCTATCTCTGATGATAGGTTAACAGCACAGATAAGTGCAACATTAGGTACTAAGTCAAACCCTATGGATATGGGAGACCTATATAGAACTATTGCTTATGTACCTATTTATGACTCTCCGAGTCTAGCAGGTGCAGCATCTGGTAACTTCTCATGGATTAAGGATGAAGGAGCTATGATGGAAATAGCAAAGGAACAACAAATCCGTAACGCTAGACAGGCATATAACAACAATATAACTAAAAGTCAATTATTAAATGGACAATAAGAAGCCAAACGATTGGATGTTGAATGTGTTACAGAATCCTAGTTTCTCTTTATCTGATTTTAAAGCGGTAGGGATTGATGGTAATAACACTTCCATTGAAGATAGGGAAGTCTATGCTAATAACAAGATTATACAATCAAATCCGCAGTTCCAGGATAGTGATGGTAACTTTGATAATGCAAAGTTTAACCAATTCTATGATGGAGCACTACAGTCGTATCAACTATTAGCCAATAATACGTTTAATGAGACTGTAATGGATGAGGCTACCTTTGGCTTCAATAATATTTGGGCACCTAAGGAAGCTAGCAAGAGAACTCAACCAGAGTTCCAAATAAATAGGATATTTAATCCTGATAGAAGAAAGCTTGGAGTAGAGAAGGTAGGGTTCACTAGTGATAGAACCCTTACTGCTGCTGAGATAGCTCAAACACAGAAAGTATTTGACCCTGAGACTGGTGAGTGGGAGGAATCCCCCAATGATGCATGGCTAGGTAGGAATTGGTTCCAGCCAGTAGCTTTAGCACAATGGGACACTGATGATTATCATATTGACCCAGAAACAGGAAGGAGGATAAAACATAAGAAAGGTGAACTAAAACTGAATGATGAAGGTACTTATTACTATGAGAAGTTAGGTAGCAGAGAACCTTATGGTAGACAACTATTATCTCCATTTGACATTCTTACTACTGATGGTTCTAAGGCTAATAAGTATGACTTTTTTGACTCAGACAGCTTGGATAAGAGTGTGTTTGGAAGTATAATGAAGAACACATTTAAGATTGCTCCAATGTTCGTACCTTATGTTGGTCCAGTATATATTGGTCTTGGTATTGCTAATGAGTTAGCTAAGGTATTACCTATTATATATAAGACTACATTCGGATTAGCAGGGGCATCTACTGATTGGGCTAATAAACTGGAAGGATTTGCATACTCAATGGATGGTGGAACATCTGAATATGCTAAACAGCACCCTTGGGCAGCTGAGAATATCCTTAATATGGTTGGTGATGTGGCTAAACAACTATATGAACAAAGGTGGATATTTACTAATGCTCCAAGATTGTTTAAATCTTATGGTATATCATCTAAGAATGGTACTCCATCTGAACTTGATGAACAAATATCTAAGTTAGCCAACGAGTATGCACAGACAGCAGTTAAAGATATTCCCAAAGTATTAAAGTCATTAGAAGCTACTGGTAGCCTTGAAGTTATACAGAAAGAGGCATTAGCTAGAGCAACTATATGGGGTCAGAACTATATGAAGAGTTATGAGAATTGGGGCAAACACCTATCTCGTCTTTATATGACTGGTACTGCATCTTATAATGCCTTTAGTGATGCTAAGCAAGAGGGTGCTACTGATGAACAAGCTGCTGCAGTATTCTGGGGCTATATGGCTGGAATGTATGCTTTAATGGCTACTGACATTGGAAAACATGTACTTCCAGAACTAAGAATGGATAAGGCTCAAATTAAGAAACTTATCCAAGATGTTAGCCAACAAGCTAAACAGAGTATATCTACCAATGCAGTTAAATCTGAATCAAAGGAGCTAAGTAAGAATATATTTGCCAAGCTGTTTAATGGTGCTAAGTCATTTGCGCAGAATAACTATAGAGCTATTGCTGATGGTTCTACTTCTATAATGTCTAATGCTTTAGCAGAAGGTGTAGAAGAAGTATCAGAAGAGGTATTATATGATGTTACCAAGGCAACATTTAACGCTATCTCATACTTTACTGGTAATGAGAGAAGACTATCAGCATTTAATGATATGGCTTCTCGTTATAGTATGTCATTCTTTGGTGGGGCTATCGGTGGTGGTATGTTCCAAGGCATCAATGACATTAAGATTAGAAAGTCCTATGATTCCAGCAATATGCAGGCTAATCAAGAACTTATCTATTTAATCAGACAAGGTCGTGGTGAAGAGATTTACAAGGCTTTGGAGGATATGAAGAAGAAGGGAGTTCTTGGTGATAGAAACCTATCTGCAACTAAGGTTGATAAGGTAGATGATAAGTATGTATATCAACAAGGAACTGATAAAGACAATCAGAATGATGCTATCTATAGTCTAATGAAGGACTATGTAAGCAACATAGAGCAAGTTCTATCTGTTAAAGGTATGAAGCTATCTGATGCTTCCGTACTGGATAAGCAAATGCTATCGGAGCTAAGGTATCAAGAACTGTTTAAGAATGCCCCTTCTACTGGTAAAATCTTACAAGACTTCAATAATCTTGCTGACAGATTCTTAACATTACATAGCAAAATTGATGAAATCAATGCTACTTACTCTGATGAGAATGGTAAGAAGAGCAAGGAATATGCCGACGCTATGGCTGCTGTTCAACAGCAAATAGATGATGCCAAGAAGGAGCAATTTGAGTTCCTACACACTGGTATGAGAGGCAAGTACTTGGGAATGATGATGTTCTCTGCTAACCCAATAATCAGTAAGCCATTTATTGATATGAACTTCAGAATGTATGCTGAGTCTAAATATAATAAAGACTTTGAATCATTATCTGAGGATGATATAGCTAAAGCTAAGGATGATTACAATGACTATCTTCAATATGATGCCAATTCTAAATTAGATATGGCATATGGTGTATTCCGTAATATGAATGAGAAGTTATCCCCAATCTTTCAAGAAGCTGGTGAGTTGGGTTATAAACAATATGCCCAATTAAAGAAGAACTTCTATAATGCATCTATACCATTAGTTGATGCGGACGGTAACTCTACTTCTATAACTATATCCAAGATACTTGGAGATATGTTTGGAAATGGGAACGATACCGATGCTGATGTTATTGAGATGGCAGAAGGACTTAAAAAGCCAAGAATTGAAGAAGCTAAGAAACACCCTTTTGATGAAATATCAAGGTTCTTAACTTATTCTATGCCTACAGTAGATGGTGGAGCTATCTCAAATGGTGCTATATTAGTAAGGCAATTGAATCAAGTTGCTGATGCCTTCATGGTGAATGGGTATATTGACAAGGAAGTTGCAGACTCTATGAGGATGTTGGCTGACCAAACTGTGGCAGTTAATACTACTATATACCATCCAGCTATGGAAGATGCCTACTACTATGTCAATGATGAAGTTGGAGATGCTGTTCGCTCTTGGATGAGTCAGGATTTAACTATAGCTAATGTAAAGGAAAAGACACAAGAGCTTATTGAGACATTAAAATCTGTTGAAGGTTTAGATGAAACTCAACAAAAGCAGTTAGACATTATTGTTGATGATATAAGGAGTCAGAGTAATGCAACATTAGCTCAGAATCTTCCTATTCTAAATGATGCTAATGCTTTACTAAAGAAGCTTGATACTGCAAAGACTAACCCATTATATGATACCTTATCTAAGATAGGTGTTAATGTAATTGGTAAGAAGACTAATGTGTTTGACTTATTACAAGAGCTGGAACAACAGTTCAATGAAACACATATCTCTGACTTTGCATTAGATAATAAGCTAAAGCAGGAACAAATAAAGGATGCAAGAAAGATTTTAGCAGCAGCTAGGTCTATTATATATGCTTCTCAATATGATAACTTGGATGCTTCAAATCCATTCGGATTTAATGTTACACTCAAGGAGTTCTATCAAAAGAACAAGATTGAGGAAGCTCCAGAATTAGGTATAATTGATTCTGAGATTGCTACTATAATGAATAGAGACTTAGATAGAATTGAGAGTAAATTAGACTTTATAGAAAGGCTATCTAATCTTAATAAAGAGTCTCAATTAAAGGAGCAAAGAAGAACATCAGTTAATATGAACTATCTATTCTATGACGTAGTAGGTAATGAGAATAGTTTCCTATATACTAAGATAGTAGATGGTCAATCACAACTGAAAGGTGTTGATGGAGAGGTATTACTGAATGATAAGGTAAGAGAAGCTATTAACAATGCTACTACTCTAAGGCAGTTCACAGAAGACCAGGACAGAACTCTGGATATATCTGATGAAGACTATACTGCAATGGAGAAAGAGAGAGTAGCTATTGAAGATGCCCTTTATGATAGGTTCCAGGAAATATCTCATGGTAAAGACCAAGCTGAGGCTATTAAGTCTATCCTATTTGATGGTGGATTATCTTATGAAGATATTGCTAAGGGTAGTGATGGTATTAGGTCGATTACTAAGAGTCTTAGTGACTCAGAGAAGCTAGCATATGCAAGTGGTATTCTGGGTGTTAAGAGTTCCGATTTCTTGTCTCAATACTATGCTGTTATTAAGGGAGATACATCTAAATTAGCACCTATAGCTACTCAAGAATTTGCTGTTAGAATAGCTTATACATTAGCATCTAATAGGAGATTCATTAATAATGTAGTTAAGGCAGCTGATATTCCGAATTACCTTGATGGTACTCCTTTATTAAATACTGTATTTATTGAAGGTGTTCCTGGTGCTGGTAAAACTAGAGCTGTTGTTAAAACAGTATATCAGATGCTTAAGGCAGTTAATCCTAATGTTAAGACATGGACAGCTGGTCCCCGTCAGAAACAGAGTGATAATTTAGCAGCTGAGATTGGTGCCGAACATAATACAGCATTTACTAAAGAAACATTATTTAATAAATTGGGAGTTTCTCCTGAATATGTAAATGATGCATCTAATATACGTGTTGTAGTATCTTCAACTGGTATTAAGCACGTAGAGGTTGTTGGTCTAGACGAGAGAGAATACAGTAAGGATGATTTACCATCTGTACTATTTATTGATGAAGCCACCCACTTTACTAATGGTGAGTTGCAAGTAATCTCTGACTTTGCTGCTAAGAACAATGTTGCAGTAATAATGTTAGGAGATACTGAACAAAGTGGTAAGAATCAATTATGGAAGTTAAAGGACGGTAATGATGAAATACCAGTTTACAACTCATTTGCATCTACATTTAGTATAGCTTCACCTAAGTTAACAGTTTCAATGAGAGCTTCTAATACTAATAAGAGAGATAATCTTAATAATATTAGAGCATTAATGGAACCTCTTAGGGCTACTAAAGCTGATATGTCTATCAGTGAGAAGTGGTCATTCATGGGTAATAACCTTGAAGTGAAGTATACTCAAGATGAAACTGGAGTACATGGAGAGAAGGTTCAAGAAACTTTAGATTCTAATGACCTTGAATTAATGCTATCTACTCTAAAAGAGGGCGAAACAATAGGATTCATTTATGATAATACTGAGTCTGATACTTATAAGATGCTTAATTCGTTACCTTCTGAAAAGAAGGATAAGATAGAGTTCTTTAATGAAGATTCTGCTCAAGGTAGTGAAGCTAAATACTTTATAGTTGACATTGACTGGAGTAAGAAGAGAACTCTTAATAATGAGACAGCTGAGGCAAGTATAGAGGTAGCTAACTTTGTTAAAAACTTATATACTATTGCCACTCGTTCAGAGGAAGGTACTATCATTATTGATAATCATCTAACTGAGGTTGTAGGTCAAGATGCCTTTGTAGAAAGTGATTATAATGCCCCTACTTCATATACTGATGAATCTCTAGCTGATTACAAGGAGAAGAGATTAAGAGCATTAGAAGAAATACTCAAAGGATATACACCATCTAATCCAGCTGTTGCCCCTGTAGTGCCAGGAGGTAAGCCTGTTACTGATGAACCAGCAATTAATCCTAAATTAAAAGAGGGAGCTTGGATTCAAATGAATGATGGTAGTAAATGGCAGGTTATGGCTGTTAAGGAATCAGTTTATGTTCTTGCATCACAAGATAAGACTGAATACCATGAACAACCTATAGAACAAGTTGATACTATGTTGGGTGTATCAGTACATCTAACTACAGAACCAACTAAGCCTAGTATATTGCCTGAAGGTGGTAAAAGACCTGATTTACAGCAAGTCCTTATTGATGAGGCGCAAGCAAGTGAAGAAGGGTCTGAGAGTGATTTAGAAGCTCAGAAGAAAGCTCAGTGGTACGCTAAGGATGACCCAGGATTTAAAGTATATACCTTTGCTGGATATAGGTCTGGTATTGGTTTAGAAATGTCTCAAGGTTCTATAGCTGTAGATGCTGACAATAATGTAAACATTATTAATTCTGGTAGGAAGTATAAGAATGCTTCTGGTGAACTTATAGATGAAACTAAGAGTGATTTACAAGCTCTACTTAACTTAGATACCTTTAGAAATGGTTCAGTTAGGATTCCTTTCAATACTTATAATACGGCTACTACATTGTTAGCTGATATTAGAAGTGCTATAATGTTTGCTAGAACTAACGGAGCTGCTCTATCAGGTGTTAAGAAATTAATAAGGGAGTTCCCTCCTGCAAGTAAATTATCATCAGCTACCACTGGTGAACTGCAGGTTAAGTATGTCAATTCATTCTACCAGCAAACTGACCAGACAGTAGAGATGGGAGATAAAACTACTCCTAATAGGAAGTTAGTAGTCTATGTCCTTAAAGACAGAAGTGGCAATCCAGTTGCTGAGTTCACTATAGGAGTTCTTCCTGGTGAATTTACCTTAGATAATTGGGTTCAAAACTATGTTGGAGAGGATAAGAACATCAAAGCTAAATGGCAGAGACTTAGTGAATTACTTGCTAAGGGTAATATGGTAGCTAAGAATGCTGGGCGTACAGTGTATATCCCATTGGGAACTGACTTTGCATTAGGTCCTAACATTATTTCTAACACTAAGATTAGTAAGGTTGACTCTAATGGTATGGCTTATACAGATGGGGCTACATTAAAAATAGTTCCATTTAGTGAGTTTAAGAATGCTAAATCAAGAATTGTATCTGACGTTTACATTATGACCAATGTGGGTGTTAACAACGAGTTCTATGATAAATCACTGTCTGGTAAGGCAGTCGCATTCGTAACTACTAAGAAGGACTTTACCTATAGAGGAATAAAAGCATCAAATGACCCTAACATTCTTGCAGAAGCATGGATGGAGACTAGGGGAAATAAAGATGCTGATAAGTTAGACGAGGTGGTTAAAGTTGTAAAACTTGACCCAGTAGGCGTTAACTTTGAGGAGTATATTAATGGAGTTAGTGCTTTCAGAAGAGAGTTAGCTAATAAGACTGGCAATGCAAAGATGTTCAGTCCTCCTGGAAATAAGTATACTGCTGCTCGTATCTTTATGAATCTACTACAATTTGACTTAGATTTAAAGAGTGCATTAGTTACTGGTCAAACAGTACATGGTGTATCCGTTGTTGAAGGTAATGATTTTAGATACGAATCTGGAAAGGTAGATATACCTAGTAGTAGAGTAATAGAGCTAATTAGTAACCTAGATTCAATGATGGCTTCTGCTGTCAATAGAATTTATGGTAAAAATGATGCTGAAAAGTTAGCAACATCTAATGTAGAATGGGGACTTACTGGTGAAGTTACTCAGGCAGCAATAGATAAGCTAAATAGTGCTGTACTTAATAGGTTTGATAATTACCTTGAGAACTTGAAGAACTATAAAGATGGAGAAATCTTAGCTGAGTTTGCTGACTCATATTCATTTACATTAGCTAAGTTATTCCATAATTACTTTGCAGAATTTAGAACAGACTCTAAGAATTATGCTTTGAGGACTGATGCTAAATCACAGAACCTATTAAGGACTGTAACTAGAGTTCTTCAGAATTATGAGCAAAGCTCCTTTAAAGAGGGTATTTACTATACTCCTGTTTATAAGGGCAGTGCTGAAGGTGGTGGTATTGCTACAGCAATGGCATATCCCGCTATTAATATGGTTAACAACTTTACGGTGGATGTGGAAGCACAGACCCCAGATTTTGTAATCACTGGTGAAGCTTTGCAGAGACTTGCAAATGGTATTGAACAATATATGTCTAGTAAGCCAACTAGAACTCCTATCGAACAAAACTATACTATGGATAATGCTAAGGCTGTTCTAACAGCTAAAGCTAAGTTCAAGTATGATGAAGAGTTCAAGGGACTATTCGAAATGGCTTCTGATATAGTTGCTAAATCACTGCCAACAAACAGACCAGCACTTGATAAAGATATTGCAAATTCAATCTATAGTACACTCAAGAAACTTGCAAAAGATAGGAGTAAGAACTTAGTAGACCCTAAAACTGAAGGATTTATCATTAACGTAAGTGGTGATATTGATTCAGACGGAGTTATGCAACTAAAGTTTAATACATTGGGTAAAGTACTACGAGGAATGCTTAACCAGCCAGTAACTAACATCAGTATTGATGGAAGTGAGGGTAGTGCTTTGTATTCTGGAAAATTTGAGGTAAATTTGCAACCATATCAATGGACAATGGATAGTAATGGTAAGATTACTTACAACGAAATCCAAAATCCAGTTACTGAGGATGGTCAAAAGTCAGAAGGCTTAGCAAAGCTTGAAGCTGAGACACAAAAGTTGGAGGCTAGGAAAGAGAAGATACTTAATGAACTAGTTAAGAGTCTTAGTGACCCATTAATACCAAAAGTAAAGGAGAGTGTAAACATACTACTCTCTGGAGATTTAGGTACTAAAGAGTATACTAGAGCTAAAGTACTAGTTGCTAAGGCGTTCTCTATGGCTCCGTCCAACTTAAAGAGTGAGTGGGATTCACTATTATCTGATTATGTCAATAATAGGGATGCCATAAATAACATATTAGGAACTTGTAATTAAACAAAGAATTATGCGTTGTATTGTTACTAATGACAAAAAAGAGATTATTATCGATTCGTTAAACAGTGTCTTTAATGATGCTGATTTGATAACCTTAGAGGCTAAGTTCAAGAGACTAGGGGAAGACCTCTTCCCCACTCTTGTCTTAGATGATGAGCGTTCTATAAGTGTAATATCAGACATTATCAATGAGTGGATTCCAGAAGCTCGTGAGGTGGCTGAAATGTTTGAGGATAATGTCCAGTTAGCTCTATTAACAGAGTTAGAAGAAACAAAGGATTTAAGAATTACAGACCTTAGAAAGGTTGGAGTATCTCCAGCTAATAAGGCTGCTGCTAATTTAAACATGGACATTAGAGAGGAATCTTTAATTGATTATCAAGAGAAGATTACTTCCTCTACCATTAATAACTTATATAGAAGTGCTCAACAACCTCGAAATCTAATGCAGGATGAGTTAAGACGTAGTGTTATATCCTCATTTCTTGTAGATTTTAAAGAGGGGCGAATAGTTAGAAGTTCTCAAGAATTTAACAGGAACTTAGCTGCTCTATTTAATAGATTGCTAGCTGATTTAAAGATATATGCGGAGGAGAGTAAAGTCGATTTTGACAATTCTTTACTGCTATATGATGAAGATGGTAAATATACTGGTCAGTTCTCAGTTGTACAGAAGCTGGCTGATACCCTCTTTGGTGATAAGTTTAATGCTACATACCTTAATCATCTATATGCTACAAGAACTAGTAGCTTTAGAAGTTCTAAGGCATTAAAGGCATATAACTCGTATGTAATTCTGAATAACTTTGACACATTGCTAAAGACCTTACTTGGTAAGACTATAACAATAGACCAAAGATATACAGACTCTTTTACCGATGTTGTAAATGACAAGTATAAACTACTTGACAATTCTAACTTAGTAAAGACATGGAGAAGCTCTGATGATGTTGATGCTTTATCTGAAATGGGTAACATTACTAAAATATTACTAGAGCAAACTCCTGTATTACATTATCCTACTGGGGAGAACAGATTTAATAATTATCTAGAGGTGAAGGACTTCACTTATGTCTTTAATAAACTTAAGAACATTCCAATCTTCTCTGAAATATCCGATAAGATTAGGTTTGCTCCTAATAAGTTTGTTCCAGAGCTAATTGAAACTGCCCTTAATACCAACACTAGAGGATTAACTGCCCACGATAAGGATATTATATTCTCTATACAGAGAAGATTCTATAAGAATGGCTTTGACCCTTATGGAGATTCCGAATACTCTCTGACTGAGATTATTAATAAGGAATATACAGAAGGTCAAGATAGTGTTCTTGGTCAAAACTTGGTTGATTTTGTATCTGGTATGATTGATAAGACTGTATCTACTAACTATATTGGATATAGACCATCTGAAGCTGGAAACATGGAGATATTTAATGCTAAGGACAACAACCTTAATAGTCATAAGTTGATTATTGAGAAGGGCATTAATAATATCAACAATACTCTGTCAGCTGAGTATAGAAAGGACTTACTTGATAAGTATTCTGTTAGAAGAAGTGGTGCTAAACTTAGTATTAGAATCCCAGGATATACTACTAAGAATGGGGAATTTATTCATATCGTTCATGCTAATAATGATAGAAGAATGGCTTCTGTATTTACTGTTGATTCTAATAGAAATCAAGTTCCTCTATCTATAAGTGAAATGGACCGTATGGTTGCAGAGGGTGATACAGACCTTGTAAGAGCTTTAACTGAGTTCTTAGATGATACTTTATACCAATCATTGGGTTTACAACCTGAAATACTTGATGCCTTTAGAGAAATACGGGAAGCCCCATCTGACATAGATGCTATAATGCAGCTTGCCACACTGGGTGGACGTTCTTTAATGCGTAATCAAATAGAGAAGGAATTAGCTGATGGAACAATGGATAAAGCATCTGTACATGAATGTTTCCCTGAGGCATATAATAAGGATACTGCCTTATTTGATAAGAAGACTGGGTCACTAAAGACTGTAATACAAGACCAAGCTAATATTGTAAGAGATTTAGCAAGGGCACGTATGTTAGTTAATGGTGAAGCTGCAAAGAGTAACTCTCGTGACTTATCTGGTAATTCTATATCAAATAATGGTCTGACTAACCTTATTAATACTGCTAAGGTAAACTGGCTTGAAGCTAAGCACTTAGCTGGCTATGGTTACAATGTAGCTTCATTGGGAAGTATCTTTGTTAAGAATCCCAACCTTATATTTGGAACTACTGTAAAGAAGGAAGCCCAAAGTAAGGATAGGTCTGTAACTAAGTCTAGTGCTAAGTTCTTCTCATCAGAGATTGCATATAGTTCAATACTATATGATTTCTGGTCCGGATTCCTAAACAAGGATGGTGATATGGCTGGTAAATTCTATATCCAACCTACTGTATATTCGGATAAGTCAAGACATTATTTGATTGGAATTGATGGTATGCAAATACTAACTCCAACCTTTGATGAGACTACTGGCGGTAATGTAGGAGGTAAGAGAATCATTGATTCTACTGCCGAGGATATTAGAAACGTACACTACGCTTCTATGGCTCAAATGTATAGAGTCATGAGGGACAATCTGTTAGCTGACTATCAGCAAACTTTAGCTCCAATATTACCTATACTAGGTGTGTCTTATATTACTACATTTAGTGATGTAGAGAATGTGTTCAATGCCATTAATGCTAAGTATAAGCTAAAGAAAGATGTAGAGTTCTTCAAGTCTAAAGGTATTCCCGTTAGTCCGGAAAACGAAGCTGAATATCAGCAGTTTATGCAGAGTGTCATGGCTTTAGCTAGCACACCACAAGACTTATATATGTTACTTGCTAAGAATGCTGATACAGAGGTTATAGACCAAATTCACTTCTCTGGTAAAGGAAATCTGGGAATTAATAAACTGTTGAAGCATTACTTTGAGATGTTCTTGGATGATGCCAAAACAAGAAGCATTTATAATGCTAAGGTTCTTAGAGAGAAGAAGAAGTTTGCTAGAGACTTACTCAATAACAATAAGTTCTTCTTATATGACAAGCGAGGTGAAATCGACCCAGTATTAAACAAGTTTATACATGGTACAAGTGAGTCTGAAAGGTATAGTACATGGGCTGGTCCAGATTATGAATCTAAATGGGTGGACCCAGATACAGCTGAACTTATTATAGCTAAGCTAGTTGATAAGAACGGTAAGGAAACAAGACTTACTAAGAACTCACTATTTGACCCGAAGGATTCTCAAGGATTAATCCTTAACCCTCTGTTTGATATGTTCTTTGAAGTTGATAACTTAATCTCAAGCAATTTCTTAACCTCTACTGTTGGTGGACCTTATGGTCATCCATTAAAGTCTAGAATAGACCCAAATGCAGATGAGGTAACCAAGATTGAGCAAGAGGAAGCTGCTCGTACATTAGCACAGTTCAAGCGTATGGTTATTTACCCTGCCACTATGCATAATTACGTACAGAACCAATTCAATGGCATTCCTCCTCAATACAATGTTGCAACTATTAGGGATATGTCTGCTTCAGTTCATAACTTCTCTGGAGTTACATCTAAGGTAGATGTTCAGGATGGTAGTGGTTGGGCTAATCCATTTATTGCTGTACTGGAGAATCATTCACTTAATGATGCTAAAGCTGGTGAGGATAAGAAGCCTATTGGACATAGTATGAACCCTATGTATCTATCTGAGCTTGAGTTGAAGTATGCCTTGATGGATATTTACAATGAACGTGTTAGAGATTCTCAGAAACCTGATAATAAAGGTGTAAGGTGGAAGAATTTACTTAAAAAGATGACAGATAGACAATGGGATATTCCCGTTGATTTAACTGTTGCCTTTAATGGTAAACCTGTCAATATAGCTGAAAGTATCAGTAATCCTTATTATAGGGATATAGTTACTAACAAGTTCTATAAGATTGTAGACATTAAGAAGACTGGTGATAACTTATATGATGTAACACAAGTGCAAGTAAACAACATGGGTGTTGCAATAGGTGAACCAGAACTTAAAGGCGGAACTTCTCTTCTTATTGATACTAATTACAAGCTATGGGAAGCCTTTGGTGGAGAATGGTCTTGTGATTTAACTGAAATGGGATTATTTGAGGGTAACTCTTCTATTGAAGCAGTAGCTTGGTATATGAACAATATCGGTGTAGTAAGAAGTAGAGAGAATGCAGAAGCCTATGGTACTGACTTTAAGCAGGAACTTTATACATTTGGTGAAGACTATGAAGACTTGCCAACTGAGAGTGAAATCCGTAATCCTGATGGAACGTTCACTGACTTTGCAAACTTGTCTCAGATAGAGGTATATCAACCATTAAAGCATTCTGATATTCACTATTTAGTAAATACTAGTGGTGCTAAATGTGGTGCAACCAATATCAATCCTACAAGTTCTTGGTTTGATGATACTCCTTTAAGAAGTTTCAAGATGTCTACAAGACACTTAGGTATTCAAATGGATGCTGACCATCATGCTGATGATTCAGAATTAACTGAGATGTCTCAGGTAATATCTTCGTTGGAAGCTAATGGTTATACTCATCATATTGCTAAGGAGGCTTATCATGACTTAGGTTCTATTGTATATTCTACAATGAAGCGAGAGATTGATGCAGTAGCTACCTATTATAAGATGGGTGATTCAAGAGAAATCTATAATATTGTAGGTAAAGCATTCTTGAAGTCATTTGATGATAGTACGAGTAACAAGGCTAGTTTAGCTGAAGCTATCGTCTATAATATGAAGAAGGAGCTAAGTAAGTATCTAAAGATTTCAGAAGCAGACGTTAAGTTACCGTTTAGTGATAACAACCTACTGGGTGCAGTTATTTCTAATGTAACTTCAATGATTAATAAGACAGCTATTAAGAGAAAGTATCCAGGTATTGCATCTGTATTGATTCCTTCTCATGGTGCTATCCAAATCTATAATGCTAATGGAATTGATTATACCTATAGTCAAGCTCAAATATCTAAGGTAGACTTTAACCATCAGTTTAATCTACAGCCTACTATACCTATCACTGATATTGAATTTGGTGAGAGCTATGTAGTTGTTGAGAATACTCAAGGTTATCCAGTAGATGTCAATGGTGTAGTTCCTGAAGGTTCGGTAATGTGGGATGGAGATATGCAACATGAATCTCAGTTCAATCTTAATGTCCCTGGGGTTCAGCATATAACTGTTGATTCTATTGATAAATATCAAGCACTGAGGAATGATACATCTGGCAGGTTTGTTAAGAGAAATCCTTATAAGGGACGTGACTTACAGCCTTCACGCACTCTATTCAAAATCGGAGGTAGACAATATAGTATATTTGATTCTGATTCAATCAAGTCTAGATATACTGTAGAGAAAGCTTTTGGAGATGGCGGAGTAATTGACTTAGCTAGAAGTGGTGATATTGATGCTGCTATTAAGATATTGGAGGACTTTAGAGTTCCTAATGACTTAGTAGGAGAGAAGTTGAAAGAACTTACTAGCAAGTTGGTTAATAAGGATTATTGGAGAATTGAGAACATTGTTGATGATATTAAGAACCTATATAGGGATGATGTTATTAACACATTCAAGAGACTATCCGCTGATGGTACTATCATTATTAACAATGAAGTTAAAACCATTGACCCAGAATCCTTAGAAATTAAGGAAGCTGAGTTAGTATTACCTAAAATCTATGCAACAAGGTTTGGCTTAAGAAGAGGTGACTCCCTTAATGACATAATGAAGAATAAGGACTTCTTCTATAACAGAATCATTGATGCATGGAATGATAAAACTACTAAGTATGATATCGCTTTAAAGAGAGCTAATGGTAATCATACCTACATCATTCTTAAGAGCGGTGGTAATGCTAAGGTGGTTGAGGGTTTGCAGAAGGTTAATGTGAACACTATAGTTGAGGATGGTGAAAACACTCTAAGAGTTAATAACAAAGGTGAAGTTGAAGGTCCTTTAAATGATGCTGAGGTTTATGTTGATAGTAGAGGTAATGAGATTATCTTTACTGACAACGTTAAGCAATTCCTAGAGGAACAGTATGATGATTACGATGATGTAACGCTAAATCCTGGGTTAAAGGAAGATACACTTAACACTGCATTTGATGTAGTTAAGAGTATTGACCATAAACTTACTGAACAGTATAAGGAGATAGCTTTACGCATGGAGAACAATGAAGCTGTTACTCTTAAATTGGCTCTTCAGGAGAAGGGAACTCAACTTGATAGAATGTTCCGTCGTTTAGCAAGAGAGAAGAGAACTTCATTTATGAAGTCACTTGAATTTATTGCAGCTCGTATTCCAGCTCAATCTATGCAATCATTCATGCCTATGAAGGTAGTTGCATTCTCTGAATCAGAGAAGAACATTGCCTATGTATCACACTGGCAGATATGGTTGCAGGGTTCTGACTTTGATATTGATAAGGTATATCTGATGGGTTCTGAGTTCTCAGACAATGGTAAATATATCGGATGGTCTCCTTATTTCAATCTGTATTCAGATGAAGTAAGAAAGGCTTCTGAATTATTACCTATGCCAAGTGGTAAAGAGTATCAGGTATTTTACCCTGATGAACAACCAGTTGATTCATTTGATATTACTCAATTAGTTAAGAATGTTAATTTAGCAGCTAGTGACAAGCTTGGAACTAATACTAAGCGATTCATTATTGCATTAGCAGACTTACTAAAGGGTATCAGAGACAGTGGTTATACTAAGTTATGGTTAGATCCCAAGAGTATTATTGAAGCTAACTGGATGAACTTAGATACTGTAGAGAAGAGAATTAATAAGCACTCTCTATATTTATCTAAGATAAAGTCATCTGATAGGATTATATCTATGATGAAGAACTCAGTTTCATCTAAGATTTATCGTATTATCAATGACCCAGCTAATATGGTTTCAGCTTACTCTCCGATTGAAATGAATGAACCTCAAGCAGCAGCAGAACTATCAGCATCTGGTAGGGAAGCTAAAGAGTATACTTTAGGTAATCCATATGTTAAATATAATATGCAGTATCAGAATATGACTGGTAAAGATGTTATTGGTATTGCAGCTGTGGGTGAGAAGGTATTCTTCGCATTATCTTACTATTACAATGAAGCCGCCAGAAGTGGTAACAGAGATTGGCAAGAGAATGCATATTTTAGAAGGTCATTCAAATTAATCAAGTCCAGAGATGGTAAGAAGTATCTCCCATTGGTAAGAAACATTATTGCTAATGTGAACTTCGATGGTGTAGATACATCTAAAGTACTTTGGAACTCTATGATTGAACAGCAATCTGGCATTAGTAGTGAAGATGCAGGTAAGAAGTACACTGAAGAAGAGGTAGCTTACATACGTGAACAGTTATTAAGTCAGCTTGGAAGTCAGAAGGATGCATCATTGGTTATATCAGCTTTGTTATCAGCAGCAACTGATAATGCTAAGGAGTTGATTTTAGCTAAGATTAATTCTGGTTCAGACTTAGCTTCTGTATATCTATACTCAATTATGTTGGGTATTGATTTTAAGGATATTGCTAGTTTGATGACTTCTAATACAGTTCAAACTATTGCTCAGCTGAATAAAACTAATATCTTTGATGAATATAACCAAAGTTCAACAATTGATAGTGTGTTTAATAAGCTAGAGAATGGTCTACAAATCAGAACTTATTTAACTAAGTTTGAGGGTCTGAATGAAGCTATTGCAGATGTATTCCCTACAGTATCTGGTAAGTCTACCCAAGCTGCCCTAACTGAAATATTCAAACAGGAGAACAGGTTAGACCTAATCAAGAAGCTGAGAGAGGAGTTTAAGAAGACTGACATCTACAAGAACAATGGATTCCCTAAGTTCAATCTAATGAGATTTATGAATGATTTTGAAGAATTGGCTGTAATGGCTGACTCAATCTTTAAGAATGAGTTAAGTAAGACAGAGTATTATACCTTCAAGAGAATTTATAAGCTAGCTCAGGAGATTAAGCAATTAGGTTCTATATTGGGAGCTAATCAGGGTCTGCAAACTAATATGTTTGATAAGTTTGGCTATCTTGACCGAATCGAGCAGGCTGTAAAGGATAGAGTTGAAGAGTATGCAACTGGTATTGGTGAAGGCAAGGATATAAGTATCTTTAAAATCCTTGAAGATAAGCCATATTTGGAGAAGCTACATGGTGGTAAAGAAGGAGCCAGAGAATATGTAGAGACTATTGTTAGAGCAGCTAAGACAGAAGGTATGGTAGATGACTTTAATACGCTTAGATTCCTAAATGATGACGACTATAGAAGACTTGCAGTGTCCTTCTATAATCTAATTAAGGGAACTATAAATGTATTAGATGTTATTACAAGAGTACCTCATTTCAGAGCAACTATTGACATGGCAGCTACTGACTTTGGTATATTTGATGCTATTAGCTCTAAGTTTACTAATATCTATAATCTATCTAAGTATCTGGCAAGGGATGTATATAAAGTATCTGCCAGTAAAGATAGGGATTCAATATATAGAAATGTTGGAAACTTCTTGGATAGTGTTATAAATACTAAGTGGTTCAAAGACAGAGGCACATCTTTCACTATAACTAAGGGTGATAGATACTTTGACAAGTCTGGGCATACACATCAGGCTACAGGTAATGAGGTTATTAAACTGGATACTGGTCATGGTCAAGCTACCTTCAAGATGTGGTTTGAGAATACAGTAGTTCCAAGTCTTAAAAGAGGTCTTCAAGAGAAAGGTGGAGAGAGGAAGTTATCACTTGCTAGAAACAAGTTTATAAGTGCCTTACAATTATCTATCTCTGATAGAACTCTTACTCGTGATATTAGCTATGCATGGGCATTACCTATGAATATGTCAAGTATTAACTCTATTACTGAGGTGAATAACTATGTAGAATATTTAACCCATTTCGATGAGTTGGATAAGTATACATTTAATGGAACTCCAGTTTCAGAACTGTTCTTCTATTACAATATGATTGTGAATAAGAATAGATATGGACAGACTTCCTTAACTAAGTTGTTTGAGCACTTTGTTGGAGAGAAACAGAACTCTGTAGTACAAGATTACTTCAAGTACGTCGGAGACATGGATTACAATAAGCTGCTGAACAACTCAGACTATTCACTAAAGGATGTAATCATGGCTTGTGCAGTAATAATAAGTGGAGGTAATTATTCCAAGAAATATCCATATATCAAGGTCTTTAATTCTGCTCTGCAGACTTATGACTTGTTTAGATATGCTGGAGAATTTAATCCTACTGAGCAGATTCCAGAAGGGGCTATGGATAATATGATGGACGATGATAATAATAATGGTCCAGCTAACTATACCCGAATTGACTTCCCGAATCAGAAGGAATTAATGAATTACTTCACTTGGTTACCTATGGATTTCAATAAGAAACAAGATACTGAACCATTAGAAGATAAACTGTTAAAGCTAATAAATCAAAACAGAGCAGTAGTAAAGTATGAGTGCTAAAAACTGTACTTCTACATTGATAATTGGGGGGCTGGAGTTCAAAGTCCAGTCTCCCAACATCAATGGGAATCCTCCAATTAAGAACATTATAAGGAACATACTTAAAGAGCATGGTCCTGAAATTACTAAAGCATTATCTGACCCTAAAGGTATGTATGAGGTACTTAACATTAATGACATATCACATATAAGAGGTAATGCAACATTTAAAGATATTACTAAACACCTAAATGATTTAGGTAGACAGTACATACCAATGAGAGATAGTTTAAGGGTATTAATATCCAAATTAAACAAAGTTGTTCCAGAGTCTGAACAGAATATCCTTTGGGTTTCATCACCTATAACACTAAATGACGTAAAAGTGCCTAATGTAAATATAGGTGCGGACGGAGATTTAGTAATATTAGACTCCAATAACCTTAATAAGGTATATAATACATTAAGAGAATACTTTTATGCTAAAACTATCAATACTCCTGAAAAGATTAATCAAATCATATCCTTTGTAGGAAGTATAGGTAAGGCAACTGACAAATTGAAATTGAAGTCTGATGTATGGATAGCTAATCTACAGTCTAAGTTTACTGAGATGAAACAGAATCCTGCAACAGCGTTACACTACATTGTTAGTGATGATATTATAAACGAATTAATTGACCTATCTGGAATGAGGTCAGAACTCAATACCTTACTTAAAACTCTAAGTAACGTTCAGTTGAAGGAAGGTAAACAGTGGTGGTTGGAATGGAGTGGAAATGCTGGAACATATACAAATAGGAATGGTCAGCAGTTTAAATTTGACTTCAAACAAATGAATACTACAATAACAGAGTACCTAAAGGAGAAGGGTATTGAAGCTAGTGAAGAAGAAATTACAGCTACAAAGGCTGTCCTATTAAGTGGAGTATCACAAGGGCATCCATTGTCTGTTGATGAGATATACGATTTATGGGATGAATTTACTAGAAAAGGTTGTGAATAATGGCTTGTATTAATCATAATGATATAACATATAAAACACTTCTAGAACTTTCTGGATTAACCCAGCTAGAACTTGATGCTAAGGTAAGGAAGACACTGGAAACTACTGGGGAGTACCCATTTATCGAACAAGTAGTATCTTCTGACACTATACCTGCATTAGTAAAGAAGTATAAATTAACCAAGTCTGGCGATAGATATGTTGCTAAGGACGTTGATTTAGAGGGAGTGGATGCCCCTTATCTAAATAGCATCTACAGAGATTTAGAAATAACGATAACTCCTTTATTTGATGGAGAGTCCCTGATAGACATTAAGAGACGTGCTACCATAAATAGAGACCTAGATATAGAAGAAGACTATGTTGGACCTTATACTGAACATAATAGCAATATATTCCCCCAACCTATACAGGTTATTAATGGGAATTATATCTATCAGCATAATGGGAGTTACTACATAGCAAAACATAAAGTTGGAAGTTTTACTGCATTAAATCATCTACCTAGAACTAAAAATCTTAAGACAGCCTACTCAAAGGCTACACCAGTAAACACTAAATATGAGGTTAATAGAGATGTTCTTAGGTTTATATCCGAGAATAATAATCTATTATCTGTAGGGCAGAATGCTTTATATAGTACTACTTCTGAACTTCCCCCAATTATATCATATTATGGCAATTTTAACTATCCTAAGTTCAAAGTTGATACAACTCTTAAAGGTAAGTATGACATTAGTGAAGAGGGTACTATCCTAATAAATCCTAATAAACTTGGTTCAGAACCTAAAGCTCTAGAGAGAGCTATACTTGAGGCTGAGGGATTTTACAGTGAGGCAGAGATATTAGAGTCACTAAATAGGCTCACAAACCCCACTAAGGTAGAAACTCTAAAGGTGGGTAATGGTCAATACTTACTAAGGTCTATTAATAAGGACAATAAACTTAGTAATTATTACCCAAAGATGTCTGAGAGTGATTCTAGAATCAATAGGCTTGAAGCGTTGTTAGATAGATTAACAGACCTATATGGAGTTAAATTTAATAGGGTTACTAGTTCTGAACTAAGGCTGGGAGGATTTAAGGATATTATTCCCGATGCTACAAGAGTTAATGCCTTTATATTAAATGGAGAAATCTACATAAATACTGATAATGCAAGTGATGATGCTCCTATACATGAGCTATCTCATATGTTATTAGGTTCTTTAAAATCTACAGACTATGACTTGTATTCAGCATTGGTAAACTCAGTAGAGAGTTTAGATGATTATGATTCTAGGCTGGAAGAGTTTCCTAATAGAGCTAGAATGGATGCTAATGAGGAAATATTTGTAGGCTTATTTGCTAAACACTTTACTGAGAATTTGGAACTACCAGTTGATGCTAATCTAATGGATAGGGCAGAGTATGAAATCAAGAGAAATATTGATTCAGCTATCTTCCCTAATGAAAGTACAACTAAGGTTAGTCTAAGTAGTATTAGTGGTAAGTCTTTCTCTGAAATTATGGACTTATTTGGAACTTCTATTAATGAAACTGCAATAGCAAATGCCTTTAACGGTAATGAATCAGGAACTAACAGACAGCTGGCAAATATAAAAGAAGATTTATTAAAACAAGGATTATTAAAAGAGTATTGTGAATAATGGCGAAGTGTGGATATACTCTGTTAGGGAGGTCATTTGGTTCTGAGTTAGAGTTAAATAACTTCCTACTTAACAATAAACATAGCATAGACCTTGGTAGAGTATCTGATATAGTATTCAGTCTTAACAGTAAGAAGGATGAAGTAGTATCTATATTGGATAACAAGCTATCATGGGCTACTAAAATCCAACGTATTAAGAGGAATCCCAACTCAATCTTGGATGATGAAGATATAGACCCCGAATCAGTAAAACCATATAAAGGTGTTACATCTGCCCTTAGATTATTTAAACAACCTAATGGTAAGCAATTTGTACCTAACTTTGACTTAGATAACTATAAAAATAATGACCTATTTCCTAGATGGGCGGAGAAGGGATATAACCAGGCTGAAGCTGAATTATTAGGTAAAGAAGCTGGTGTTCCTGTAAATCCGTCCGAATTTGAATTAGCCTTCAATTCATTAGTAGGTAAGTGGGATTTACTTGGTAAAGTTGGTACTTCACTTCATAAAGTAGCTGAGTTATTTTGGAAGGGTAAGAGCCTTTCAGAGATAATCCAGGACAGTGAGGTTAATAACTATCTAGATGCTGCTACTGCTTCACAGATGTATGGTCATATGGAAGTTCTGAGAAATCAGCTAATTAACCTACATGGTGGTGGTGACCCAGCAAACGTTAAGTTCTACCCAGAGTATGTAGTAACTGGTGATACTCAGGCAAATGATGATGACGGGAATCCTATTAAATTACTTGGTATAATTGACTTACTAGTAGTTGATTCAGATGGTCAGGTACATATATATGACTACAAGACTTCTGATAAGGCACTAACTGGATGGAATGAAACTAAGAAATTAACCTTTGATTATCAGTTAGCTGTATATAGGCAATTATTAGAACAGTATGGTGTTCCAGTAAATAGCAGTATGTTGGGTATTATACCATTTACTATGCAGCAATTCGATGGTACTACTGGTAGCTTTGAGAGCCTGGCTACACCGACATATATGGTAAATGGAAATAAGGAAATCAATATTGATTATAGAAGTAGAAACCCAAGACTGGCATATGAAGGTGCATCAGCATTCATTACAAATAATGTTGAATCTATTATGCCTGTAGAACCTAAAGAAGACTTAATTACTAAGGACTTCGTTGAACATATGAGTACTGGGTTTACTAAACTATTCCCAGGGTATAAATTCAATAGAGAACTGAATGATGCAACACTTGAAGCTCTTAAAAAGGACGTTAGGTTTAACCCATCTACTAATAAATGGACTCTTCCAGATTTAAAGAATCCAGGTAAAACCTTAACCTTTGACTCCCAAGCTGAAGCATATAAGGCTTTAGAGAGTTACCATGAAGCATTATTAAGTTCTAAGACTAGAGCAACTGAAAGGTTAATTGGTAATATTAGAACTGCTATTAATACTGGTAATACTAACTTCTTACCATTATCTAATCGTAAAATTAAGGGACATAGTGCTGGCTGGTTTATTAAGGAATGTAGTAGGTACTGTAACTCTGAATGGAAGGTAATGGATGTTCCAGAATTAACATCTTTAGGTATGATGTTACTCTTTAATAAGAGGGCTAAATACTTTGATGTATTAGTACTAGACAACACTCCATTAAAGACCCAACTAAAGTTCAAGAAGGGAACTACAGTTCTTGGTGAATATGCTTCTAATGTAGAATTGGAGCAGAGAGGTATTCCAGCTTTGGAAGGCATTGTAGGTAATATAGACCTAATGAAAGCTATGTTAGCCTTAAATGAACTTCCAGATTTATTCAGGGAAGGTAAATTTAAGTTAGGTGAAATTAGAGTTCTTAACCAAAAGGATGAAACTGGTATGCACACTAGTGCTTGGCAGTTAATGCAAAACTTTAATGAGCTTACTAAGAATGGAAGAGCTGGTGTAGATAATAACTTCTCTACTGGAAGAATACAATTCTTGGAGAATTATCAACTAGCTTACTACAACATGGTTCAATTCTGTGCTTTAGGTAGAGAACAGAGTGAGTTGAATAATGTATTATCTGAGTTTGAAACTAACCCAATTATTCTTGACCACTCTATTGAGAATCTAATAAAGATGAAGAAGATGTTGGAGCAAGAATGCCCAGATTTAACTGAGACTAAAACCACTGACTTCTCTTCACCTCCTGGTATTGTATATGGATACTTACTTAAAGCTATTAAGGATTTAAGAGGTATGCACTATGTACAAGAGGTTAGAGATGGTAGTAAAATAGCTCTATTGATTGATAATCCAGATGTAATGGAATCAGCTAACCTTAGAAATATGTATAAGGTAACTACTGATGGTCTTGTACATCTAAGAACTAGTCTTAATAACTTTGCTGCAGAAATGCGTACAGCTATGGAGAAGTTCTGGAAAGCTAAGGGTTATAGTACTGAGAGAAGGAATCTTATTGGTGACCAGCTATCTCTATTTAAGAATATGTTTGTCAAGGATAGGGATGGTAATATTGACAGCCGAATGAGAGTTAAAAGCCCATTTGTCGATAGAACCTTAGATGCTGCTGAGAAGGAGTTCTTAACATTCTGGCTAGACCGATTAAATAGATACAGGTTCCAAAATATATCTGAGTCTGACTTAGAGGAGATGAGACTGGACCCTGATAGTGCATACTATGATGTACCACTAATGGAAGCTAGCTCAGCTACTAAAGTACAAGAAGGTGGTAAAGGATTAATATCATGGTTTAAGAGGAAGGTAGACCAGTTTAGAAATCCTAAAGAATGGGCAGATAGACTTATTACTGGAGCATTGGATTCAGAGCATGGTAAGCAGTTAAAGGAAGATATGGAGAAGTATGAGATGATTGATATGTTCGAGTATAGTGACAATCAAACATCAAGAAGCAATGCTTTAGAAGAGCATGATACAGTCTTCTTTGAAACCAACCTTAATGATATTATCTATTCTTATGCCTTTGTTAAAGAGAGGAAGAAAGCCTATGATGAAATCCTCCCAGTAGTTAAAGCTACTATGGTTGATATGCTTATGGAAGCTAACTTCCAAAACTTGGACATTAAGAATACTGTTGGATATACTAAAGATTACGTAAAGAATAAAATCATTGGTCAGACACTAGTTCCAGAGAACTTAAAGGGACTATCTCACTACATGGGCATGATTAGAAACTTTACTACTACTGCTGCCTTAGGTTTCTCTCCCAAATCTGGTCTATTCCAGATGATGGAAGGTTTCTGGAAGAATGCAGGTAAGGCTATTATTAGACCTATGGGTACTAACCAATTTGGTTGGGATGAGGTACAACAAGCCATGAAATGGGTAGCTGGTGATATGAAAGACCACTTTAAGATAGTGTCTTTAGGTGAGTTAATAAATGAGCAGTATGCTATCAATGACTTTGATTCTAACGTATATGATAAAAGGCTAAGGGGTGAGCCTGGTTTTATAAACTTCCAGGGTAAGATGCTTTGGACAACCTCTGCACCTGACTACTTTAATAGGATGACTCTATTTGTAGCTCAAATGATTAAGGATGGTTGTATAGATGCATACTCTAAGAAGGGTAATAGCTTAGTCTATGATTGGAAGAAAGATAAGAGGTTCTCTGCATATGCAGCTGGTAATAAGTCAGATTCTAAGTATGGTTATCAAAAGGCTTTATATGAAGCAATGATAGACCAATTTAGAAATGAAGGTTGGAAGAATGATAAAGGTCAGCCAATCAGCTATGGTGATGATTTACCAATGGCATATACTAATAAGGAAGCACAGAGTCTGAAATCATTTGCAGACCAGACTTATGGTTACTATTCACATGAAACTCAAATGATGTTAAAGAGTTACTTCCTTGGTGCTCAATATATGCAGTTTAGAACTTATTGGTCAGCTTTAAAGAATAGATACTTCCTAAGAGGTGGTGTATATTCTCAAGGTAACTTCCAGCAACTTGTAGATGAAGCTGGTAACAAAGTGTATAAGAAACTCGTAACTATTAATGGTGTACAGCAATATGTTCAGACTACTGAGAATACTGGTGAGCCATTTATGGTATGGAGAGGTAATTGGCAAGAGGGTATCTTTATGTCAATTAGAGATGGATTTAAAGATATGCTTGAAGGATTCCGTGATGATGGATTAGCTGGTGCATGGAAAGGTGCTAAAGAATTTTGGCGCACGGATAACGAGGAGCAAAGAAGGGTAAGACACGCCAATTTGAAGCAATTTACATATGATATGGCTCTTTGGACGTTGATTGGTGGTCTACTCGGATACTTCTTAACCCAGTTATTAAAGGAGCAACAAAAGGCTGATAAGGGTCGAAATTTAAGTTGGGGAGATGTAATGCTTAGAGATGCAGAGAGTATCTTAGTTTCTTCATTAGTTACCTCAACTGATGATTTAGGAGCTTTTGAATCAATGCTATCACCTCTAACAGATTGGACTCCACCATCACTTAGAATGTTAACCAATATTTGGAATGATGGTTGTGCAGTAATTACTGGAGATAAGGATTTTAGTAAGGCTGTCATAAATAACATCGGTGTACTAAGACAAACTAGAAACTTCTGGTACGATGCTAGTGAGGCAGTGGAAAGTGCAATTGAGTAATGTTAATAGGAATTTCTGGTAAGAAACAATGTGGTAAGGATACTATATGTAGAATAATTAAAGCATTAGATGATAGGTGGATAAAACATGCATTTGCAGATAAGCTAAAACAAGCTTTAGCTGTAATACTTGATGTAAAGGTGGAAGCCTTTGAAGATAATATATTCAAGATGTCAGATAGTACTATTGCTAAGCCAGAGGGAGGATTCTATACATATAGAGAGTTACTCCAGAAGTTTGGAACTGAGGTTGGGAGAAACATTAGCCCTAATGTATGGGTGGATGCTTTGTTCTCTAACTACTCCTTAGAGAATGACTTTTGGGTTGTAACTGATGTAAGATTCCCATCTGAGGCTGATGCTATTAGAGAGCATGGAGGTATATTGATAAGGGTAAATAGGGACACAGGTTATGTAGATAACCACCCATCTGAAACTGCATTGGATGATTACATAGACTTTGACTATATTATAACCAATGATAATTTAGATGATACTATTGAGAAAGTAAAGAATATAATGAAGGAAAACTACTTCATATAAAACAATTAGGGCAACACTGGTAGGTAATTCTACTGGTGTTGCCCTTATTTTTTTATTAGTCCTTCTTCTCTACATATTCAGGCTCTCTTTCATCCTGCTGCTTTAGATAAGTAAACATCCTCTTACCTAACGCCTTATAGTCTTTATCGTCCTTCGACTTAGAAGCTCTCTTAGCCATTCTAATTAGAGTTCTTGTATTCTTCCTACTAAAGATTCTCTCACCACCTTCAAGTTCCATTTGAGTAGAACCATCTGGTGCAATTACCTTCATCTTAGGTAATTCCTCATCCTCTTCAATATCAAGTTCATCACCTTCTTCAATTCCAGAGCCTTGATTAACTTCTAATACAAATTTAACATTATCTTCCTCAGCTATATTCTCATTTTCAGGTTCTCCCTGATATACTGATATTACTTCGAAATCTTCATTAATAAAGATGATGTCTAATGGAATCTTAGTATCTTTCATCCAGAATCCTACAGTCTGTGGTTCTTCAAAGAAGAATAACATGCCCTCATCATCTTTCATTTCTGTAACTCCTTGTAGACCCTTAATTCTCTCCTCTTCAGTCCTAGCACAAGTCACATTATACTCTCTGTCTCCTATTTCAATCTTCATTATTCAACTGTATTTAATAATCCTGTGTTGTCAACTGTATTCTCAAGAATCTCATGTACAAGTAACTTACCTGCTTCGATAGCTGCTTCATCAGAGCCGTCTTGCATTAACTTCTCCAATTGTTTAGTAACATCAAGATTGAAGATGATTTCTTCCCTTTCTACCTCAGCGTGCTGCTTTATATCACCACCCTTCTCCTCAGTAATAACTGGAATGCCTTTGGTAGTTACTTCCTCAAACTTCTCATCCACATTCTCTAAGTGATGCTTATGAGCGTGTAATGCTCCATCTGGTATCACGTTAACAGCTCCACCATTCTTGAAGCCAGCTACTTCTTCCATCCTAACTTCTTCCTGAATCTTCTTCCTCTTCTCCTTTTGACCTTTAGATAGTTTAACCACCCTTTTTGCAAAGTCTTTATCCATCTTTAGTCCAGATTTACCAGCCCTTACAGTATTCTGCTGATAACCTCCATTTAGTTGTAATTGAGTTCCTAATCCAAGTAAAGGATTGTTAGAAGCAGTGAATGCCATCTGTGCTTCATCAGCTATATTACCCATTTTAGATTGTTGCATTTGTGCATTATGTATTTGCCTATTAGCTTTGTTCCTAGCACCTCTACTAAGAAGACCATACTTCTTACCACTCTTAGTAAGAGCATCATCTACTGTAGCTTGAGTCCCACCATATGATGAACCTACCTGTTCGAATGCTTCATTATCTTTAGTAATAGTATCCGCCTTTTTAGCACCTATTGCGTTAACTAATCCTAAAGGAGTTAACTTAAGGAACTTACTATCTAATACTTTATCAACCCCTGTCATTTGGTCTGTACCTACACCCATTGCTGTTAGACCATCGGATAACAATCCACCTACCTTCATAGCACCACCAATAATAGTACCTACTCCAGGAATAGCCATAGCAGCATTAGCAGCAGCATCATAACCTTGATTTAAGCCTTCAGTTAAAGCCGATTGTTCTTTCTTTGGAATTAAACTTCCAGCTATATCGGCTATACCCCCAGCTACGTTCATGGTATTACCAATCTTAGCCTTACTAAATAAACCACTGCCAGGATTGACTGTAGAGGAGGTTCCTCCAAACTTCTTCATATCCTGCATAGCCTTATTAGAATCTCTATTAAATTTTAAGGACATACTCAATGGGTCTCCCATCTTAGCATTAAAATCAATTAGATTATTGGTTGGAGCCATTATCTGCTCAGCTGACTTACCAAAATCAGCAGCCCAGTCCTTTCCCATTATATTTTGATAGACTGGTGTCCCATTATTTTGGGGAATGGTGTAGGGACCCCATGTTGAAGTCCCTCCCCACTGGTATCTTTTAACTAGTTTACGCATAACTTACGATATATAATGTTTTTAAAGCTGTTATTATAGCTAACTCGTCACCAGTATATCTCACTTTAATCTTTACATATTTATCCCTAATTCTAGTCTCCTTTCTTTCATCGGACCATTTATTGACATCTAATGACAAGAAGTTAGCACTATAACCTCGGTCTCTTAATTCAGATGGAATATCAGAATCACTAGTAATGTTGAGAGCAGTCATACTCTCTGGTAATGGGTTATTAACTAGGTTGAGAGGGGGATAAGTATTACCATCCCTATCTTTAACAGTCCAAGCTAATTCATTCTTAGCCCAGTAAGTTATAGAAGGAATTTGGATATCCCATTTATCTTCTAGGTAGTCCATGTTACCATTTATTCTACCATACTCCATAACCTCATACCATTTACCATTTTGAACTAGTACATTTGTATATCCAGCTGCTACAAGTGAGCTATATCTATCTTGAGTTATCTCTTGTAAATATCTCTTCTTAAAAGGACACGCTTTAATGTGAGTAGCTATCTTAAACTCGTTCAGCTGTTTGTCATGCACAATCTCTGAACCAGATATATGTTGATAGTCCTTACCTGCTGAAGTTACAGATTGGTAATGGTCTTCAATCTCATTCAGACTATCTACCCTTGAATAGAATAGTGGGAACATAATTGACATATCCTTATACTTAGTAGTACTATATAATATGTCTCTTTGTTCTGGTATAACATCCAAGTAATCATGATTATAAACTATATCTGCACCATTATATTGGTATAGATGTTTAGTAGCCTCTTGCCTAAAATAAGCATTCCTTTTATCGTTGGCAAAGTTATATACTTCTCCAACAACTTCAAAATGGAAGGATTCAGGTTGAGTCTTATTGCTTATAATCTGTAGATTATTAAAGATTTTATGAACTGATGGATTATCTACTACAATAAATTCAAGTTCAAATGGATGTTGCTTACCGTACCAATAGCAAGGGCTAATAGGTTTCCTAGTTGGCATTAATCCAGCCTGACCATGTTTCCAGAATGAAGTAGTAAGTAAGTCATATCTCATCTTAGTAACTACAGTCACATTAGAGTATAGTGTCTTTACTACATTCTTAACTTCACCCTCAACTAGGTCAGTTCCTTGATTATAAACAACAGCTTTAATAGGTATTGTCCACCTACTATCTTCTACAGAATTGGCATTAACTGATACTTGATTACCATTAGTAATGAAGAACTTATTTCTAACTCTATCATCAGCAATGCTATATTCAATACTAGAACCACTAATATCCAGATTCAATTGAAGATTTCCTAATTTAGCTTTACCATCTATAACTGTTAATACATTATCAACTATTGCCCCACCCTGCATACTAATAAGAGGGTAGTTAGAAGTTAATTTAGTAATAGTCTTAGATGTACTCCTGTCAAAGCTAAAGAATATATTGTCAATATTCTCAGAATATGATGGAACCCATGAGTAGAATGTAACAAACTTTTGCATAACTTCATTATAACATAAGTTCCAAACATTCTCTTCTAATGTATTAATATCATCATAGAATGTGAACATTACATCCTGCTTAAACCTGTTATAATGTGTTTTCACATTCCTAATACCAATAATAGGAGTCTTCTCCTTCTCAGTAAGTGAGATATTATCATTCAAGAACTTCTGTACTTTAAAATCTGAGATAACCTCGAACAGTTGCCCGTTAGTCCTCCAAATCTTCTTCCCAACTGTATCTACTCCATAGACGTAATACGGAGTTTTTATGACACTTTCACCCCACTGAGTACCGAATGTATCACTAAGCATTTTGGGATTCTCTGGTAGTACATTAGAGGTGTTTATGAAGATATTTCCGCCTGCACCTTCCCCTGCAACGGCTCTTTCATTGACTGGTATCAAAGCAACACCATGTTCAAATACACAGATAATGCTACCAAACCATTCAACCAGTTTAACAATACTACCATAAGTTAATGGATAGTCCCTATAGTTCATTAATTTAAATACCCTGTAACCATTCTTGAATGAATCGTTGACATTTATATCAGAGTACATAACTCTAATATGGAATTTATTCTTAATAGCTGGAACATTAGGTAACTCGTGGTAATATTTATCAGAGGTAGTGCTACTAATACCTGCATTTGTAACAAATGACTCTGGTATCTTAGATTCTCCAGTTACTGACATTGCTTGTAATGGATAGAATCCTCTAGCTTTACCAGTTAATCCTAATTCAGAAGTGTATGACATATCAATACTTCTCATAGATAGATTGACGTTACTACATACCTTTATAGTAACCCAGTGTCCCATCTTAATAGCATTAACATCACCTCTATTAATTTTGCCATTCTTCTCACTATCCCCAATAGTATAATTATCCTTCCATGACATTTGGTCTACAATATCATCATTGATAGGTGCTGATGAATCTTGGAAGTTTCTACACATTCTATGTGTATAATTACCTATGTAGCAATCACCTCTAAATAGGTTCTTAACTATCATAGTATCTCCGTCCTCGTCTAGGTCACTCCACAACATTCTATTGCAGATTGCATAGAAGGAAGAAGAATCCTCATATCTAATTTCGAAGTATGTGTCTAATAGGTTCTCTTCATAGTTAGGAATCTTAATATCAATAAGGCTCATCTTATTAGTATTATAACCCTCCAAGCCTATATAAGGTCCCCAACTACCTCTTAGTAGATTCCTCGCGTTAGTAGATTTATTGGTATAGTTATAGTAAGATACTCTCCATGCTTCCTCAGCTTCTCCAGCTCTAGCACTAAATAACTGTTTCTTGCCCTTTAATGCTTTAACATTATCACCAATAGCCATAATGTTATATGTTTCATCTTGGGTAGAATCATTAATAACATACGATAAGTTGTAGAAGTGAGTACCACTTCTATCAAAGTACTTCTTACTAAACTGAGATTTAGCCATCTTAACCTCAAACTGAGTACCAGTAAATAACTGGTTAAAATAGGATTGCCTTAGTTCAAACTCTGGGCATAAAGCAGCATACCCTTCTAATACGTTGTCCTTACTAATATCATCGCATCTTCTATCGAAGTCATGTGTCAGAACCCCATCATTATCCAGGAATCTTTCTACTCTATACTTATCAACACTTGATGGAAGAACTGGTAAATGGCTTGTATTCTCTAGTCCTATAGTTACAGCTTGGGCTAGCGTAGTAGGTATTCTCTTCTGTCTTACAAAGAAGAATCCTTTAGTATATCTCTTTAACTCCTTAACAGCCGCTTTGCTAATTTTAATATCAAACCCAATTGGGACTGTACCACTATCAGCTAATTGATTACCATTGTACTTAATCTTGACCACACCCTTAGAGTTCTCATTCTGACTGTCTAACTTACTAGTTTCCTTATTAATGGGAATATATTCTCTATTGGCTTGGATAACAGCTATATTAGTAGTACTATCGGGGTCAAAGTCTTTCTTAAATAATGGGTAATCCTTCCAGTCTATTCTGTCAGAATCACCAGGCACAGCTAACCTACTAACACCTCTAATATTAAATACTGGTGATAAGGTATAATCATTAAGGATGTAAACTACTCCAAGTCTGTAGATTTCATCGTTCCAATATCCGAGTTTATTATAGATATTCATTACATTATAATACTCATACTGTCCTGATTCATCCTTATAATCCTTATCAACCCTACCTATATTATTCTCTACATTTAACTCTGGTAAGAAATGTAGGGATAGGTCAGTAAGTTCCTTATACTCAATATCTGGATTAGCTACATTACCTAAGAATAGCATATTTTGACAAGTAGTCTGTGCTGCTGCACTATTAACTACATTATAAGCAACATTAATATCATTAATACTAACTGCTTGAACTGTTTCAAATCCAGTAATGCTAATCTTAGCCACGTTGTTATATACTGCAAACCTCTTTATAATCTTAAATGAAGTAGTCATTTCATTTCCATCTATATCAGATGTGCTCCTTGTATAATATACTACTACATTATTGTAAGAAGAATCTATATTAGTTAATAAGAATGAAGCTGACTTATAACTGTTCTCATCTCTAATTCCACCTTGTATAGAGGATGGGTCATTCAAATTACCAACATGGCAAGTTACTATACCTGACTCAGCTATAAAATCTGTCTCATTCCCATCTGAATCTGATAGCTTAAAGTAGAACACATAGTTACCAACTCTTAAATTGCCACTGGTATTTAATCCCATAAATGTCAAGTTGGCTATGTTATTAGTCTTCTTATAAAGAGATATATCAGATTCAAAGGAATCTATATCATATATATTAGTGTCGTTATCTCCTTCCCTATCTACGATTTGATATGTATTCATACCTGTAGATGAGAACCTTGTATTAATTAACTTAGGATATGTACTTCCATCATTAAGAATAAGGTTTACTGAACCATCATAAGATTGTTGTGGAACAATATCAATAGGATGGTTCAGGTCGAAGCTGAGTAATTCTGTATCTAGGTTGATTAAACTACCTTTAGGATACACAATTACTCCGTTCTCCCTTATATCTTCATTAGTTCTAAGTACTCTCAAAGGATTGTACTCATATACTAACGCCCCTTTCTGTTGAAGTTGATTTAATCCTAAGTCAAGGTTTAATACCTTACCACTTAGTGATTTGAAATTCATATATTACGTGTAAATAGATTTATTACTCTTTAAGATGTTGATTGCTAGGTCTGGTGCATCACTATCCTTACCTTTTTTCCAAGTTCCTATACGAGTACTAGGTGATTTAGCTAGGATTTCATTATAATACCCATCTGGTATCTCCCCAGATAAATTCTCATAGGCGTATGATGTAACGAACACATTATTAAATGGTTCATCAAATGTCCATGTATAACCTTTCCAGTCAACTAGTGTTTTAGCTGATATGGTCTTAGGTTTATACGAATTAAAGGTTAAACTACCATCATTATTAACAGTATAACCAACACTGGAATCAGCTATATAAATCTTTCCTCTTTCTATGCCAGATAGAGAGTCAGAAGCAACTGTATATGCTGAGTATGCATTAGTATAACAGTTAAGAATATCTGCATCCTTAGAGAAGTCTAAATCATCACCTATAGAAACTACAGTAGACATAGATTGATTCTTGTGAATACTGAATATAGGAAGGTAATTATTTAAACCTTCAATAGCAGCCATCCATCTAGTCATATGCGTTTCAATAGATGTAGTATCACTTCCTAAGAAGAAGTCTACATTTACATTAGTACCACCATTGGGAACTCCTATGTTGATAGTACATAATGTATCTGATGCTACATGATACACATAATCAAGGTTGTTTGGTCCAACAAAGTTAATAGTTTTACCTCCTTTTTGTAATATCAATAACTGGCTTAATAAGCACCTAATCATTTTATCTACCCTAATAAGATTGTCAGTTCTGTTAGAACCACTAGAAGGAGTAGTAGGTGCAGTACGTCTTGAAGCTAAATTAACTGGATGATGAACTCCATTAATATCTTTCCATGTTGCAAACAAGAAGTTATCTCCTCCATCTACCTCATTCTTACTACAGCTCCAGCCATCAATAGTTCTTCTAGAAGCATTGTACCATAATGATGCACTATCTCCGTCTTTACCTCCGAATATACCTACAGTACCATTACCCATGTTGGATAAGCTAGTTTGTAATCCTGTATCATCAACTCCAGCACCACTATTCTGACCACTACCTACAGCAGCGCCACTAGCAGTTACAGAGCAGTTATATTCCATATTCTTATCACTGGCAAGCACACATCTAAGGTTTCCATTCTCTTCTCCGAATGAGAACAGTTTCTCCTTCTGAGTTAAATCCATAGATGGTTCATAAGCGGGTCTTAATACTTCTTGGCTTATTGTCTTAGAAGCTATAGCCCCTGCATTTGAATAGATATATCTAGTAGTAGCTAACTGTCCTACTAACTGATTATTAGTCCAAGAGAAATTCTTAGCAATCTTTGAAGATGGGTCAGTTATACTAGCAGTTAAAGTAGAGTTATTGTTAGGAGTTACTTCTGAATGGTCAAAATCACAAGAATCCACACTTGGAGTAGTTCCAAAATAGTTGTCAACAATCTTGGCATCTGGAACACCAGCATACATCTTCTTATCATAATCATATCCAGCAGCTGGTGTTACTTTAACTTCATAAGTTCCAGTTTTACCTACTTCATATTTATAACCAGATACATCTGTATCTAATGAAGGTACTTCTGTAACAAACTGTGATACGCTAACCCTTGTAATAGTAGATGGGGAGGTAGCTGCACCAGCTTTTAACGTAAGTGTGGGCACTCCTGACTTTTTAACTGAAGTATTAACTTCACTCTTAACATCTAATAGGATTCTCTTTCTTGAATTACCATTAGGAAGTCCAGTATTGAAGTCTGGAATCTCTTCATAGAACTCGTTGAAATATCCTCCAGTATAGATTAGCTTATATCCTACTGTCTTCTTAACTCCAGCTACGTACCTATCAATTCTAACTATATAAATCCAATTCTTCTGTATTGTGCTATCATCAAATGGAATAATTTCTTCAAAACTTCCATTATAATATTCCTTAGAGATTGCATACTTGTAAGAACCGTTTAGATTAGCCACATTAGCTGCATTACTAGACTCAGTAAGGCTTATAAATGTGAACTCTATCTTCTCAATGTCAGAATCCTCATTAAGGTTGTAATAGTCATATCCCCAGCCTATCTTTAGATATGTGTCAGTAACAAAGAAACGCCACTCTCCCAATACTTCTGAATTAGTCCTAATGGCATCAAAGTCGATAGTACCACTCTTAGCCATTCTTTCAAGAACTCCATAAGGGCAAGCTGGCATAATCTTATATTGGGTTTTACCAGTTTTACCACTCTTAACAATAGTAGACTGAACTGAGGATGAATCAGCTTCAATTAGTCCAACATCATCAGGATTATTCTTAGTAGTACCCTTAAATACTCCAGTAGTTTCTCCTGAGAACTCTACACTAATAACCTTTGATTCATCATTACATGAATACTTCCTAATAAGATTGAATGTATCGAATGTTTTTAACTCAATTACAAGAATTAATGCTCCAGATGACTTAGCACTAAATACCTGCACTAACTCTTTGGACTTAATAACATCCAACATAGGGGTATTACTATTCTCATAAATCCATAGACCATTCTTATATATCTTTAGATTCTTTTCATCTATGTAGTCAATGCTTCCACTACTATTTATAACTCCCAACCTTAGTTTAATTGCTCCTCTATTGATTGCTTCTTTAACAGCAGAATCTATTGAATTAGTAACTATCACAAATCTATCTCCAGGATGAAATATCTTTACTTCATCGGAATTATTAACTTGGAATAGCTTTTGTTTAAAATATTCTAACTCTATATAAGGAACACTTCCCTTCATTTTTATAAAGTTAGAGAACTCAAATTCAATCGGAGTAACATTTAGGTCTTCACCCTCATATAGTTGCTGAGGTGATGGGAATGAGCCAATCTGACTCTTACCAGTGATTGGGTTATGAGCTGCAACATAAATAATACCTCCATGTTCTTTCATTCCTACAGGCACATACCCCTTATCGAGATAGGCTGTATGAACTTCTCCATTTCCCATATCATTCTGTAATACAAACTCATTACCATTATATGTTATTATAGTACCATTTAAGCAGTTTGTTAATACGTTACTTGGAGTAGTTAATGGATGTAAATCCATTATTAAACCCTCACCAAAGGTATTAATTGCTTCTTTTCTCATATTTTATAAGTTCATAGTTGTTACTACTAATAAGTATGTCCTTGAACGTACTTGGATTATCTCTTACTAATGCAATCTCTAAATCATTGCATTTCATTGTATCTTTAAAGAACGTATATCCCATGTCTGTAATGTATCTAAACCTTACAATATATTTAGACCAGCTGTAGAATACCTTAGCCTCATCAAAGACCTTCATTCCGAACTTATTATGGAATATAAAATTCTTCTTCTTCCTTCCTCTTCCAGTAGTGGATTTAACTATGGATTCATATTCCTCATCAGTTAATCCTATATAATAGTACCCATCCCACTCTGTAACTTTCTTAGAGTATAATACTCTTAGCTTCCTCCTTAACATTCTTCTATAGTAGTTGTAATGCTTAATAGAATCACGTGTAAGTTGTCCGCAGTAGAACCAGTATCTGTACTTAGTACTACTAATAAGAGTATCACATCCTCTAAGATTGTAATAATATAGCATTCTCCATCCGTATTCAACTGCTCGTTTAACATCTTCTGGAGGTACAGTAGGGAATTGGGCTATTAGGTCTGGTAAATAATCATTGACACTTTTAAGCATTAATAATATTGTTTACCTTGATTTGTGTGTTCTAATATCCTATCTCTATGCTCAGGGTCAAGATATATTAACTTCTCCCTCATAACTCCCTTAGATTGGAAGTGGAATACCATTTGATATGCACAGAAGTTGGATGCTAGAAAGTCTACCTTAGCCCACTTACCATTTCTTCTTGCTTTAGAGAACTCTTCCCTCTCAAATCTCTTCATTTTTAACTCAGCTCTTCTTGACCGAGTTGGGAGAGTAAATGTAGCATTATTCTCAATTATATCTTCCAAAACCATATTCAAGGCACTCTTAAATATCTTTTTAGCAATAACTTCCTTGTGCCTATTACCTATTAATTCCTCACATGCCTTTGATGTCATCTTCATCTTCTTAGTGGGAAAGGAGATGAATAATTCATCTATATTCATGGCATATCCTGTAGCGTAGTTCATTTATTTTACAAATTTCCAAGTCTTATTAAATATCTTCCTATTCCAGCTTGTTTTAGCATCTAAGATTTCATTCATATCGTTCTGATTGATATACATTGGAACTCTGGCAGCATCACATAATTTATACCATCTTTGCTCAAGAAGTTGTGCCTCTTGTAACATATTCTGGCTATGTGTAACCCATCCTTCTTTAAACCTTTTAGTGTATGCACAATAACAAGCTATAGCGTCTTTCTCCTTTTCATTTATAAAGGGCAATCCATCATCATCCAATAGTATCCCCTTATATAGTATATTAACTGAGCCATAATCCTTATCAAAGTAAAGGGTATCATTGACTCTCTCATACTTGGCTAATTTACCACTAATGTAAAATGGATTGTTGTAAACCTTACGACCTTCAATATAGTTCTCAATAAACTGTGATTGGTAATCCCCATTAACTGTATCGTTAGTAGTGTATCTCCAATCCTCAAAGTCATATGTTACAGCTTCTACAAAGTCACAATTACAAGGAAGTGTAACAGTAAGAGTTTCACAATCAATCTTACATCTATATCTATATAATTTAGTCTGCCTATTACCTATTTTATTCCAGGCAATCAGACCTATTTCCTCGAACTCTTCTGGAGCTAATTCTATACCATATAATAGGTTAGCTTGAGCATATGCTGATTGAAAGTTTTCCATTATTTAGGAGTTTGGTCATTAGGTAATATTGGAGCAGCTAACTGTCTATAATAACGTAGCTTCTTCTCTGTTAATCTCTTCTTTATTTCTGCATCAATGAAAGTCATATTATTAATGTCTAATGCTGAACAGCATCCATACGTCTGTAACTGTCTTGGGTCTTTAAATATGCCAACTACAGATACTTGCTTAATAACTGGCAGATTGAATATCCAGCAATCATACATATTATTAGCATTTGGAGTTACATCCACATATACATAAGGTCTGTTCTTAGCTCTCTTCCTATATTTATGGTACTGCATCACAGTAGGGCTTACATACCATATAAATGGTTGACCTTTATCCACAGAACCAATGTATTCAATTCCTCCGTCAAATTCAGTTATTAACTGTGGTATTTCAAAATGGAATGTAGGAGTACCGTCTGCTTTATTACCACACGTACAGTTCTCTATATCCTTACAATCAACATTTATACAGTTTATAGACATTAATAAATCCCTTTTAGGAATAAGTCCCTTCATGGAATATTCCTTAATGATTTGGAGTCTTTCATCTACAATATCATCTTCTAGTTGTTCTATTGATAATGTATTGGAAGTAGTATATCCTCTAAGTCCAGATACTATATCATTATAGATTGCAGATGCTAATTTAAAATAATATCCCATAAGTACAAAATAAAAAAGGCGAAGGCTTAATTTGCCCTCGCCTTCGTATTAGTAGTCTATATTAAGCTACTGGACCGTTCTCTTCAGCTGGTTTCTTGATTTCTGTAATAGTACCAAGAACCTTTAGAGCTGTTTCAAACTCAGTTGCTAATGAATCTAGTACATAGAATACGTGAGTAGTCTTTGATGTTACTTGCTGACCTACAGCTGCACCACCGAATAGACCTCTATCAACCTTGTACTCAATAATGTACTGGTTGTACTTAGCTCCTGGAACAGGAAGCTCTTCCTGATTAACAGCTTCGAACCTTCTAGCTTCAATAGTAGGTAATCTAAGGTCTTTAAGGATATGAGTATAAGTACCGAATCCTTCTACGCTCTTAGTGATTGTGCCTTCAATAACATCCTCAAATACTTCATTAGTAAGTGGGTTGTTAGCTGCTGTGTTAAGTTTTTGAATCTTAGCTTCAGTGAATAGTTGATATTCATCAACTCCATGAATTGTTAGCTTAGCACCAGAGGTCTCAACCTTGATGTATTTATCGCCATAGAAAGCCTGAATCTTATCAATAACTCTCTTGATTTCCTTTGCTACGTCAGCAGCTGCTGTGCTTGCAGAAGTGATTCTAAATTCATAAACAAAAGGCTTACCTTTGAATACGAAGTCATTAGCATAGTAGGAGTTTTGGCTTCCAGATAATCTCATGTACAACTTCAACCTATAGATGCCTACACCTGGGTTAGTAATAGTGAACTCTGCCTTACCAATAACTGGGTCAGAAGCAGCTCTCTTGTACATTGCACTTACGTTACTCTTTAGGTATTTGTTAACGCGTCTAACTTCAACGTAGTCAGAGCCTTTAACAATCTTATCTAAACCAGTGGTTACATCTTTCAGTGAATTTAATACAATAGTGTTAGTGTACTGAAACATAAATTAATTATTTTTTAGATTGTGACTGTTGCTGAGCCGGATTTGCAATAGTCTGATTAACTGCTAAATTAGTTTGAAGCCTTGGGTCACCTGCGTTCTCCAATAATAGCTTTGCCAGCTCATTTATAATCTCTTGACACACATAATCTGGAAACTCCATGACTTGTGATGTATCTTCAACCATTTCAATCTGGTCTTGTGTTAGTCTAATTTTTTGAGGAGTCTTTATATAATCAACAAATATATCAGTTAATTGAAATACAGAAGAGTCCTTGCCATACCTAATTTCAAGTCTAACTTGAGATGGATTTCCATACCTATTAACTCCTGGCTGTTCTACTAAATCTACTGATTTACCTCCAATAGTAATTTTAGTTGGAAGTGAACCATCTGTACCAGTAGTTTGCTGAATAGTTGTGTTCGGTGATATACTTCCCTCACCAGCAGTAAGTCTAACTGGATTGGTAGGCATCGTTGTAGCACTATTTACGTTGTGTATGAAGTAATAAGGATTTCTATAAGAGGGTTGCATATAGAAGTTCCTTATTATCTGTGACCACAAATCAGAGGTTAATCTCTTAGCACCTATTTGTACATAAGTACCAGCATCATAACACTCATAAGTCTTTACCACCTTGAAATTGCATACACAATTCAAAATATGTAAATAATCTAGTGGTAGATTTACTTCATAAACAGCACCATACAATGAGTTAGTTTGAGAGCTAACAGCAGCGTATGTGTTTGTAGCCAGAGTAGGCTGGAGGATGGCAGTAGATTTTAAAACTCTAATGTCATCTGTTGATTGTTGATTTACATCATAAATGTTGTACTTCTTATTAATGTATTGGTATATCGCCTTATTTAATAAGTAGTTAAAGTCCTCAAGTAAAATACTTGGAGCAGCAGTCTTGTTCATTTCAACTAATGCTCCTCTGTATACTTGTTTCGCTGTCATTTAGGTAATGTTATTTCTTAGATGCACTTTCTTCTAAGTACATATCGGGATAAGTATCTCTCTTAATAAGTTCAAGTACCTTACTGTTAGTAGGGTTCTTCATCCATGTGATAACTGCATCATCAGTTGCACCTAATACAATGCTATCACCATATAGATAAACCTTGTTCTTAACATATATGACGTTTTTGTCTTTAGCGTCAATGAACATTAATCTCAGATTAATATCTCCACCAGTATATAGGTCAATAATCTTCTCTGGAGATTTATGTGATATTTCAAGCAAGTAGTCTGTAATATCTGCGTCTGGTGCATTACGCATATTCTTACCAAGTAATCTAGCTTTAAGTGCTCTACCTTCTGCACCTTTAGGGTCTCCATATATGTAAGAGTCAGCATCGTGGATAAGTTTCTTCTTAGAGATTCTCTTAGCAGTATCATATCCAGGTCTTTCTACATATAGTTCAGCTGTACCATAACGAGCACGAGCTTTACCCTCAGCTATTTCACCATCAATTAGTAAATTTCCTTTAGAGTCCCTTGCATCTCTTGATAATGCAATGAGGGGACAATGTTGTATTGAGTGCCACTCAGCAGCCTGCCATTCATCATTTAGGTTAAATGTAGTACCATCTTCAATGATGAACACTTTATTCTCAGGAATAAGTGGTTTACCTTCATTCCTGTCTTTATCGGAGATAATCATATCCCCTTTACTATCAACTGGTCTTACGCAATCAGGGAATCTACCAGTTCTTGGGTCTCTTACAGGATTCATGAAGTACTTCTGCCCAACTTTACCGAACACACTTCTTAAAATAATTATATCGTCTAAAACATCAGCCATATTAATTCGTATTTTTATTGTATATCATACATCATCTATTATAATGAGTATGAGAGGGACTATATTAGCCCCTCCCAACACATCTTGATTATATTTTTTATTTATTTAGGCTTCTTTCATAATGAAGCTTCTGTATGGAGAGAATACTCCAACACCAGAATAACCCCAGTTGATAACCTTAGATGCAGCTGTAGTACTTGAAACAATACCAGAGCTTAGACCATCTAAACCACCCACACCTGGGTATTTGTTAGTAATGAAGTCACCACCCTTTAATGTGAACATTTGGATAGCTGGTTCACCACTAGTCTTATCAGCAGTAAGGTCAAGCATTAGACCAAAGCCTTTCTCAGAACCCCATTCACGAGAGAATGTTCTATCAACCTTGAATGAAATAGTGTTACCACCGATTTCATAGCTATTGAATGTAGCACCAACGTCTACATATCCGTTAGCCTTCTTAGACCATAGATAAGTTCCACAAGTTTTGAATCTAGCAAGCCATTCTGATAGGCAGCTCTGAATGTCATTCCACATCTTCTCGTTGCAGATGAATACATACTTATTACCTGTTGGGTTCTCACTCTTCTCATTCATCATAGCCATAGCAGTAGTGAATGCTTCTGGAGTAAGTTTGTTGTATACATACTTAGATGCAAACCTCTCGATTTGTGGGATGATACCGTCACCAATATAGATTGGACGACCAGTGTCAGGGTCAGAGATTGTTGGTTTACCATTCTTATCTACGTTAGTCTTATTGAATAATAGACCTTGATTACGAACTTCCAAGAAGTTTCTTAATAGATTCTTCTCAAGAGTATCCATCTTATACATTGTCTCTTTTACAGCACCATTGCCTTCACCCTTACCAATGCTGATAAATGTTTGCTCAAGTGGCTTGAATAGAGAAGTATAGCTGTCATCAACACGGTGTGTTGTGATGTAACCTCTGTGTCTCTCAATGTTAGATTGATACTTAACATAACCCTCTTCGTGTGCCTCAGGCATAGCGTTAGATTGGAAACGAGTAGTGTCACCAATTTGGCATCCGTCTAAGTCTAGGATTGAGGAATAGTCGTTATCAATTAGTCTTACCTCAACTGTCCAATAGTTATCTGCAACTCTTGTAGGTCTAGAGATAACTTGGCATTGCTGCATAGTCTTGTCAATCTTAAAAATGTCATACTTCTGGTAATAGTTCTCTTTGAAAGCCATTACGATGGTTGTACCACCTTCACCATTAGTTGCTGGAACATCTGCGAACTCAACTCTCTTAATGTAGTTAGTCTCAACTTCCCACTCGAAGTACATACTATCAATACTTCTGTATTTGCTATTTGACTTAGAATCCATGTAGAAGATGTTTCTTAGAGATTCTGTCAAGTAAGAAGCAGTTAGGTTAGGGTAAAGTCTTGAAACTATACCAAGTCTAGTTGGTTTTGTGCCTAAGAACTTATAGAAATCTTCATAAGTTCTAGTTTCGCTCGTTGTAGGGCGATTGGTTACGAAATTTGCTACTATCATACTTTATAATTTAAATTTAATCTAAATCATCAATTGTTAATACTTTTTTAGCAGGGGCAGCCTTACTACCTGCTGGTTTTTTGACCACTGTCTTAGCTGCATTTGGAGCTTTACCTCCCTTAGCATCCTCAAATCCTTTATTGTAATTATACTTAGATGCCTCTGTAATCTTCTGTTTGTAATAGTCAGAGATTTGACTAAATGCCTCTTGACCTTTTAATGCGTACCAAACCATACCCACTAAGGTCTTAGGGTCATTCAACGCTTTAGCGATGTGTCTTACTCCTGCAACATCTGAATCTAAGATAAAGCTAGCAATTTCATTCATATCGTCCTCAGACAAGGTTAATGAGGACTCACCCAAGTCAATGGTATCATTCTCTTGAATTGCAGCCACAATAGTATCTTCGAACTCTTGAGCAGCTTTCTCTGCTGCTAATCTTTGTTCTTCTTCCTCTTGTTGAGCTAGCAACTCTTCCTTCTTCTTATATTCGTTGCGGATACCTTGAACCTTCTTCTGATATAATGCTTCATGCTGTTTAGCCAATTCTAACTCAGCAGCAGCATCCTCATCAGTAAGCTCTGGGATTTTAGCTTTTAAATCTATGAGATACAGTTCATCATCTGGAATGGAATCAACCTCATAGGTAGGAGTATCAGAGTCATTATTAGCTAAATACTCTTGAATAGCTTGTTGAGCAATGTACTTCTTATATTCCTCTGCACTTAGATTATTCTCTCTAAGCTCATTAATAAGGCTCACCTCATCTTCTGCTAAACCATAATCGTCGTTTGACTCATCATAGTTTAGTATTTGAAGTTGTTCCTCTCTTGAAAGTTCATTAAAACTCTTCTCCTCAATCTCTCCTGTCTCGCTCTCAAATTTGATAGCATCAGGATTGATTCCTTTATCTTTTAGTAGGGCAACGATAATATCATCCTCTACTGGCTCATTGGATGGTTCTTCCTCATGAATCTCCTCCTCTTGTGGTACAGAACCATCAAGCCAAGGCTTCTCATAGGTGTCCTCATCAAACTCAGCTTCAGGAGTTATGTCTTCGTCTAATCCTACATCGTCAATGTCTAAATCCTCTAATTTCATTTCCATATTATTCCCTTTTAAAGTTATTTGCAAAATTAAGGAATTTTTAGGGTGTCCCAAAATGAAATGTTGAAATTCATTAATATTTGGGAACACCCTTAATTATTATCCTTGTATTGCCTTGATATAATCCAATATACCTTCTACGTGTAGGCGAGCTATAGTTGCCTTACCCTCATCTGACAGTAGGTACTCTACGTCTGCTTTATTATCTTGAAACAGATTCTCAGTTAAAACTGCTGGGCACTTAGTCTCCCTGCATATAGCTAAATTCTGCTTCCAATATACTTGTGTTTGTGAATATTTCCTTAGTGTTAAACCCTCTTTACGTGCTGCTTCAAACAAGCACTCTGCTAGCTTCTTACTCTTACTCGAACTATTGTTGGATATAAATACACTCCAACCTTTAGCATTCATCCAATCTGCCCCGCTACCAGCAGCATTACAGTGAATCGACACCAATACAGTATTAGCTTTTCCATGTTTATCACAGTATTGGTTTACTATTCGGCATCTCTGCATCAGTGGTACATCTGTATCATCTGTAACCACTAATTCAACATCAAAGCCTTTGTCTATTAATTGTTTCTTTACTTCATTAGCAATCTCTCTACAGTACTTATATTCTCTAAGCCTTCCGTCTGGGCTTCTTTTACCTGGAGTAGACTCTCCATGACCTGCATCCAATAGAATTATCATAGTTTACTAAATTTTAGACAAGTGCTTAGTATTGATAGGTCTATCTTACCTTCATCATCCATCTTTTTAATAGATTCTTTTATTATTCTAAGTTGCTCAAAGTTGATTTCAAATTCTCTAGGAGTCTCCTTAGTTATATCCCAAAATATTCTGCCCTCTTTCTCTGTGTAGCCTATTTCAGTCTTCTCATCATCTGTTAATTTAATTAGTCTGATTAAATCTATCACTTCAACCAAGTCTGTCATTTTACCCTGCACTGGTAAAATAGAAACTAACACTAACCTATCCTTTACGTTTAATTCTACTGTCATATTATTCTTTATATACATTTACTATTAATCCATTAACTACTACAAATCTAACCTTATCTAAGTCTACGGCACCTCCGTTAAATGTTACACCTCCGTACACTCGACCTGCCACAGGATTTCTATCGTTTCCATAAACTTTCTCACCTTGATTGTTAGTATTATTATCACCCCACGTCATAACACCGCTTCCAGAATAGCTACTAGAACACGTAGTTGTAATACCAGTACCTACGTGGATATTACGAGTACAATAAATACCTCCGTCAAAGAATCCAGCTAACATTAAGTCATCATTCGGTTTTCTAGTTGGAGGGTCTATTCCATCCGTAATAGCCGACCATAATGCAGCATTCATGTGTCCTGCTACCTTTACGCCATATCTATTATCTTCATAGCTAAAAGAGTTAGCATAATTAAATACTTCAAAGAACGCAGCATTGGAGTCAAATAGGGGCTTTTTTCCAACACCTAATTTGAATCCTGACCTCTCGTAGGCTGAACCCCACATATAATTCTCAAGTTTTTGCCATAAAACGTGCTTGGCGTCACTATACAGGCTGTATGATACAGGTTTTATATATATTGAGCCCATTCTTCCTGAATCTGCCTCAATAGTACCCTGAACATAAGCATTCTGCATATAAGCGTTATTTAAATATGCATCCCGTCCATAAATGTTACCATTAGAATCAATCTTGGCATTCATTTGGTGAGTACCTGGAATTATAACTCTATTTCCATTTTGCCATTCAGACCTTTCTCCCCATATCTCTAACCCATATGCCTTAACCCATCCATTTACATCGAGATAGATATTATCAACCTTACCTGTCTCCTTGTCAAATAGTCCACTCAGTTTCATAGCTGGATTGCCTGCAATACTAAACACAAACTGGTCTGCATTCATATAGATTTCAGTCTTATTTCTATATGTAGGATTACCATTCTCATCCAAGATAGGTTCTCCTTCTAGATTTAGAGCTGGAACTTGGTCAATAGTTCCATCTGCGTTTACAACATCTCTAATCTCTAAACCAGCATTTCTAAACTTAAGTAACACACTCTCTTCTGAGAAATCAATAACTGATGTACCATTATTAAGATAGAACTCTCCAGTTAAGAATACATTCTCACCATATAGACCATATCCATAAGGCTGTTTAGTTCCAAAGATTTCATTATATATTCCAGATAAATTACCAAGTCTTACCTTAGTAATCTTAGTGTATGTACACTTATATTCCTTATTTCTAAATACTAGAGCAGAATCCATTGTAGGAACCTCAGTTAAGAAGTAACCATACTCTGCTGGATTGTTAAGAATATCCTGTGTGATTTGGGTATTCTCTCCATCATTTATAAGTACTGCATTCTTACCCTTAGTTTGTAAGAAGATTAGTGGATGCTTTTTATCAATAGTGCCTCCGAAATTATCGGGATTTACACTTCCTGGGTTAGTAGTTTGATAGTAGAAGTCACTAGCATCTTCCCTTACATATATATCTCCCTTCTTCTTGATATTAGCTTTCTTAGTAGCCCAAGTAGGAGTAACATACAGTACAGAGTAGTCAGGTCTGTTAAGTCCAGCTAATACATCTATGTAAGGACCACAATCGTCAGTAGAAGTAATATAAACTGCATTTTGCCTTTCAATATTATAAATATTACCCATCTGAACCATATCATCATCCTTAACTATATCATCAAGCCTCTCATCCTTTGTAACAGTGCTACCATCGGCGGTACCATTATCAGTAGTTCTTGCAGGTTCATACTCATTAGTATTTGAATTATACAATGTTTCAGTCTTATTATACTGAGTATCATTATAGCTTTGCTCAAATTTAATAAGATTACCTTCATCGTCATAAGATACTTCTGTATAAATATCAAATACTGATAAAGCCTTCTGCATTATATAAGTATAAGAGTCTACTTGGGAAGTAACAATAGCATCGTAGTATTTAATGTTTCCATTATTATACTTCTGACACCTAACTATATCTCCAGGTTTAAAACAAGGATAGTCCTCATTCTTGCACTCTACTACCCATATATTAGATACGGAGGGTAATTTAGAGCCTGACCCTTCAAGTCCAAAGTACTTATAATAGGGATAGACACAGTATAAATTAGAACCATCAGTGGATGTCTTGCCGTCCTTTTTATAGTTTACTTCTCTACTCTTAGGAACTATAAAAAACTGTGTCCTCTTATTAAAGGTATCTATATTTGCCCATTTCTTTGGGACTGTTCCTGCAAGAGGTCCATCCCCTTCTGAATCCCATTCAATCACTTCCCTTGACTTAGTGATAAATACCACTTTAATATTACTCTTGTAGGTATTGAACACCTTCTCAGTTATTGTTCCAGGATTTGGATTACTAGCATTGTATTCATCCCATGATTTATCCAATACACTTAAATCATATAAGCTACTTGGTCCTTTAAATAATGGGCTATTAATTACTACTGTAATGTCTTTAATATAGATTATAAAGTTGTAATCTACAAAGGATTTAGGAGTATAGCTACCACTAGCATTAGCTAATTGTGTGGTAAAAGTCTCAGTTACAGTATAATTACTCTTTAGGTCATTAAATAAGAAATAATTATTAGAGGGTATTAGCTTTTCGAGATTACTTTTAGCATCCTCAGTTCCCCATGTACCAATCCCAGCTAAGTCACTCTGAGTTATAATCTTGGGCTGATATGCAGCTGTACACTTACTTGAGTTACTAACCCACAGACTTCCATTAGTTGCACTAATCTTATTAATGACCATTTCATACACTCTCATAGCCTTACGAACTACAAGATAATCCACAGTTAGTGTATTAGTATCAGCATCTAATCTCCATCCATAACCACCAAATCCTGATGCAAATTCTGGAGAAGTAAGACTTCCACTTGTTACTAAGTCACCATACATACGAACATTCTGGTTAAATGTCCAGTTATTCTCCGATACACCCTTACCCTTAAATGTCCAATTACCTGTGATATATTCATCTACTCTTTTCTTAGCCAAATCATCAGCAGCATAGCCACCTATAAATTCGACATTTAAATTATTAACTAACTTAGAAGAAGCTACTATTAAAGGAGGTCCAACAGTGTTAATCTCTAATTGACCTGTCATTGTGTCTCCCTTACGCCTTACATACCCATCACCAGCACCTTCTGCTGCTTCGATTAAAGCTACATATCTCTCATCATAAGAAATATATAGTGTAGTAGTAAGTGTATTATAAACGAAGAATCCATCGCCAGGATACTCCATTTGCTCCATCTCAAGTAAGCTCCCAACTATAATAGTTTGGCTTTTAATCTCTGATTCAGTAGCCTTATCAAGTAATGCTAATACATCACTAAGAACCCTTGAACTGTTGCCAGTCTTAATGTAGACCTTTCCAAGAGTTTCAAGTACTAAATCAGTGTACTTATTACCAACTATCACTTTATCACTCCCTAAGAATGACTCTGTTCTAATGTTGTCCATTGTTCGCTTTCAACGTTTTAAATATTCTCTCGAACTCATCAATGTCAGCCTCTCCAAACTTAATAGGTTTCCCAAATAGTTTAACGACATAACCATCCTTAGCACGAGTCTTCATAACGTCACGTAGCGCATTTCCAAATAAATCTATATTTAAATTACCACCCTTATCAAGGAATGGTTCCAAATACATTCCATACTTGTCCTCCATATTATTAACTACGTAAGTTATGAGAGCATCAGTGCCTATTGTGTTTATACCGAATAAGCTACCTACCAAGTTTTTAGTGAATGTGTTTGCTGCTTGAAATATCAATTCTTTATCACTCATTATTTAGCTGTTTTATTCATCATGAGTTCGTCAAATCTCTTCTTCATCTCTGGGTCACTTTCCATTAATTCTAATAATGTATTAACCTTCTCTTCTTTAGCTTTTATCTGTGATTGTATAAACTCCTTACTCTTTCTAATAGTAGCTAATAAGTTCTCAGCTGCTACTTTACCGTCAGGTGAGTTTACATATTCTGCACTAAACTTAGTACCTAAGAATGCCATAAATCCAGCTTCATAGGTCTGTTTAGCCATTTGATATTCTTGTGTTTTAGCCAATACATTCTGCTCATCAACAGACAACGACCCAACCTCCCTGTTTATTTCATCAAGGATTGGTTGAGTCTTCTGTTGTGCTTGTTGAGCTTGTTGCATTACTTGTAATTGTTGCAGGTATTGGTTCTGTAAGTCAGTATAGTTACTGCCGAAAGGTTGTCCAAATAAGCTCATGTGTGATTATTTATGCTGTTGGGGCTGGTGCTGCTGGTATTTGTATCTCAAATACAGAATATGCACAGTTGCCTCTAACTGGTAATGATGTTGGTAATTCATCTAAGATAGCTTGGTTAACAATACTAACCCCGTTAGGAATTATTACGTCAATCACCTTATTAACTTCTGGGACAAGTGTAGTTATTGTTTCGCTTGTAGCTGCGGAAGCCAATATAGTTGATGTCTCTTCTGTAACTAATCTTACATTACCTTTACAATCAGTATACTGAGTATTGTGTATAATATCAAACTTAGTAACCTGCATATAAGAAGCTGCACCTGTTGTAGCTGTGTTAATCACCTTAGCCCATCTTTGTGTAATTGTTAATGTAGACACTGGAGCTACAGATGCTCTTGCTCCGCATGGTAACGATACATTAAATTCAATTAACTGAGCACTTTCTCCTATAGGAGTAATTTTAACCTTCATAAAAGTGTTTGTGTTTAATTATAAATAATAAAAGGGAGACTACTTGCATAATCTCCCTTTAATATCTTACTGAGCTGTACAAGAAGGACAAGCACCGCTGATTGCTGTGTTCACTGCATTCCAGTTAGAAGCAGCTTGACCAGCATACATACCTGTTCCATATTGTGTAAACGGACTACAGTATAGTGGAGAAATACTAGGAACTGGAGCGCATAAGTCACTGTAAGCATATTTCAACTGTCCAGTAATCTTATGGTCTAATTGTCTCTGTAAATCACCAGCAGCAACTAATAGTTGTTTCTCTGACTTGCAGCAGCAGTTATCTGAATATCTCTCAGCATTAACCTTGTTAAGTTCAAACATTAGAGGTAGAGCAGCAGAAGTAGCAGCTTCTTTCTTCTCTAGGTCACTAATTCTTGTGCTTAATCTCTCGAAGAGGTCAGCTTTCTCTTGTACATCTTGCTCTCTTCTCTTGTAAAGCTCATCACATAGTCTTAGGTTCTGAGCGTTATCACGAGTGATTATATCAACGTACATTCCACTCTTCTCTTGTAGGTCTTCTACTCTACCCTTCCAGATTTGGTTTGTTAGAATTTGAGTTTCGTTTCCAATTCTTTCATTAGTAGCTAAGTTCCTACCATTGATATAAGTGTATAAGTCAATATCATCTTGCATAGATTGTACTCTGTTGTTCCAAGCTAAGTTCTGAGATGCTTCTCCTTGAACCATAGCCATAGTCTTAGCTTGTTCGGCTTGCTGCATAGCACAACAGTTGTTGTTACCTCCGAAGAGTCCACCAAGTATACCGTTGTTACCACCGCAACCACAGCCGTTGTTACCTGTAAAAGCTCCAAGTGCTGTTCCAATAATACCTAGAGTAAGGGCTGCATTGGTTTTACCTTTCTTACCAAATTTGTCCTCTGCCTCTTGCATTGTTAAAAATTCTGCCGTAAAATGTTGTGTTTGTGTGTGTTTTTATTCCCAATCTGTTAAGCGCGCTTCTTTAATTTTCATAGTGCAAAGTTAATGATTCTTAAAGGTCATACCAAAGAAATATTGTTAATCAATGTTAACTACAAAATAATTGTATTAAAATATTTAAAAATCATTTCTATGATATAACTAGCTCCTATAATTGGTTATAGCCATTCAGCAGGGACTAATCTAGCCTCTAATTGGTCAGCATTGGTAATGTTACTCTTCTTAACTCCAGTTAAGTATCCAGATACAATATTTAGTACAGGATAAGTAGCAGAATTAAACGGAGGTACAGCACCTTGCAACTTAGTACAATAATAGAACATACTGCTGATGTCATTGATATTGTAACAAGTCTTCAGTAAATCTTCAGTAATTAAAAGTAGACCATAATCGCTGTCTTCCTCTTTATTAGCAGTTGATACTGAGAATAAGCTAGAAGCATTAGAAATCCTAGTATTGTTCTTAAATATGTTAACGAAGTCAATCTGAGGATATATCTCCTGAGTTCCCCCAGCATTGTATGCCCTCTTATCAAACTTACAGTTAGCCCATAATTCAGTAACAACCTTTAGATTAGGATTATTAGCAAATAGGTCACTGTTTACATCAACTCCAACCTCAATGATTGTTTGAGCAAACATTCTAGTAACATCTTCTAATCTAGTGTTATATTTAAATAAATCAGGTGGATATTTAATACCCCTAGTAAATGTATCACCTTGTAGGTTAACGAAGGCACAGAACCTTGTAGTCCTAAATACTCCAAGCATCTTAGGAGTATCAACAAGTGATTCAAACAATTTACATGGTATTCTACCTATCATACCATCCCATTTACCCGTTTGTTCAATAGTCCAATCTCCAGAATCTGGTAAGAACTTCCTAACTTGCTCTGGATAGTTAAAGTCAACCATTGAATCTTCAAGTGTACAATCAGCATGACAGTATCTATAGAAGTCAGTAGGAATCATATAGTTTTGATAACCTATCTCAGCACGACCATTACCAGCTTGACTGATTGCTGTCTTTTGCTGAGTATCATATTTGAAGTACTTCTCAGTAAGTCTAGATTTAACATCGGCTAAACCACTCTCTGAACTAGAAGCCCCTTCCCAACCATAACCATCCAAATACCAAACATCAAATGCCTGTTCTCCTGGATTATAGTCTGGACTACCAGAGTCTTCATTTCTATCATAGTTATATGACTTCTTCATGTTACTTACATCTAACTTATAAGTAACTCTATTTCCAGCATTCTTAACAATGTGGTCTTCCCATGTTGTCCATGTACTATTAAGGATTAACTCAGAACCTATATCCATAGTTCTAGTCTCATCATATCCAAGACACCAACAACCTTTAAATACACCAGCCATGTTAGTAATACTACGTCTGATTGATTTAGAACCATCACTATTATCTTCACTCATAAAGAATAGACGATACGGAATATATCCAAATACTCCACTATTCTCAAAGGCGAATGATACATCTTGTAGAGGACAGTTCTTGAATCCTTCTCCTACTAACTTTATCTTTAGATTGTAGCATCCACTAAACAACCTCTTGATGTTAGTTAGACTTATACAGTCATCAAACATTCCTGCTGGAGGGAATTGATAAACCTTACCATCATTATCTAAATCAATGCCACTAAAGAATCCTTCAATACTATTAAGTATTCTACAGTTCTTGAATAGAGTTGTAGGAATACTTTGAGCACCAGCTTCATCAGAGCATTTCAATCCATTAAATATACCAATAGCTTGTCTTAGTGTTCCACTAATGCCTTGGAACATATTAGCCATCTCTGACATATTTACTAAGGCTTCTCCACCACTATATTGGAATGGGTATTGTATAGAACTAAATGTTGGTATATACCATGTGGTACCTCCGTCAGTAATAGTCTGACTTATTCCACCAAATACATTAGGTCCAACCTTTCCTACTAATTTAACTCCTGCATATACGGAATCATTTAGAATTAGAGATTGTGCTACCTTATTAATTGTGTGGAATAGATATGTATTACCATTACTATCAGAATCTATAGTCATTCTAATCCAACTACATCCAGTAAATACTCCCTTTGGATAAGGGCTTACTAGATTTCTTAGATTTGTAAAGAATGTCTTAGAGCTTAATAAACCATCAGTAGGAACAGCTGCCCTTGTGTTTGCACAGCTCTTTAATTGCTGACAGTTTCTAAACATATAGTCAATCTTAACCAGAGGGCTATATTTACCGCCAACTGGGGCAAATACATTGTTATCTACCCATTCCAGACTTGTACTATCAAAGGCTGCTTCTGCATCAGTAAGTTTAGGCAAGAAGTCTAATACCCCCCATGTAGAATCCTTAGATGCACTGTAATCTGAAGTTCTAGAGAAGAATGGTCCAGTCAGACTAGTTCCACTAAATGCTTCTTTGATACTATTTACATTAGGACATACCCTGAATAAATCATACCAAATATCGCCAGTAATGTTTGAACAACCTTTAAACATACCTTCTAGTGAAACAACATTCTCAGTTAACCTCACCATTAGATATTTAAAGTCATTATAGGACATTCTCGCACATCCTTCAAATAAGAAGTATGCATCTGTTAGTTCATTGTCAAATGACACATTAGTAACATCTGCCCCCTCCAAGAATACATCTGTACCGTACTGAGTATAGATATTATCTGGATTTAGATAGAATTGACTACATCCTCTAAAGATTTCTCCGCCTTTAAGTGCAATATGTCCCTTTACTCTTTGTAATGACACACAGTCTCTAAATGCACCTCTTGGTATTTCTATCGGATTAGTCTTATCGTTCTTACATCTAACTTCAACTAATTGCTTACAGCTAATAGCTTCAATGCTCTCTAAGTCAGGGAATGCAGTTAGGTCTAAATACTCTGGTGTTTGGTCATTATACTTTAATGTATGTAATGACGTATTAGAGATAACTAACCTTCTTAAACTAGAGAAGTTAGGTTGACCATTAACATATAAAGAAGCAAGTGTAATATCAGAAGTCTTAGTATAACTTAAATCTAATGTCTCTAGATTCCAAGCACCTGTTAATTCAAGCTTTAATGATGGGTTGTTCTGTCCAGGGATACTAAATTCCTTCATGCCTGGGCAGTTATCAATAGTTACTTGTATTAATGGACTTACAGAGTTATTAACTGAAGAATAAGGAATCTGAATAGTCTCCATACTCTCACAGTTTCTAATAACCACAGTCTTTACATTCGGCGGAATGTTTAGAGTCCTTAAAGAACCGCAGTTATTTATTTCTATAGTTGTTAGCTTCAAGCAATCATCAATCAATAATGATTCTAGGAATGACTGATTCTCTAACTTAAGGTTAGTAATATCAGTTCCAGACATATTTAGAACCTTCAACACAGCTGATGTTGGGAATGTAATCTTAGTGATTGAAGAGTAAGAAACATCTAGTTCTTGAATCTTACGACAACCACTTAAATCCAATGTATACGCAGAAGCAGTAGAACCAATTAACTTAACCTTACTTAGATTTAGCTTCTTAATATTCTTCAAACCAATATCATTAGCTTCATTATATACGCCACCTTGGAAGAAGTATGCAGCATCGACATTGCTAAGTCCACTTAAGTCCAACTCTTGCAACATAGGTAGGTTAATATTATCCAAACCTGTCCAAGGATAACTCTTAAACTTAGTAAAGTCTGTTATATACTTGTTAGCATACATATATACTACAGTCTCACCAGTAGGCATAGGTAGTATTACTGATGTTGGTGTATCAGTAATCCAGAATGCACCAGTAGTTTTATCATGTGAATAATGATAAAGTATTTGACTGCTTGCTGTAATATCAGTACTAAATCTTACCTCAGTAGCTGAACCAGTAGCTTTATTAGAAGCCCATAGACCAGTAATAGGAGATTCAATAGTAGTTGGTAATAGGTTAGTATTATCCTTATACCCATACACACCATCTAAGAACATTATTCTTTTTCTAAACCAATCCTTAACGTGCATTACACGATTACCATGTAAGAACTTTAATTGGCTAAAGTCAGTACTATCCTCATACTTACCTGTGTTTGGGTCATATGTTTTAGATATAGCAAGATATTTAATCTTGTAATCATAATTAAACATAATAGAACCTGTCTTCTCAGTATATGATTGATAATAATCCTTAATGAACTTGTCTGGGTCTGGGAATAGGTTAGTTCTTAGATTCACATATAATGATTCTAAGCTAGTTCTATTCTCAGTACTACCGCTATCTATACCAGCTAGATTCTCTAATACTTCCCAAATTCTATTCCACCAGGATGCGAAGTATTGTTTATAATTATCAGTAGATACATAGTTCTTCTCTTGTGTATACTGAGTGATACCAGTATCTTGAGAAGCAATATTATACCACCTATGTAAGTGTGCCCAATACTCTACAATATCTTGTCCAGCATTGTTTAGACCAAATGCCGTATCCATATCATAGAAGCAACAATACCATACATCAGTACCCCAACTACGGATAGTTAAGTTCTTACACATAGAGTCCACACAACCAAATAGTAATGCAATCATAAAATAAGCACAAGCATTATCCCAGTTTAAATGCTGGTCACAAGCACTAAAGTTATAATAAGCATTCTTATCCAAATCATAGAACTCTCCAGGAATAGGTTTAGTTGGAGTTTGCCCAGCATCATCCATTGTATATTTCTGGATACGAGTAAGAGCCATATTAGCCATCTGGGTGTAGAACTTCTGCACCTGATTATAACCGATTGATTCATCCCTGGATGTGTACATTACATCACCCATGAATTGTACAATCTTCATATCATCCTGTTGGAATGCACCTTGTGCTGAAGAGTTTTGGTTTATTTCGACAGAATATACACCATTACTAACTCCAGTATTCCATCTATCAGCATTCTCTGTGTAATCAGTTACTAATGTTGGTCCATCTTGGTTTACCTTAGTATAGTCAAGAAGTAACTTTAATCCAAGATTGAAGAAAGCATATCTACCTAAGTTGAAGTTATAGATACCACAGAACTTAGGTTGCTTAATAGTTCCATCAGCATCAGGTGCATATCTAATAAATAGAAGAACTGGGAAACCTTCAGAAGTATGTTTAATTTTACCCCTAATAGCAGTAGCTTTATCTGCATCACCTCCCCAAACATCATTACCTAATGACATAGGTGGAGTAGCCCCAAATGGAGTAATAGATTGTCCAGATGAGTTCTTGGCTCTACCATTAACAATCTGACCAATTACTACGTTATTAACATGGGCAGAGTCTACTACGTCAGCCTTTAATGTAAATTCATTCTCAGGTAACCAATCCTCAGTGGGTTGGAATAACATCTTCTTACCTGTCTGGTCCACATCTCCCATGTAGATTTCAAAGTTCTTAGCATTATATGATAGAGAAGATGTACCTTGTAGACCAATAGTAACACCATTATTCTCTGATACACCACTGGGTGTGGTAATAACTACTTTACCTTTACTATCTTGGTAGGTAATCTTTACTGGGAACTTAGTACCCATTACTTCTACTTTATCAGATGCAGAGAATATGGCAGTTGAATAAGGCTCAAATAATGTTGGGCTATTAGATGTCTCCTCAACTAATACAATAGGGTAAGGAGTATTAACTTCCATTTGTTCAACTAGCTTAGCATATAGCAACTCACCAGTTAGGAAGCCACCTTTACCACCATCCAGAGTTTTATCCCAAATCAAGCAATTACCTGCACTATCAAACAAGTTCTTAGTCCTCAACTCAGCATCAAGAGAGGCATCAATTTGTCCTCTAACTAGCCTAGCTTGTTCTGTTGCAGATATGTAATTCTGCACAATAGCATACTCACTCTGTGAAGATGTATAAACCTTAATATCATAAATATTAACATCAGAGAATCGACTTCTAACTCCGTTATCATTTCTACATCCAAAGTAAAAGTCAGTACCAAACATCCAGTCAATATCTGATTGTAGTACTCTACTTACAGCAGATAATACACCGTTAACATAGATTTTAAAGTACCAAGCATTTCCTGATAGTAATGATACATCTAAGTCTACAGTTAGTAACTCATTCTGAGGTAACTTAACCGTTAGTGTATCAGCAGAACCTATCTTACATACAGCTTTCTCTAACGATACTTCATAACCAGTCTTCAATTCACCATCCTCATATTGACCAATGCCACATATTACTTCCTCTGGATAAGAAGAGGCATCAGCCTTGTAAGTACACGAGATATGGAATCCCATAGGTTGGAAGAATGACACACCAGCACCAATATCGACAGCAGGGAACATTTGTTCGGCTACTTCAAGATAACCATATGCTTCACCACTTAACCTTGTTGCAGGTATTTGATTCACACCATCACTATCTTGTAAGAAACCACTAGTCTTACCGTTTACACCTTTTAGTGTAAAGTTTACTCCGTCAGGAAATTTAGATGCAAATGCACCTTCATATATAAACTCTCCACTATTCTTAATAGGATAATTCCAAGTACCTGTTGCAGTATTAGGGAATCCAGTAATCTTACTAAAGTATGCAAGTAGTGTGTGCATATCATTATTAGCATACATCTCTGTACTAACACTCTCTACTATTCTACAAGTAACAGCCTTAGTATACTGTGCAGATGTATCACCAGGGTCATTAACTGCATATCCAAATAAAGTAATCCTTAGATACTCACCTGGATTATTAACAGATAGGTTTACTGTACTATATACGAACCTATTAGTCTCACTCTTGTTAATATTCTTAATTGTACCAGTATCAAGTAGTGATACCTCACCACTCCCATTCATTAGGTGGATTTTATAATCCATATTAAACGTACTGTACTTACTAAGACCATAACTAAAATAGTAGCTAAATCCAAGCTGTGAACCTTGACCGTATTGGGTCAAATCTTCAATAGTTTCTCCAGGGTTTGATGATGGAGTAAACTCTGTAATATCCTCAGTTACAATAACTAGGTTATTACTATCAGCCACAGTAACATCAAACTTTATTTGCTCTGAAGATAGTATCTCACCATTAAGAGTAGTACTAGCTTGTGCAACAAAGTAAAATCTCTGACCAGCTTTAGGATTGAAGTGTTCACTCTCAAATAGTAACTTACGTGCATCATAGCTTAATGCTCTAATAGCTGTAGTAATGTTACCTACTCTAGCTACTTCAATGCCATTAATAGTCATCCAGAACTCAGCAGGACTTTGAAGAATATTGTTAGTTACAGTATAGTTAAGAGACACTTCTGCAACACCACCCATATACATAGTCTTAGGTGGAATAGATTGAATCTCTAATGAGATAGCTCCAGCTACAATTTTTACATATGTAGGAGTTGCGTAAGTATTATCATTGTCATAGGCAGATAATTCCACATCAGTAGTTCCTGATAATCCTGTAATAGTAATATCAGTTCTAGCCATAGAATACTTCTTCCATGTTTCCAATGTCTTATTAGTAGCTAAATCTTTAGCAATTACAGTAAATGACTTTTTAACACCACCACTCTTAATTAATATATTAAGTGTAACAGTATTAGTAGCAGTATAGACAGTAGTTCCCTCTGCAATATCAATGGTATATTCAGAGCCGTCACCACCACTGCCACCGCTACCTCCGCCCCCAATTGCACCATTAAGGTACACCCAGGCAAGGTTCTGTTCTAACTTAGTCATTCTATTATCTAGCTTTGTAAAGCCATTGTCAATAGAAACTGATTCCCCAGCTTCATTTAAGAAGCCAGGGTTTGTCAGTTCCAATTCTGAAGCATTAGAAGCACCGTCGATTACCCATCTTCCAGTAACTTCATCATAATGTTTTATTTTCATTGTAATGTCTTTTCAATTACTATATTGTTGCTTGGATTAGTAGAACCATTTCCTCCAACCTTCTTCAAGTCAGTATAAGTAATAGGAACATTATACTTATAAGCCCAAACCTTAGTATTATCCTTTAGTTGTAACTTATATGATTTACCTAATATCCTATCTCTTGCAGTAGTAGTCATTGAAGGGTTCTCTACCTCATCACCATTTCCTATATTCCATATAATGTAATTAGGATATTGTTGAGCACTATTAACTTTTACTGTAGCAGTATTAGTAGTGTTGTTCTCAATCTGACTAGCTACTGGGTAGTATTCTAATAACCAAGGAATGTTCTTAGCAGGTAACTCCTTATTAGAAGTAAGTTTATAACCAGTTGCTTGACACATTACATATCTTACATAATTCTGACTTGCATCAGTAGAGATTTGAACACACTGTCTTTCTCTGTCTGGTAGAGAAGTATACCATGTAGGAGTTAATGAAGGGTCATAAACGATAGGTTCCATTGTCCTACTAGGGTTCTCCCTAATATATCTAGAATTAGCATAAGTATGTTTATGTCCGCAAAGACATAGCTTAAATGCATTATCTTGTAACCATTGGCTGAACCAGTAATTACCAACTGTATTTAAGTGGCTACCACCTCTTTTAATATCTAAGTTCTTGTCATAAGTTCCACTCTCGTTCTTCTTTAGGTAACTCATAATCAAGTCTGCTGTGATAATAGTGAATGGTGCTTCATGGCAGAATGCAACTTTCCACTTAATCTTAGCATCAGCTGCGTGTTGTGCTAAATCAGCAGTTGCCCAATCCTTTAAGTCATTGTATACGTTCACACCAGTTATATCCCCAAACACGTCTGCCCTCGCTAATTCAGTGATTTCGGAGTTCATAGAGAGGAAATAGGTATTGCCATATACAAAGCTATAGCAACAAGGTATGTACACTCCAGCAGACGAAATGGGTACTGTATAAGGGTGTTCAAATGTAAAGAAGAACTCTACATTTACGGGGTTAGTTTTACTAATATCCTCACCATCACCTAACACATATACATCTACAGGAGTTAGGTCATTGTTTCCAACAGTAAACATCTGTTCAGTGTCTTTATAAATTGCCTCTCCACCTTTATAATAGTCAATCCACTCATTAAATCTATTACCATTCTGGGTCTGGTCTCCAGTGTTCATACAGAAGTGATATGGGTTCTCAGTTTTATCTGCATCAATATACTCAGCACAGATTCTCCACATCTCATATTCCTCTGCATTAAAGCCTTGTTGGTCACTTACTTGCAGGAAGTTGAATCCATCTGTAATACACTTATCCCTATTTCTAAGTGTAAATGACCTTTCCTCAGTCCAAGCTCCTTCTCTACCCACCTTGTAGTAATACTTCTGAGTATCAGCAGGCTCATCGAAGTCTTTAATAAACTTATGAACTGTGAATGGAGTTCCATCTGTAGTTATACTTCTAATCCTATTGTAAATTTTATTAGTCCAATTTTTATGGTTGGCAGGTCTATTAGGATTTTGGCTAATACCTTCTGTATTGAAGTCTTCCTTCTTAAAAGACTCAAACTTATTCTCCTCAGTATAGTCTTCCCCATCTTTTCTAATCCAGATATACTCGTTATAATACCCAACGGATACCCAGTTAAAGCATCTAGTCTTATGAGCATCATGTCCTAACGTGCAAGTAACAATATTAGGAGCACCCTCAACTAGTAGATGTTTATTGAAGAATATATTCTTATTTTGTGAAGAGTTCTTAGGAGTATACTCTTGAATATCAATAGCTGGATTAATATTATCCATATTAATATAAGTCCAATCCTTAACATTACTTCTAGCACTTAAAGCCTTAGTAGCTTGCTTAACTGGGTCCATATTATAGTAACGCATTAGTAACACATTACTTCCCTTAGTAGCGATAGGAGATGCTTCACATGGCATTGACTTATCATTATAGCTACCTATTCCAACTAAATCTACATACCATTTTATCACTCCATTTGTAGTCCAAGGTGCAGTACTATTCATAACAGTACCTTCGAAGTAGTTAGTAGTTTCCTCACTACTAATATAGAATGCACAATCGTAGCTAAACTTGATACAATTATCATTCTTTGACCAGATACTATGGGATTGTACTCCAGCACCTTCATCCCCAGCAATCTCAAGTCTTGTATTATTAAGAGTTGCATCTTTAGTCCAATACATATCAGGTTCACCAACCTTAATTAGTGTAGTATTGATGTTCTCTACCGAACATTGAGCACCTTTAATCAAGAATGTTCCTTGAGATTTAAGAGTACCGATTAGAGGTAATGTAACCCAATCTCCACTATTTCTTTCTGTATAATGTAAATATAGACCTTTAAGGTTTAAGTCCTTCTTACCTAGATTACATAATTCTACAAAGTTGTGAGATACTGGATTATAATCTTTATCTTCTGATGTTCCTCCACAATATACCATATTAACATATATCTTTGGAGAATCTTTAGAGCCAACTTCCTCTGGAATAATTGGGAAATATGGAGTTGTATAATAAATTCCAGTACCTTGAGTCTGAGCATTACCAGCTAAAGTATTCTTATCTAATCTATAATCGTGTATATCTAACTTACCATCCTTAACCTGAATAAGGAATGTATTCTCTTTATTCGTCATGTCAGCGAACTCAATACCAATAATCTTGGTTTTAGCAGAGCTACCACTTCCAATGACTTCGGTTAATATTCCATCCATTGTTTCTGGGTCTGGTCCAGGTCCTGGGTCTTCTCCACCACCTGTACTACCTATTTTAATTAATTTATAAGTCTTAGGGTCTTTAATCCATAATGTCTGAGTATCATAACACCATAACAATTCCTTAGGCAAGAAGTCGTCTTTATTCTTTTGCATTTCAGCATATGTGCCACTTTTAATACATATATGCTTAGCATTAGGTAAATACTCTTCATACTCAGTTGGCTCAGGTGAATCAGCAAGAACTACATCCTTATTAGCTGCTTGTGTAGCATTATCCTCTTCTTCTGAAGTACCGTAGTTAGGCTCTTCATTAGGCATACCATCGTAAGCGTATCTCTGATTGTTTGTGAAATCACCCGAATCTATCTGACAGTTAAATGCAAACTCTAGCTTCTGTACCTTGTCTTGTAATACTGATATAACTTTTAATAAGTCTTGAATAACAGTACTACTTGTCATGTGTTCCTTATTCTCAGAAGTATCTATCCAAATACCTCCCTTATCTTCAGGTGGTGTATCCTGTATGTAAATTTTGGAGAAGGATTCCCAAACAAACCCATTAAAGTAACGTATCTCATTAATATCATTAACGAATACAATTTGTCCTTTAATTCTAAGGTCATCCCTATCAAGTAGTTCCTCTAAAGTGTCGACTACTACAATAGACATTCCTCCTCCGCCATCCCTGTCTCTTATACACATCTCCGAGCCCACGAGA
>ERZ1027259.27-NODE-27-length-102833-cov-11.010148_pt1 | contig 102833 bp, 83 predicted proteins | sample MGYA00519260_ERZ1027259 | MGnify/ENA primary metagenome ERZ1027259 (study PRJEB26926, sample SAMN06164549) | human gut metagenome | biome: ENVO:00009003; feature: ENVO:2100002; material: ENVO:00002003 | host: Homo sapiens | place: USA | collected 2012 ...
ACAAAAGGGAAAAACAGCGGATTGTTTTTCCCTTTTGATTAAACATATAAAGTTTGATGAAGAAATCCAAGAAGCAGTATGTTTCATAAAAAGAAACGGGACGTTTCAAATAAAAAGAGAGAAGCAGGCTGCTTCAAAAAAGAAGAGGGAAGCCATTAAAATGGTTTCCCTCTTTTCATCCTAACATTTAAAGCTTAAAAACAAGAAACGAACGTTTCAAAAAAAGAGTGGAGAGCCTACTCTCCATTCGATTCCTTCGCCAGCATACTGCGTACAACCGCCCGAAAATAGGGGAAATGCTCCTTGATTCGTTCCGCGAGCTTTTCAAGCAAATGCATTAGCAGCACAATCGCGATTCCGCCGAGCAGGCAGAGCACGCGGTTTTCTATAGCCGTCGTCGTGTCGAGCAGGACGAGCGAGGCGTTTAAAGCGCATACGGCGTTTACAATCTGCTTGTATTTATACTCCGGCGTAAAGAAGCTCAGGTAGCTCATCAAAAGGATAAAGAGCATGGAGTACTGCTGCGGGACAATCATCTGGAATACCACGACAAACACGAGCACGCCCACAACGGTGCCGAACGCGCGGTGCTTAATGCGCGTGAGCGTTTCGTTCAGCTGCAGCTGTGTCAGCGACATTACGACAATACTAATCCACAAGGGCTTTTTCAGCCCCAGCATGGAGGCGGCAAACATTGCGATGGTAATGCCGGCGGCCATGCGCAGGATAAGCCCCCTGTTTTTCGCGCTCAAATGGATTTGCCTCCGGATGGAAATCCCATTTGTGCCGTAGCCCTTGTGCTTCCACCAGACGAGCGTACACACGGCAGTGAGCACGCTGCCGGTAAACAGGCAGAGCATCCGCATGGGAAACGCCTCGAGCGGAACAGGAGTAGCCTGGCAGAACACGAAGCTCAATAAAAAGCAGATAAACGTCTTGATTTCAAGCGGTGTGCCGCACAATACCATGACAGCGGCGACGAACAGGAAATGCACGGGCAGCGCAAGCCACGGGGATATGACGGAAAGCTCCGCGGCAATCCCCGAGCCTAAAAACAGCCCGATAATCACGCCGCACATCGGAAGCGGCTTTAAGCCCGTATCCATCGCGGGGTACATGGTGATAGCGACGCTTGCGGCGACGCCCGCCAGCGTGTTTTCCACACCAAAAATCATCTGAAAGACGGAAACAAATAATACAGAGAATAGAAAACGCACAAAGTTTTCGCCAATCAGCTTAAATACATGGATTGTTTTTTCTTTCCTTTCACTCAAGATAAGGTCCCTCCAAAATAGCGGCCGCATCCTCTTCGTGCGGCTGTCTCAAATGCTTTTTACAATCCAATGATAGCAAGGAAAGAGGGGCGCTTCAACAACGTATAAATGTGAACTTTCTATGAATTTTTATAAGCATGCCGTTTTTATCATGAAAATTTAAGAAAAGCAGGAATCGTCAGGCTGCATAACAAGAGGGTTTTCCAGTTGTTCAAAGTAACAAAATAAAGGCTTTGCTTTGACAGAATGGAAAAATAGAAAGGCAATACACGGCAGGCAAGGCCGGCATAAGCATTGTATTATTGTCAGGTTCTACAATAAAAACGAAAAAACGCACCGGCAGATTTCCGCCGGCGCGTATGCTTTTGCGCTTGTTTTATTGTACGCCGTTTTCCAGCGCGTTTAAGCTCTGCGCCTTTAAATAGGCGTTGATGAACCCGTCGATGTCGCCGTCCATTACGGCGTTGATATTACTCGACTCAAAGCTCGTGCGGTGGTCCTTCGCAAGCGTATAGGGCATAAATACATAGGACCGGATTTGGCTGCCCCAGGTGATTTCCTTCTGTACGCCCTTAATGTCCTCGATTTTATCCAGGTGCTCGCGCTCCTTGATTTCCATGAGCTTAGACATGAGCATTTTCATTGCGACCTCGCGGTTCTGGTGCTGGCTGCGTTCCACCTGGCAGGATACGACGATACCCGTCGGGATGTGCGTCAAACGCACGGCGGAAGAGGTCTTGTTGACCTTCTGGCCGCCTGCGCCGCTTGCGCGGTACACATCCATTTTGATGTCCTCAGGGTTGATGTCGATTTGAATATTGTCGTCGATTTCCGGCATGACCTCCAAAGAAGCGAACGACGTGTGCCTTCTGCCTGAGGAATCGAACGGGGAAACGCGCACCAGCCGGTGTACGCCCGCCTCGCTCTTTAAATACCCGTAGGCGTTGAGGCCCTCAACAAGGATAACGGCGCTCTTGAGCCCCGCCTCTTCGCCGTCGAGATAATCGAGCGTCTTGACCTTGAAAGCGTGGCGCTCCGCCCAGCGGTTGTACATGCGGTAAAGCATTTCCGCCCAGTCCTGCGCTTCCGTTCCGCCGGAACCGGCATGGAAGGTGAGGATGGCGTTTTTGCTGTCATATTCCCCGGTGAGCAGGGTGGAAAGGCGCTGCGTTTCCAGGTTGTCCTTTACCTTCTGCACCTCCTGCTGCGCTTCCTCCAGCAGGGAGAGGTCCTCCTCCTCGTCGGCAAGCTCAATGAGCGCCATGGTGTCCCCGTAAGCCGCCTTCAAATCCTCGTAGCTTTGTACCTTGTTTTTGAGCATACTCGTGCGCTGCAAAATCTTCTGGGAATTCTCCATATCGTCCCAAAAGCCCGGCTCCGCCGCGCGGTGCTCGAGCTGTTCGATTTCCGAACGCATGGGGGAAAGCCCGAGCGCGTCGGCCAAATCCTCTATTTCGGGCAGGAGCCGTTCCAGCTCCAGCCGCAGTTCTTCAAACTGTAGCATGTTATCATCCTTATCGGTTTATTCTGTATTATTATAGTAGATGCGCCAGAAAATGTAAAGGATTTCCGCAAACGCGCCGCGTTTTCCTGTTTGGCGGCGCGTTGACTTTTAAAAAACGCTGTTTTATACTAAAAAGTACTGTTTATTTTACAGATTAAGCCCGGTACAGTTCCGGCGGAGTGGGTAAGAAGGGTTGTCTTTTGGTAACGGATATGACGGTAGGGAAGCCGGCAAGGATTTTATGGGCGTTTTCCCTGCCGATTTTATGCAGCAGCATATTCCAGCAGCTTTACAATATGGCCGACAGCGTCGTAGCGGGGCGCTTTGCGGGAGAGGACGCGCTCGCGGCGGTCGGCGCGTCGTTCCCGGTTACGATGATTTTCATGGCGGTCGCGCTCGGGTGCAGCGTAGGGTGCAGCGTCGTCATTTCCCAATTGTTCGGCGGCAGGCTCTACCGGGAGATGAAAACGGCGGTGAGCACCTCGTTCATCGCGATTTTGACGCTGAGCGTCGTGCTGACGGTATTGGCGCTTATTTTCTGCAGCCCGCTGATGGTGCTGCTCAACACGCCGCAGAATATTTTTTCCGACAGCGCGCTTTATCTGCGTATTTATATTCTGGGGCTTTTGTTCCTGTTTTTATACAATATCTCCACCGGCGTGTTCACGGCTTTGGGCGACTCGAAAACCCCGTTATACCTGCTGATTGCCTCTTCGGTCGGCAACATCCTGCTCGATTTGCTCTTTGTCGCCGTGTTCCAAATGGGCGTAGGCGGCGTTGCTTGGGCGACGTTCCTGGCGCAGGGCGCGGCCTCCGTTCTGGCGTGCCTTGTCCTTTTTAAACGCCTGAAAAAAATCGAGGCGCCTGGGAAAACAAAGGTTTTCAGCTTCCCGATGCTCAAGCGAATCAGTATAATCGCTGTACCGAGCATTTTGCAGCAGAGCTTTATTTCTGTGGGCAACCTCTGTATCCAGGGGCTTATCAACAGCTACGGCTCGGCCGTCATCGCGGGCTATTCCGCGGCGGTCAAGCTCAATACGTTTTCGCTTACTTCGTTTACTGCGCTCGGCAACGGCCTTTCAAGCTTTACGGCGCAGAACATTGGCGCGGACAAGCCCGGGCGGGTAAAACAGGGCTTTCGCTCGGGAATCATTATGGCGATGTGCGTCGCGCTGCCGTTTGCGGTTTTGTTCTTCTTTTTCGGCCCGCAGATGGTCGGGTTGTTTTTGGATGAGTCGAGCGTACAGGCTGTATCGGCCGGCTGCCGGTTCTTAACGATTGTATCGCCTTTTTATTTTCTCATCGCGGCAAAATTAATGGCGGACGGCGTGCTGCGCGGCGCCGGCGCGATGGTGCCGTTTATGATTACGACCTTCACGGATTTGGTGCTGCGCGTGGTGCTGGCGTTTGTTTTGAACGGGGCGCTTGGGACGGACGGTATCTGGATATCCTGGCCGGCGGGCTGGGCTGTTGCGTCCGTCATGTCGCTTGTTTTCTATTTTACCGGCATATGGAAGCCGCGGCGTTCCCTGGGAGGGGACCCGGAGCCTATGGACAACGGAGGATAACGGAATATGGTGAGGCTTTATTATACAAAGGCGGACAGTGCGCTTTATTACGTAAAAAATGCGCAAAGCTACCTTTCCCCGCGGCGTTACGAGCAGTTCTGCCGCTTGCAAAATGAAAACGACAAGCTGCTGTGCCTTGCGGCGGGCCTGCTGCTTACGAAGGTGCTCGGGAAAGAAAGCGTCGGGCAGATTAAAATCGCGGAGCATGGAAAGCCGTATCTTGAAAGCGGCGAATATTTTAATATTGCGCACAGCGGCAATTTCGTAGTGCTCGCTGTGGACAGCGAGCCGGTGGGCGTGGATATTGAACAAAGGCGCGAGCGGAAATACGAGGGCATTGCGCATATCAGCTTTCATGAAAAGGAGCGGGCGCAGCTGAAAAGAAGCGCAAACCAGCAAAAAACATTTTACGAGCTGTGGACGCTCAAGGAAAGCTATATGAAGGCGGTCGGCCGGGGCTTTCACCTGCCGCCGTCGAGCTTTTATTTCGAGCTTGGCACTCCAATCACGCTGCACTGTGAAGATAATGGACAATACCGCTTTTACATTCATTACGGAATAGAAGAGTACACGATAGCGCTGTGCTCGAAGTCCGGCCGTTACGACGGGAAGCTTATTTACAAAGCGCTTTAAAGCCTTGACAGGAAAGACATTTGAATTTATGATAAGGGTGCGAAACAGGCTGCCCCTTTGGGGCATGAAAAGGGAACGCGGTGCAAATCCGCGGCAGTCCCCGCTACTGTAAGAAGGACGAAAGCCCGCAGCCGCCTTTGGCGGCGGTCACTGAGCAATTGGGAAGACGCGGCGAGTAGGAGGAATTCGAGCCAGGAGACCTGCCTGTTTTGTGTAGACACGTTTCGGAGGAAAAGGTGCCGGCACAGGGGGACTGCACCCTTTTTGCCGCATGCGCCGTTTTACGGCGCTTTTTTCATTCTGGGCGGAAAATTATTTTAATCGGAGGAATTAAAAATGGAAAGAAGAACAAACAAAATCAAATTGACGAGCCTGCTGCTTGCCGTACTCATGCTTTTGAGTATCGGGAGCGCTGCGGCGTCAGCGAAAGAGCTGACGACAACAAACCCTACCCTTGTGGTAGCGGCAGAGGCGTTTTCCATCGGCAACGGCTATGCGGCTGTGCCGGAGGAGGTTACCTGTAAGGAGGGCGAGAACGGCGCGCAGATTCTAGACCGCGTCCTCAAGGAAAACGGGCTTACGCACAATTACGGCGGCACGCTGACCGACCAATATTACTTAAAATCCATTGGGTTTGAGAATACCGACAAAATCCCGCAGTGCGTGCTCGGCCATATCGGAGATTATATTGACGGGGGCTCCGGCAGTACGCTTGGCGAGCAGGATTACACGGCGCTTTCCGGCTGGCTCTTTACGGTCAACGGCAAGCCGCTCCAGGTGAGCCTGAACGATTATTACCCGCGGCAGGGCGACATACTGCGCGTGCAGTATTCCCTGTGGTACGGCGCGGAAGTTGGCCTTGCAAACGCGATGGAAATGGATAAATGGATGGGTATTTCCGATTTTTATCCCGTTGCTGAAAAAGACGAACTGACAAGGCAGCTTGCAGTGGTTAACAGAAACGGCGGCGCGGCGCTTGCCGATGGTAAGGTAAAAGCGGCGTATGACGAAGCCATGGCGGCGGTGCAGACGCTCGATATCAGCCAGAAGGACGCGGACCGCGCGCTCTACCAGCTCGTTTTGGCGCAGAATCCTGAATGTAAGCTGGGGGATATCGATAACGATGGGGAGCTGAAGGTGTCGGATGTTCTGGCAATTCAAAAATATATCGCGCTTGTGAATATGTTCACTGTCATCGAGCGCGCGCAGGCCGACTTTAACGGGGACGGGGCTGTCAGCGTAGCGGACGTGCTTGCAATCCAGAGAGTTATCGCAAAGGCCTGAAAAGGACGGTTTTATTTATGAAAAATTCGGTTCGCAGGCTTTGTACCTGCGTGCTCTGCCTGCTTATCTGCCTGCCGGCTTTGCCTGTATCGGCATACGGCGGGAACGATATAACCGCGGCGGCAAACGGCGTCCTGCGCTGGAAAAGGGCGCAGAACGGCACTCCTTCCGGCGGGCTGTTTACGGAAAGCTTTGCAAAAACGGCGGGGGACGGCTGTGACTGGTATATGATAGCTGCGGGGCGCTACGGCATTACGGACGACCGCGCAGCGTATTTAAAGCATATAGGCGCGTATATTACAGAAAAATATAAGACGGCGGACAGGCTCGACCGCAGGAAGGCGACCGAGTGGCACCGTATTACGCTTGCGGTGCTGGCGGCGGGCGGGGACCCGCGCAGCATCGGCATGGACGAAAACGGCAGCCCTGTCAATCTGGTTGCCGACGGCGTTTATAACAGGGGATATACCGCTTCCCTTGGAAAACAGGGGCTAAACGGCTGGATTTGGGGGCTTGTTGCCCTTGATTCCAAACAGTACGCAGTCCCATCCGGCAGTTTCTACACGAGAGAAGCTATTCTAAAGGAAATACTCTCTTACCAGCTTCCGGACGGGGGTTTTTCCTTTGCGGGAAGCATTTCGGACTGCGACACGACGGCCGCGGCGCTCATCGCGCTTGCGCCGTATGTGTCCACGGGCAGGAAATATACCTATACGCTCAAGCACGGAAAGCAGGAGGTTACCAGAACAGCCACGCAGGCAGCGGAAGCGGCTGCTGCAAGGCTGTCGGAGCTCCAGCTCTCCAGCGGCGGCTTTACCGCCTCAGGCGAAGAGACGAGCGAAAGCATAAGCCAGGTAATCGTTGCGCTCTGTTCGCTTGGAATCGACCCGCAGGGCGATAAACGGTTTATCAAAAACGGCAGCTCCCCGGTTGACGCGCTCATGTCTTTCCAGCAGGGCGACGGCGGCTTTGCGCACCTAAGGGGAGAGGGCTCCGACAGCATGGCGGGGGAACAGGCGCTTTGCGCGCTGGTGTCCCTGTACCGCCTGTATAACGGCATGGCCCGCCTTTACGACTATACGGACGGCGTAACGATGAAGGCCGTTTCAAGCGGGGGCACGTCCTCCGGTACGGGCAGCGGCGCGGATAAAAAAACGTCGCCGGACAGCGGCTCTTCCGGGCAAAGCGGCGGGCCATCCGTCGGTGCGGCCCAAACGCAGCAGGGCGGGGCATCCGGTTCGGCCGAACTACGGGAGAGCAGCTCTACAGTAAACGGCAGCTCCTCTTCCAGCCCGCAGGGTGCTTCCAGTAAGGGGGAATCATCCGCCGGAAAGGAAACAGGCAGCGGCTCCGGCTCGTCCTCCCAAGCGGTACGGGCGAATGCAGGCGCGCAGGCGTCGTCCCAAACGGGCGGGGAAAAAGCACCGGGCGAAACGCCGGAGGAGGGCAATGGGATTAACCCAATCATCTTCGTCATAATCGGCGCCGCGCTTATAGCGGGAGGGCTGGGCTTCCATTTTGCAAAAATGCGCAGCGGGAAGGTACAGGGGAAAGAGGAAGATGACTTTTTTGCAAGCCTCAAAACCTACCGGGAAGAGCATCCGGAAGAGGAGCCTGGCGGGACGATAGAAGAAAACCCCGCAGGGGAGGATAAGCATGAAGCGCCATAATCCTATCGCATACAAAAGCCTCCTTTGCTTTTTCCTGCTTTTATGCCTCATGATTCTGCCGGTATCCTGCGGGGTTGAATCGGTAGACAGCCATTACGCAACGGAAAGCAATGCGCAAGGCCAAACACAAACGGCCATCCTGAGTATTACCTGTAAAACGGTTCTTAGCAATTGGGACGACCTCGGCCAGGCGCTCAAGGAGAGCGGCGACATCCCCAAGGACGGCGTAATTTTAAAGGAAACGTCTTATCCTATTTCAGACGGCGATACCGTGTTCGATTTGCTTCAAAGGGCGGCGAAGGCTGAGAAAATCCATTTGGAATACCAGGGCGGAGGGAATAACGCCGCGGCCGGCGCGTATATCGAGGGCATCAATTTTCTCTATGAGTTTTCCTGCGGGGAACAAAGCGGCTGGTTTTTCAGCGTCAATGGGAAATTCCTGTCAAAGAGCAGCAGCGACGTGCCTTTAAAAGACGGGGACCGGGTCGAATGGATTTATTCCTGCGACCTGGGGCACGACATCGGCGCTACGCTTGAATCCGGATAACAATGGGCTCCCCCGCACACACGGGGGAGCTTTTCATTTGTGTTTTTGACCCCATGTTACGGTTGACAACGTTTTTTTATTCTCTTATACTGGAAAAGAATAGGTCCGCGGCAGAAATGAAGGAGAAATTCGTCCGCCGCCGGCTGTTTTGTACATATGTTTTTAAATTGATAAAGGACGGTTGCTTTTATGGAAACAAGAATTGTAGAAACGGCCCAGCGCATCAAAGGGCTGCGCGAGCTGCTTGAAATCTCCCCTGCGGATATGGCGCGGGCGACGGGACTGACGGAGGAAGCCTATTTAAAGCACGAAAACGGCGAATGTGATTTCAGCTTTACCTTTTTGTATAACTGTGCCGACAAGCTCGGCGTGGATATTGTAGAGCTGCTGACAGGCGAAAACCCGCACCTTTCGCACTATTCCATCATGAGAAAAGGCCGCGGGCTCGACATCAAGCGCAGGCGCGGCTTTAAATACCAGCATTTGTGTTACCGCTTTAAGAACAAGCTTGCCGAGGCGTTCCTCGTAAACGCCCCGTACATCGAAGACGAGCAGGAAAAGCCCATCAGCCTTTCTCTGCACGAGGGGCAGGAATTCGACTATATTTTAAAAGGCAGCCTCAAGGTCGCGATGGAGGACCATATTGAAATTCTGGGTGAAGGCGACTGTATTTACTACGATTCCGGCAGGGGGCATGGCATGATCGCGACGGGAGGAGAGGACTGCGAGTTTTTGGCCATCACGATCCATCCGCCCAAAAAAGAAAAGGAATAACAAATAAATTTAAAATTGTGTGAAGGAAAGGAACATCGGCCAAAATGCTTAATATCCATCAGAAATTCTGCAAAGAAACTTTTTACAACGGACAGCTGGCCGGCTTCGAACCGGTTTATGAAAAGAACTTTAATTTTGCTTACGACGTCATCGACGAAATCGCAAAGGCTGAGCCTGAGCGCCGCGCCATGCTGTGGTGCAACGACAAGGGCGAGGAGCATACCTTCAGCTTTGCCGATATTTCAAAATACAGCAATATGGCGGCGAATATGTTTACCGAGCTTGGCATTAAACGCGGCGACACCGTCGTATTGATTTTAAAAAGGCATTACCAGTTCTGGTTTGCGCTTCTCGGGCTCCATAAGATTGGGGCAGTCGGTATTCCCGCAACCAACCTGCTGACGAAAAAAGACCTTGTTTACCGTTTTAACGCGGCGCATGTCACGGCTGTCATCTGTACGACCGACGGCGAGGTCATGGAGCATGTGGACGCGGCGGCTCCGGAAAGCCCGACGCTCAAGGTGAAAATCAGCGTCAGGGGCAAAAGGGAAGGCTGGGTCGACTTTGACACGGAGCTTTCTAAATATTCCGCTCAGCTTGAGCGTATCGAGACGCTGGCCACAGACCCTATGCTCCTATACTTTACCTCCGGAACGACCGGAATGCCAAAAATGGTATGGCACGACCAGACGTACCCGCTCGGGCATATCATCACGGCGAAATACTGGCACGACGTCGTTCCCGACGGCCTGCACCTGACGCTTTCCGACACCGGCTGGATGAAAGCCATGTGGGGCAAGCTCTATGGCCAGTGGTTTATGGAAGCGGGTATTTTTGTCTGCGATTTTGACAAGTTCACGCCCAGCGAGCTTTTGCCGCTGTTTGAAAAATATAAGATTACGACCTTCTGCGCGCCTCCGACCATGTACCGCTTCTTTATCAAGGAGGATTTAGATAAATACGATTTGTCGAGCATCCGCCATGCGACCATCGCGGGCGAGCCTTTAAACCCCGAGGTATTCAACCAGTTCTACCAGTCCACGGGCTTAAAGCTCATGGAAGGCTTTGGACAGACAGAAACGACGCTCACGCTCTTCAACGCCGTGGGAACGGAGCCGAAGCCTGGTTCCATGGGCAAGCCGTCTCCCGCGTACGATATTGATTTAATCGACGCACAGGGCAATTCCGTCGAGCCGGGCACCGTTGGGGAAATCGTGGTGCGGACCGATAAATGTAAGCCCTGCGGCATGTTCTGCGGCTATTATGAGGACGACGCGCTGACAAAGACGGTCTGGGACGACGGCATTTATCATACGGGCGACACCGCATGGCGTGACGAGGACGGATATTACTGGTTTGTCGGGCGTACCGACGACATTATCAAAAGTTCCGGCTACCGCATCGGCCCGTTTGAAATTGAGAGTGTGCTCATGGAGCACCCATGCTGCCTCGAATGCGCGATTACCGGCGTACCCGACCCAATCAGGGGACAGGTCGTCAAGGCGACCATCGTGCTTGCAAAGGGCTACACGGCGAGCGACGAGCTGAAAAAGGAAATCCAGGACTATGTAAAAAAGCAGACGGCGCCCTACAAATACCCCAGGGTGGTCGAGTTTGTAGGCGAGCTGCCCAAAACCATCAGCGGAAAAATCCGCCGTACCGCCATCCGCGGCGACGAAAAGGAATAATTTATCCCATGATAAACGTAAGCATTATGAAGAAGCGGTTTTGTACCGCTTCTTTTCTTTTTATGTCAGAAAATTGCTATAAAAAGTGAGAAGATGACTTTCTTTTGCAGCTGTAATGGTTTACAATGATGTTGTTTTGTTCTAAATGAATCGGAGGCGGTTAGCGTGAATTGCGAAGCGGTTTACCATAAAACAGGCGACCAATACTGTTATCAGAGGAACCAGGACGAGCTGGTTATCCATATCAGGACAGGGTATGATATAGAGTCGGTTATCCTTTGCTATGGCGACCCGTTCGAGGCGGGGATTCTCGGCGGACACGAGCGCTGGAGCGGGCAGAAGCTTTCTATGGTAAGGGAGATGGAGCTTTGCGGGCATATCTGGTGGAGCGCGCGGGTAACGCCAAAATATAAAAGGTGCAAATACTATTTTGAATTGTCTGACGGAAATGATACGCTCTTTTATTTTGAGAACGGCTTTCTGACGGAGGACAGACTCCAAATCCCGGGTGTGCGGCTGCAGCATTTTGTATTTCCGTGGATGAACGGGGCTGACCTGAACGTCACGCCCGCATGGGTAAAGGATACGGTCTGGTATCAGATTTTCCCGGAACGGTTCTGCAATGGGAATCCCTGCAACGACCCGAAGGGGGCGAAGCCGTGGAAATCGGAGCGGCCGCGCCATGGCGACTGCTACGGCGGGGATTTACAGGGCGTAATCAGCAGGCTCGATTATTTAAAGGAGCTTGGGATTACCGGCATTTATTTCAATCCGCTGTTTGAGGCGTCAACCACGCATAAATACGATACGTCTGACTACATGAAAATCGATTCGTCGTTCGGCGACAACGCGCTGATGAAAACGCTCTGCGATGAGGCGCACAGGCGTGGCATTAAAATTATGCTCGACGCGGTGTTCAACCACTGCGGCACAGGCTTTGCCCCATGGCGCGACGTGCTCAAAAACGGCGAGCGGTCGAAATACCGGGACTGGTTTATGATAAACGAGTTTCCGGTTGACGATAAAAAGGACGGCACGCGCGACGGGCGGTATTACTCCTTTGCGTTTTCCAACAGGATGCCGAAGCTCAATACGAACAACAGCGAGGTCGCCGCGTATTTTTGTAACGTCTGCGAATACTGGATGACGCAGTGCGGCGTCGATGGATTCCGTTTCGACGTGGCAAACGAGGTCTCCCACGATTTCCTGCGCACGCTGAGAAAGCATGTTAAGGCGGTAAACCCTGACGTTTACCTGTTGGGTGAAATCTGGCACGATTCTACCAAATGGCTGCAGGGCGACGAGCTGGACGCGGTAATGAACTATCCCCTGACAGAAGCGATTTCCGGGTTTTGGCTTGAGCCCACGCTTACAAGAAAGGATTTCGCCCATAGTATAAACCGCTGCCGCGCCATGTACATGGAGCAGACAAACGAGGCGCTCTTTAATTTGCTCGATTCCCACGACACGGAGCGCCTGATTTACCGCACACAGGACGAGGACGTGTTCTACCAGCAGCTTGCAATCCTGTTTACCTTGCAGGGCAGCCCCTGCATATATTATGGGACGGAAATCGCGCTCGAGGGAGGCCCGGACCCGGACTGCCGCCGCTGTATGCCGTGGGACGGCATAGACGCCGGGGAATTTAAGGAACGCATGAAAACGATGAAGGCATTAATCCGCCTGCGCAAAGAAATTCCGGCTTTTAAAAGCGGGGAGCTTGCGTTTGTTGAAACAAAGCCGGGAAACCGTGTTCTTGAATATATAAAAACCGATGAAAGGGCAAACCGCGTCAAGGTCACCATCAACGCGGGTAAGGAAAAAATTGCAATGAATGAACAGAAGGTACTGTTTTCACGTTTGCACGACGGCGCTTTCCTGATGCCGGGCGGCGTGTGTATCTCGGCGCTGTAAAGAAGGGGAAGCGGTATGAAAATCATCGTTACGGGAATGAACGGCACGGTAGCGCCATACGCGGCAAAAGCGCTTATGGAGCGGGGCCATACCGTTGTTCCATGGAACAGGCAAGCCGTCCCAACGGACGACGCGATTAAAACAAGGGAGTTTCTTTTACAGGAGCGGGCGGATTATGTGCTGCACATCGCTTTGGGGCCGGAACAGTGGGCAAGCGATATGGCGCAGGCCTGCTTTCAAAACGGCGCCGGGTTTCTTTTTACGAGTACGGTAGACGTCCTGAGCGACAAAAACAGCGGTCCGTACACGCCAGAGGACGAACCCTTTTCGGCCACAGATTACGGAAAATATAAAATCCGCTGTGAAAAGATGATTAGAAGCGTGAATCCTGACGCGCGCATTGTCCGGCTCGGCTGGCAAATCGGCCGGGAGCCGGGCAGTAACAATATGGTGGATTTTTTATCAAGGCAAATAAAGGACAACGGCGTTATCCGCGCGGGAAGGGACTGGTATCCATCCTGTTCTTACCTGTGGGATACGGCGCAGGCTCTGCTCACGGCAATGGGGCTGCCGCCCGATACGTACCTCTTTAACGCAAATATAAATATGAGCTTTTATGAAATTGTACAAACCCTGCAAAAGGACCATCCGGATTTCATAGTGGAGGAATCGGACGGCCTTGTGCGTGACGACCGTATGATAGATATGCGCCTGCCGGCGCGCAGCCCTTTTTCCCGCTGATAGACTTCAGCGGGATTTTTATGCTTTAAATGGAAAGTTTCCTTGACATAGAGCGGCACATCCGTATAATGGAAATATGGAAAGCAAGCTTTCCGTTTGAGAGGTGGAGAACTTTGAAAAACCGTTTGGAGGAAATCAGGAAGGCCCGAGGTGTCAGGCAAGAGGACCTGGCGCTTGCACTCGAGGTATCCCGTCAGACCATCGGGTCATTGGAGCACGGCAGGTATAACCCCTCGATTGTGCTGGCGTTTAAAATCGCGCGTTATTTCGGTATGTGTATCGAGGATATTTTTATCTATGAGGAGGAAGAGGCTTGAAAAGGAAATGGCTGGACTATATATTCACAGCGGCGGGGCTGCTGCTGCTTGCCGCGGGGCTTGTGGCCCTGAAAACCTTTGAGGATTTGCAGGGACTTATGCGGGCGGCGCCTTATATTGGCGTTGGAATCGGCTGCGGGCTGTTCGGCCATGGGTTAGGCGGGGTTTTGAGCCGCCTGGCGCTACGCAAATCGCCCGATTTAGAAAAACAGCTGGAAATCGAGGAAAAGGACGAACGCAACATCGCCATACGCTGCCATGCCAAGGGCAAGGCGTTTGATTTGATGGTTTATGTGTTCAGCGCCCTGCTGATTTCCTTTGCGATTATGGGCGTCGATTTTGCCGCGGTTTTGCTGCTGGTTTTCGCTTACCTGCTTGTGATTGGCAGCTTTGTTTACCATTTGGTTAAGTACGAGAAGGAAATGTAATAGAAGCCGAGACAAAAAAGGAGAACAGCTTATGAAATTTATAATTGAGCACCTGTCGAAGAATTTTGAAAAGAAAGAAGTCCTGCGCGACATCGATTTCACCTTTGAAGAGGATAAAATCTATGGGCTGCTCGGGCGAAACGGCGCGGGCAAAACCACGCTGTTCAACTGCATTAACCGCGATATCAAAGCAGACGCGGGAAGCTTCTGTCTGGAGGAGGGCGGGAAGAAGAGGGGGGTGCGGGCGGAGGACATCGGTTATGTGCTGTCTACGCCAACCGTGCCGGAATTCCTCACCGGGCGCGAGTTCCTTAAGTTTTTTCTGGATATCAACGAAAAAAGCATTCAGGATATAAAGCCCATTGACGATTATTTTTCCTATATGAGCATCGAGCCTGAGGACCGCGACAAGCTGCTCAAGGATTATTCCCATGGAATGAAGAACAAGATGCAGATGCTCATCAATATCATCGCCCAGCCGAATATCCTCCTGCTCGACGAGCCGCTGACCTCTTTAGATGTCGTTGTGGCGGAGGAGATGAAGCAGCTCCTGCGTTCGCTCAAGACGGGGCGGATTACAATTTTTTCCACACATATTATGGATTTGGCGCTCGATTTGTGTGATGAAATCGTATTGCTCAACCACGGCGTCCTGGAGATTGTAGATAAAAGCAATCTCGGCGACCGGGAGTTTAAGGAGAAAATCATCGCGGCGCTGCGGGAGGAAAACCATGAATAAGACGCTCAGGCTTTCTTTTTCCCTTAAAAATACATACCGGGTCAACGGCATTTTATATTCGCTCAAGCAAATTCCCCTCTTAAAGAGGCTGCTGCCCGAAACGCTCTACCGTGTCCACGCCTTTAAGGTTTTTGCGAACGTCCTTTCCGTCCTATGGGAAATCGTTTCTGTCTTTCTTGGAAAGGCTATTTATTTTGCGGTGATGCTTTACGGCTTCGGCTCCCTTTACCAGCCGGCGCAGCCGTCCCGGCTTTCTCTCCACATCCTATTGTTCCTGTCGGTAATCGGCGCGCTGCTGAACACATTTATGTTCGACCCATCCCGCGACAAATATTACGCAATGGTTTTACTGCGTATGGACGCGCGGCAATATACGCTTGTTAACTACTGGTACGCCATAATAAAGGTCGTCATAGGCTTTTTGCCGGCGGCGGTTATATTTGGGCTGCTGCAGGGGATTGCAATTTGGATATGCCTTCTTATCCCGTTTTTTGTCGCGGGGCTGAAGCTTATTTCCGCCGCGGTTTCCCTTATCGTTTTTGAAAAAACAGGGAGGCCGACAAACGAGAACGGCCCCGGGAAACTGACGTGGCTGTCCATTATCCTGCTGCTGGGCGCGGCGTATGGGCTGCCGGCAGCCGGGCTCATCCTGCCCGAAACGGCAGTAGCGGCGCTGATGGCTTTATCCATAGCCGGCGGAGCTGCCGCCGTGTGGAAAATTCTTTCCTTCCGAGGCTACCGGGAGATGTACCAGCAGCTTTTTGTAAAATCTATGCACCAGATGGACAGCGCAAAAAAGCTGGCGCGGGAGCAGAGCCGGAAGGCGATATCCGCCGACACGGCGATTACGAGCCGCCGAAAAGGGTTTGAGTTTTTAAACGAGCTGTTTATCAGGCGGCATCAGAAAATTTTGTGGAAGGCATCAAAAAAAATTGCCGTGGTTTGCCTGTGCCTCGTTTTAGGCGCGCTGCTGGCGTTTTACCTGGCGCCGGAAGCTAAGGAGCCGGTAAACGGCATGCTATTGACATATCTTCCGTATTTTGTGTTCATCATGTATGCAATCAACCGCGGTACAGGCTTTACGCAGGCGCTGTTTATGAACTGCGACCACAGCCTTCTGACCTATTCCTTCTATAAGCAGCCGCGTTTTGTACTCAGGCTGTTTCAAATCCGCCTGCGGGAGATTATTAAGGTCAATCTCCTTCCCGCCGCTGTTATCGGCGCGGGGCTGTCGGTGCTGCTCTATGCGTCCGGCGGCACCGATAATCCTTTGAATTACGCGGTGCTGTTTATTTCTATTTTGTGCCTGAGCGTGTTTTTTTCCACACATTACCTTACGGTTTACTACCTGCTGCAACCGTATAACGCGGGTACCGAGATGAAGAGCGGCACGTACCAGATTGTCCATTCGGTTACATACTTTGTCTGTTTTTTCATGATGCAGCTTAAAATGCCCACAATTATGTTTGGCCTGATGACTATTATATTTTGCGTTGTGTACTGTGTGGCCGCCTGTATCCTGATTTACAGGCTCGCGCCGAAAACCTTCCGTATCAGGGCGTAGGCCTGTCGATACTATTGTGAAGAAATTTCCCCGGCTGGCTCCCGAAAGGGCGCCGGCCGCTTTTTATGCGGAGGAAATCGTTTACATAAAAGGAAATATGCACAAGAATTAAAAGCGTTCTTTGGTTAGTATACTTGTATACTTTCCGGACTGGCCTTGTTATAATTTTGTTGGTACCGTGTAGGAAGCGAGTACCCTCGGATAATGGTAAAAACAAATGAAAGGATGTACAAAAGAATGAATTGTAAGACTGGATTCTGCAAAAAGGCAGTCTCCGTCGCCCTCGTACTGGCACTCATGCTTAGCTGTGTGCTGTGTACTGCTATGCCCGTTTCGGCATATGCGACGATGGAGGAGGCCGCCTCAGCGGCCGCGGCAAAAGGGGCTTCCACGTTTTCGTGGGACAACGCAACGGTATATTTTTTGCTCACGGACCGTTTTAACAACGGAGACACATCGAACGACCACTCCTATGGAAGAGGGCTTGATGAGAACGGCAACGTCGTGCAGGGCGTAGACCCCAGCGCCACGTTCCATGGCGGCGATTTCGCCGGCATTACGGAAAAGATAGAAGAAGGCTATTTTACAGACCTGGGCGTAAACGCCATTTGGCTGAGCGCTCCCTATGAGCAGATTCACGGCTATGTCGTGGGCGGCGACGGAAACCCGAGCTTCCCGCATTACGCCTATCACGGCTATTATGCGATGGATTACACGAACACGGACGCGAACTTCGGCACGGCCGAGGAGTTCCGTACGCTTGTGGATACGGCGCACAAGAACGGTATCCGTATCGTGATGGATATCGTATTGAACCATGCGGGCTACAACACCATCAAGGACATGGCTGAATATGATTTTGGTACGCTGAAAAGCGGCTGGGAAAGCTATTATTATTCCCAGAAGAACGTAAACAACACGGATTACCACAGCTTTATCGACTATGAGTCGAGCGCGTCCGACTGGGGCAATTGGTGGGGCGACGACTGGGTACGCGCGGGCCTTGCGGGCTACGGCGGTTCCGGCAGCGGCGAAGTGACGGGCTGCCTTTCCGGCCTTCCCGACTTTAAAACGGAATCCACGAAATCCGTGACGGTTCCTGCCTTCCTTCAGAACAAATGGAAGGGCGAGGGCCGCTATACTGAGCAGATGCAGAAGCTCGACCAATACTTCAGCAAGACAGGGAAAGCAAAGACGGTTACGAATTACCTTGCGTTCTGGCTTTCCGAGTGGGTCAGGGAATACGGAGTCGACGGCTTCCGCTGTGACACCGCGAAGCATGTAGAGCTTGCTTCCTGGAAAAACCTCAAGAACGAATGCGTCAGCGCGCTGCGCGAGTGGAAGCAGAACAATCCCGACAAGGCGCTTGACAACCTCGATTTCTGGATGACGGGCGAGCATTGGGACCACGGCGTCGGCAAGGACGACTACTATTCCAACGGCTTCGATTCGATGATAAACTTCTCGACGCAGGGCGGCGGCCTGCTTGCAAAGGGCCAAGTCGGCGGCGTATACAAGTTTTACGCGGATGCAATCAACAGCGACCCGGATTTTAACGTCCTGTCGTATGTTTCCTCGCACGACTCTGTTATTGCGACCGGCGACAAAATACATATGGGCTCGGCGTTCCTGCTGCTGCCGGGCGGAGTGCAGATATTCTACGGCGACGAAACGGACCGCCCCGTGGAAAGCGGCTACCAGTCAAACGGCGACCATGAGGTGCGCGGAGACATGAACTGGAGCTCAATGAACACCGCAACCCTTGAGCACTGGCAGACGGTCGGGCGTTTCCGCAACAACCATATCGCGGTCGGCGGCGGCTCCCATGCGGACACAACCGCGACTAACGGCTATGCCTTTACAAGAGCCTATAACAAAAACGGTATTACAGATAAGGTTGCGGCGGTCATAGACGCGAACAGCAACACGAGTGTTACGGTCGATGTTTCTTCCCTTTGGAAGGACGGCACGACGGTCGTAAACGCCTATGACGACGACCAGGCCGAGGTTACAAACGGCAAGGTTACCTTTAACAGCGGAAAAAACGGCACCATACTGATTGAAGAGCCCAGCGGCATGCCGCTCGTATCCTTAAAGGGAGAAAGCGAATTCACAGGCACGCAGGATGTGACCGTTTCTATTAAAAATGCCGACTATGCTATCGCCTCTGTAGACGGTGCCCAGAAGGTCAAGGTATTCGACGGCGACAAGCTTACTATCGGTGCGACCGCCTATGCGGGTGATACCGTCAAGGTAACCCTCAAGGCGACGAACGACCTCGGCACCACAAATAAGAACGTATCCTTTAAAAAGCTTGACCCGAACGAACAGGGAACGAAAATAGACCACGCGCTGATTCACGTCCAGCAGGCGGAGGGCTATACGGGCAATCCGATGAGCCTTTATGTCTGGCAGGACAATAACGGCACCACCACGCCGCTCGGCGGCTGGCCCGGCACAAAGCTCACAGAGGGCAAGCTTGAGGACGGCTGGTATACGTTCGAGCTGAAGGACGTAAAGGGCAGCTATAACCTGATTGTCAACAACTCGATTGTCGGCAGCGGCCAGATGCAGTCCGGGGACATTACGGGGCTCGAGGGCGAAACGTGGATTTCGGTCGAAGGCGACGGTTCTAACTTTACAGCGAAGCCTGTCACAGCACAGGCTGAGGACAAAACCCCGATGGGAATGCTCAAAAAAGAGACGAGGGAGGTCAAGAACTTCACCGCCTCGGACTTTACAGCGGATACGCTTACCCCTGTTTATAACCTTGTCCCGCAGGCGGACGCCGTTATTGCAAAGGGTGGGGACGCTTCCGACAGCGAAGTAAACGCCATGCTTAACAAAATGCAGGCGGCTAAGCGGCAGCTGAAATTAAAAGCGCCTGCGGTGAATAACGTGAAAAACGGCGCGACTGCCATCAGCGGCAAGGCGCCCTGCGAATCGACCGTAACAATCAAAAGCGGCACCAAGACATATACGGCGGCGGCAGACGAGCTGACAGGCGCGTGGAGCGCGCAGGTTTCCGCGGTGGCGAACGCATCCGCGGTAACGGTTTCCTGCGAGAGAAGCCCTTATAAATCTGCAACAATCTACGCGAACGATTCGGAAGAGCCCGGTACCGACCCGACGCTCCCGACCCAGCCGCCCACGGAAAAACCGACGGAGCGGCCCACAGACGAGCCGCAGCCCGGCTTTACGTATATGCTGGGAGACGTGGACGAGGACGGCGCTATTACAGTCGCGGATGTCCTGAGCATGCAGAATTATCTCGCGGCAAAAATCAGATATAACGAGAAAATGATACTGATAGCGGACGTAGACAGGTCCGGCGGGGTCACGCTCGTTGATATCCTTGAAATGCAGAAATATATTGCCAAGATGGCAACCAGCTGCGAAATAGGTAAAATCTTCGGTACGGAAGAGCCGACACAGGCACCTACGGCACGCCCGACCGACCCGACCCAGGCGCCGACTGAAAAGCCCACTGAGGCGCCGACCGAGCAGCCGACGGACAAGCCGGCGGACAGCTATACGGTTTACCTGAAAAACGCGGCAGGCTGGAGCGCGCCGTATGCCTATTACTGGAACGAAGGCACAAAGGCGGATGCTGCCAAATGGCCCGGTACCGCGATGGAAAAGGTGGGCGCGGACACCTACAAGGTGATTGTGCCAAAGGCTTATGACAGCATCGTGTTCAGTAACAACGGTACCGCACAGTCGGCTGACCTTAAAATTCCCGCAGACGGGAAAATGTTTAACAACGCAAGCGGCGCGTGGTCAGACTATGCGCAGGGCGGCGACACGCCCGTGCCGGATACCCGTACGGTATATGCGGAGAACGCAAACGGATGGGACTGCGTCACCGCGTATTATTGGGTAGAAGGCGACACGCCGCTTACTTGGCCCGGCGTCCAGATGGAACAGGGCGCGGACGGCAGGTATTTTGTTGAAATCCCGCAAAAGTATACAAAGATAATATTCAGCAGCAATGGGAAAAACCAGACGGATGACCTGCAAATCCCCGGGGCAAACGCCTGCTTCGATATCGGCTCAGGCAGCTGGAAATAAAGAAAACATCGCGAAAATCCTCAGAAAATTTAAAAGCGGCGGGCTGTACGGCCCGCTGCTTTTTGTATAAAAACAGGCAGGCATTAAAGCTTTTGTGTTTTGTAGAATATAGTCAAAGATTTACCGAAAGATTGACAAATCAGAAAAAAAATATAAAATAATAAAGAATGGGTAATTTTATAATATAAGGATAATAGGATGTGGTCGAGGCTTGTTTACAATTTTCAGGGAACACAGGCATTTCGGCAGACAGATTTTTCTGCTTGCAAAGAATGAATTGATAAAAACCTACAAGGGTGCGGTAATCGGGCCGTTTTGGGCTGTGGTCAAGCCGATTTTCACGCTGTTCGTATATTGGTTCGCGTTCGATGTCGGCCTGAGAAGCGCAGGCGGCGTAAAGGTCCTGGTAAACGGTTCGGTAGAGACATACGGGCGGTTCATCTTTATGCTTGTCGGTTTTATTCCATGGTTCTTTATGCAGGACTGTATATTGCAGGGCTCCAAATGTATCAGGGAGAACAGGCAGTTTGTGACGAAGGTTTCGTTCCCCGTCTCCACGATTATGACGTATACGACCATCTCGAGGCTGTATGTCCACCTGCTTTTGTCGGGGCTGATGTATATTTATATGCTCTTTGCGCATGGCCCGAGCATTTATAACCTGCAATTTTTCTATTATTGCCCCCTGATGTTCCTTTTCTTTTTGGTACTCACCTGGTCGACCGCGCCGATGTGCGCGTTCAGCCTTGACTTCCAGAACATGATAAATTCCATTATGACGGGCCTGTTCTGGCTTTCCGGCCTTGTTTACAACAGCTATGACGTACCCTACGAGTGGCTCAGGAAAATCATGCTTTTAAATCCCATCAACTATTTTGCCAACGGTTACCGTAATACGTTCCTTTATGACCGCTGGTTTACGTGTTATCCGTCTGAAACGATTATTTTCCTTCTTGAATTCGCGGCGCTCTTCGTGCTTGGTGCGTTCAACTACAGGCGCCTGCGCAAAAGACTCGCGGATGTGCTGTAAAACGGATTCGTTTATCTGAAAGGAGCCTGTGTAATGGCGGAAGAACCGATTATAGTTTTTGAAAATGTTACGAAGGAATACACTTTATATAAAAACGACGCAGACCGTTTCAAGGCGCTCTTTTTTAAACCAAGAAACGCCAAGAAGCATCTCGCGCTCAAGGATGTAAGCTTGAAAATCAATCAGGGGGAATCCATCGGCATCATCGGAGACAACGGCGCCGGCAAGTCTACCATGCTTAAAATGATAACGGGCGTTACGTTCCCAACGGAGGGCAGGGTGGACGTCAGGGGAAAGGTCGCGGCTCTCCTGGAGCTTACGGCTGGCTTCTCCCTTGAAATGACGGGCAGGGAAAATATATATCTCAAGGGATATATCCTGGGCCTGAAGGACCATTATATTGCCCAAATCGAGGACGATATCATTGAGTTCGCCCAGCTAGGCGACTATATTGACCAGCCGGTCAGGACATACTCGAGCGGTATGAAAATGAGGCTTGGCTTTGCAATCAACGTCAATATCGATCCGGATATCCTGGTAATCGATGAAGCGCTGAGCGTAGGCGACAAGTCGTTTAAAAAGAAATGTAAAAACAAGATAGCTGAAATTATAAAAAGCGGCAAGACGGTCCTTTATGTCAGCCATTCCATGGACGGCGTCAGGGAAATCTGCCCGCGCGCCATTTATCTGAAAAAGGGAAAGGTCGTGTTCGACGGGGACGTAAACGAAGCGCTTGCGCTTTACAGCAGCGACAAAAAGTAATGAGGGAATCAAAAAGGGTGGAATAAGGATAATCTTGGACAGGAGTGTTGAAAAATGGTATCCGCAATGATTTTTGCCGGCGGAGTCGGCGCAAGAATGAAGTCCGTCGATATCCCGAAACAGTTCCTGGAGGTAGATGGTAAGCCCATCATCATCAGGACGCTTGAAAATTTCCAGAACCATACCCAGGTGGACGAAATTGTGATTTCCTGTCTCGAGTCGTGGATCGACAAGCTTCAGGAATATATCACGCAGTATAACATCACAAAGGTCAAGACAATCGTTCCCGGCGGTGCAAACGGCCACGGCTCCATCCACAACGGGCTGGTTGAAATCAATAAAACCGCTTTGCCGGACGACATCGTGCTCATTTGTGACGGCGTTCGCCCGCTGCTCTCTGAAAAACTGATTTCCGACTGCATTGCAACGGCACGGGCATATGAAACGGCTGTTCCCGTCACGCCGAGTATCGACTCCGTTCTCGTCAGCCCGGACGGAAAGCATTGCGGCAAAAGTATGCCGCGCAATGAAATGTTCATTACGCAGGCGCCGCAGGGCTATACGATGCGTAAAATCATGTGGGCGCACGACGAGGCGGAACGCCGCGGTATTACGAACCCGACTTCAAGCAGCGAGCTTTTAATCGAGCTGGGCGAGGAGGTCCACATATTTATCGGCGACAGGAACAATATCAAGGTTACCACGCCTGAGGATTTGAGCAGCCTGCGCGCTTACTATTATTACAGCCGCTACAAGAATTTTGCCAGGGAGGAGCTTATGTATGGCATCTGACGTCAAGTCTATCCTCCACCCCTATATTTACGAAGATATCGCCGCGGTAGCGGATTCGGATATGGTCCCCTGGGAGCGGCTGCGCGGAAAAACGCTCCTGCTGACGGGTGCCGCCGGCTTTATCGGCTATTACCTGACAACGGCGCTTTTGATACGCAACGACCTGTACCAGGACGGGATAACGGTCATTGCGCTGGTACGCAACAGGGAAAAGGCGGAAAAGCGGTTCGGCGGCCTGCTTGGGCGGCATGATTTAAAGCTTGTCGTGCAGGATGTCACGGATGATATTGCCATTGAAGAAAAGGCGGATTTCATTATCCATGCCGCAAGCCAGGCAAGCGCCTATTTCTTTGAGCACGACCCAATCGGCACAATCGACGCAAACCTGACGGGTACGTACAAGGTGCTCGATTACGCGGATAAATGCAAAGCACTAAGCACGCTTTTTGTTTCGAGCTTAAAGGTGTACGGCGCGCTTCACAACGGAAAAGAATCCATCACTGAAACCGACGTGGGCTATATTGACCAGGTATCCTACAAAAATTGTTACGCGCAGGGCAAGCGCGCGGCGGAGACACTTTGCGCCTGTTTTCAAAGACAAAAGGGCCTTTCCGTAAAAATTGCAAGGCCCTCCTATATTTACGGTCCCTCAAGCTTGGAGGACGACAGGGTATGGGCGCAGTTTATCGCGAACGTCGTCAGGGGTGAGGATATCCTTTTGAAAAGCAGCGGCGCGCCATACCGTTCCTTCTGCTATGTAAGCGACACGGCCGTTGCGCTGCTTAAAATCCTATTGTGCGGACAGGACGTGACGCCTTACAATATCGCCGCGGAGCACTCTAATGTGACGATTCGCGGTTTTGCCAAAAAGGCGGCAGAAGCGTTTCCTGAACGCGGGATAAAGCTTACGTTTGAAAATGCGCAGGATGAAAAGGAGCCGCAGCGCTCCTATCTTAGCGCAACGCCCGAAATACTCGACAGCACACGTCTTCAGGCGCTCGGCTGGGAAGCAAGGGTCAACATAACAGAGGGCATCCGAAGGTCTGTGCGGATTGTCGAATTGCAAAATCAGTAAGCTGAGGAGTACAGCCATCATGGAACTGAAGAATTTCCTGAATGAATTTGAGTATGACTGGGCGGTTTTTCCTGCACAGCAGAAGAAATTTCCAGCCAAAGAGCTTCAAAATAAAACGGTTCTGGTATCCGGCGGGCATCATGGGTTTGCCCGCTGTCTTGTTTATTCCCTGTTCGCGGCAAACGACCTGCACAGCCTTTCCATGAAGATTATACTCGTCGGACGCGACAGCAGCGCCATTACCGGCTATTTTCCGCAGCTTTTAAAGCGTCAGGACTTTCAATTTTTTACGTTTGAACAGGCTGGCGGCAGCGAGCGCCTGTCTGCGGACTATTTTATTTATACGGGCTGCTGCAACAAGCGGCTGGAGCAAACCCCAGAGTTTTTTATTGGTGAAATCGATTATGCGAAAAAGATGCTGGCGCTCGCGCACCATGTAAACGCGCGGCGGTTTATTTTGCTATCTGATTACCGCCGGTATGGCGTACTGGAACGCGGGGTGGTCGCGTCAGAATATGAGGACGGCACAGTCGATTTTTCGCGGGCGTCCGCCTTTGAATGCGAGCTTGTGCAGACAATTGAATCACTTTGCCCTATTTACGCGAAGCAGCTCGGCTTTTCCTATGTGATTCTGCGTACCGGAATCGCGCTGGGTGCCTGTACTGGCTTTGACGACAGCATCATAACAGACCTGTTCAAGGCGGTGGCAAAGGGCGAGGAATACCGTCTGCTCAGCAGTAAAAACAAATATTCATTTGTCTATATCAGCGATATCCTCAACGCCGTGTTCCACGCGATGGCCGGCCTGCGGGAGAATACGCTGTTTAACGTCGTCGGCAAGAAATCGACCGTATCGATTGGGATGCTCATCGCAACACTCCACGATATTTACCCGGACGATACGAAGGTGTCGCTCGAATACAGCGAAAAAGACCCGTGCTATGGCGCGGCTATGAACAATCAAAAAATCATCTGCTGCGGCTGTAAGCCGAAAATCAGCCTGGAGGACGCAATCCAGATGCTTGTTGAAAGCAGCCGCGTGCGCGACGGCCAGTTTGTATTTAAGGATTCCTATCAAGGCAAGCTCAATATTATCCAAAATATTCTTCTGGGATACCTGCTCGACATCGACCGTATCTGCCGCAAGCATAATATCCGTTATTTCCTCGCGGGAGGAACGCTGCTCGGCGCGGTGCGCCATCACGGATTCATCCCGTGGGACGACGACGCCGACGTTATGATGCTGCGTGAGGACTATGACAAATTCCTCAGGGTCGCGCAGTCGGAGCTTCCTCCAAACGTAACGCTTCATACTGCGGATACCGACCCGCTCAACTACTGTATCTTTACGAAGCTGCGCATCGACAACACCATGTTTGCGACAAAGTACACGAGTAAATTTCTCGATATGCACAACGGCCTCTTTTTCGATGTGCTCTCGCATGACAACACGGCGAATTCAAAGCTTGGCAGAAAGATTCATTTACAGCTTACGCTTTTGACGCGGTCGCTCGTATTTAATAAATGGCACCGCAGAAAAATCGATAACGGGCATAAATTCCAGTCGTTCGCCGCAAATATTTTAAAAGCGGTTTTGCCGCTTTCCTTCTGTGAAAAAATGCAGTTTAAGTGCCTGAAATGGTTCGAACATAAAAAAGACGCGAAATATCTGTACGACGGAATGGGCCGCAACGTGTATAAGGGGGATTTCCCGAAGGAATGGCTCAGCGAGACGGTTTTTTGGGATTTTGAAGGCTACCGGTTCCCCATTCCGAAGGAATACGATAAATACCTGCGTTATTTGTACGGCGATTATGAAAACATGGTGATTGCAAGCAGCCGCAAAACAAGCCATTCCATCATCATCATGGACTTGGGAGAATATGCGCACTTCAAACGGCCGCAGACCAAGGAGCAAAAAGCGCAGCTGGAACAGCTGGATAAGAATAGATTAAAAGCTGACGCAGCGCCATTGGCTTCAGCGGAGAAACCAGCGGCGGCTGACAATCCGGCCGCAGCAAGGCCAGAAGGCGATTCGCAGGCAAATGAGAAAGAGAACGTTCCGGACAAAAGAACAGGCTGCGCCGAGCAAGCGGCGGAAAACGTTGCACCGCGGGAAGCGCAGGACGAGGAAGAGGCATATCAGAACCGCGCGCTCGATATCCTGACAAGGGCGGCGCAGAAAAATGATAAAGCGGAAGCTGCTCAGAAGGGTATTTCATCCGCGCCCGATGCAATTTAAATGGAAATTCAGAAGGAACGGTAAATTTAAGCTGAAAACTTTTCCCGAAAGATTGACTTTTTCAGTTCGTTTTGTTATAATATACAGCGTCGCGTAAGGCGGCGCAAAAAAAAGTTTACCAAATGTAATTGGTAAACTTATATATGCAGGTATGGCGGAATTGGCAGACGCGTACGGTTCAGGTCCGTATGAGGGCAACTTCATGCAGGTTCAAGTCCTGTTACCTGCACCACGTACGGTTGACAAAATAGATGTCAGCCCGAAAAACCCAGAAACCATGATGGTTACTGGGTTTTTATATATATAAAAACTATTGCAAATATGCTGGCAACATAAGGCGGTGGGTACAATTATGAATGATAGGCTTTTTTCCGATAGTATTCAATATCAAGCCGTTTTATCAAATTTAGAGAGAAATAATGGGCAAATTAAATGTGCTGTATTTGGAAAAGTTCTTGTGTCAAAAGCAGAATACCACTTTGACCATATTTTGGCATATGCCAAGGGAGGAAAATCTACATTAGATAATTGCCAAATTTTGTGCGTAGACTGCAATTTATCAAAAAGCGATAAAGAAATGCGCGACTTTATGCTGGAAGAAAAAGCTAGAAAATTTATGTCAGGAGGAACAATCAATCCTGATTTAGATTCCTCTGCTCAACAAGTACCAATTGATGATGGTAAAATGACAAAAGAGAAATTTGATGCAATCGTTGGGGCTTTCATTGAGAAACATAAGGGTATTAGAAAAGTTGATTTCACAAGGGACAAAAATGGTTTGCCATCTGTAATGTACGTTGTTAAATATTATGGTTCAATGAAGGAATTGAAGTTGGCTTTTGGACTTAAAATCGATATTGTATGGAATAGAGAAAACATTTGGCAGAGATTGCTGGAATATTCAAAAATTAATCCGGATTTTAAGCAAGCTGATTTGGTAAAAGAAAATGAACTGCCGTCTCTTCCTTGTATTTTATCTCGTTATCCGGAGCATAAAAACTTCAGCGACATTAAAATTGCTCTCGGATTAGGTTTGAATTATGAATTTTGGTCGAAAGAAAAAGTTGTAGCTACTTGTCGTAGATACTTACAAACTCATAGAAAAATTACATTAAAAGATTTACGAAAAGAAAACGGATTGCCGACTGCTAAAGTTATATATAATTTTTATGGTACTATGCAGAATTTTCAAGAAGAAATAGGGTCTGAAGTATCAAAAAGTACTGAATTTATATCTAAGGAAGAAATCATGAGGGCGGCAAAAGAAATAATTCGCCAAAACGGATCAACTTTTAAATCTAGAACTGCTTTTTTGTATAGTCAGTCAGTAATAATATATCGCTACGGATCCTTTGGTTCATTTGTGGAGGCCGCTAATATCACGATTTTAGCTACCAAAAAAGCCAAATACACTAAACAAGAATTAGATGAATGTATCCTTTCGTACTTAAAAAGTGGGAATTCTATTCCATCTTCAGCTAAACGATTCTACGATGATTGGAAAGAACCATTTGCTATTTTTTTAAAAATGATAAATATTACAAGTAAATAAGAGATATCCAAAGCGTGATGTATATAAGAATAGTAGCCGATTTTTTACCTGCGGTGTGTAAGCTGCGCACCATAGGTCTTTTCCATTTCTTACGATGTTGCCGTCTCAGAACGGCATCTATTTTGTCCCTGGAACACATAACATTTTTATTTTGAATAATCCCATGAATCTAGTATTCATGGGATTCTTTGAGTATTCGCAGGACAAGGCGCACCAAAAGTTCCTTTTTAACCTTGCCTAATGCTATGTGGAATTTAACGCCTATCAAAGTGAACGGCGTTATGTCATACTAACAGCATGCGGAAATGAATTTGTCAGGAAGGTTTATAATCGTATGCCAATCATTTTCCCTGAGCAGCTTAATACGTTCAATGCTACGGATAGGGCCATGAAACTTATTATTAGGGGGAGAGCTGCCGCAATTTTAGTTATAATATTACAGGTTATTTTATGTGTTATTCTTATACTCTTTATGTTGACAGTAAAACGTTACTAAAGTAAAATATAGATAGAAAAGGGCGTAGCACCACCGTATAGGCGGTTCTCCCCCGAAAAACATTTAGCTAAGAAATAACCGCTTGTTTTCGCAGGACAGGGCGGTTATTTCTTTTACAACAAAATACAATCAATTAATACAAGGATAATTATTAATGCGATTACGTACTCCATAAGCATCGCCCCCTTTCGGGGGCTTTATTAAACCGCCTATCGCTTAGGTGATGCTACTCTTTTATTATAATTATCAGACAATAAAAGTCAACAGAATTATATTAATTGTTGCAAAGTTTTACATATTGTATAAGAAAGTTATAAATATTTCTTATGTTTGTTATTTGTTAACTTTGACTAAGAAAATACTCCCCCGCAACACTTCAGACCGTCACGGGGGAATAATTTTAATTCAAGCTAATAGCTAAACATCCGGAACGTAGAGTTCTCTCAACTTAGTTAACTGACACTTAAACTGATGACCTCGTCAGGATATCCACCAATACTCACATATCCTTCCGCGCTTATAATCTTAAGGTCTCCAGAGTTAAACGTCGCGGTTGTTAGAACGGTGCGCTCATCTGAGATTTCATGTTTAACAGTACCGTAAGATGTCATAACTGTTACTATCATTTTTACATGGGCACTATTTGGCGGGCCACCAGATATAGGGACATATCCTGTCAATGTCGCCGTGTCGGAATATACGGTTAATTTGGACTCAACTCTTTGGCCGTGAATATATCTGATGTCTGTCTGCTCACCAATAAACGTTCCCGACGCAGCTGCAGCTGCACTCGCACCCGGTAAGATAAATACCGAACATAGTAACAGCAGAGTAAGGGCAATGGCAGTAATTCTTTTATACTGTTTTATTTTACGCACTTTCTTACACTCCTTTTTATGAACGATGTGAACTAAAGTATATAAAACATTGGAATCACCCTTTTAATATATATTTAATTTACACAATTATAAATCGATATATATAAAATGTCAAATGAATATCGAAACGATAAAAGCTTCTTAATTGTTTTATAGACATTAACAAAATAAACGATGAGGTTATATGTGCGGAATGTAGATAACAAACGAAATTGAGTTTGGCTTGTTTATGCGTCTTAGGGCTCGTAATATGTTACCTGTACAAAAGAAAAACGCAAAACAAATTAAGTATTTGTTTTAGGAATAAATGAGACATTTGAGAGCAGGAACGGATGATTCCGTTTCCGCTCTTTTTGATATAACCTATAAAAATCTATATTTAAAAAATTGAAATAAGCTGAAAGCGCCGGCGTATCCGTCTTATTTGAAAAGGAGGGAACCGATACGGCGGAAAGCATCGGGAAGACACTTTTGACTTGGTTCAGCGCCTATGCACAGGACGAAAGCGAATCCATCAGACGGAACATGCATGAGGCGTGAGAAAAGGGTTCAAGGAAGGCCGCAACAACTTCCGTTATTATTTTTAGGTTATGAAAAAGGCTCAGACGGCGGGCATGTGATTGTAGAAGAGGAGACGGTCATCGTTCGCAGGATTTTTATATAAAATGTTAAACAGTAAAATATATAATATTAATGTTGAAATATATAAAAAATTGGTGTATAATGTCGTGGAACGTAAAAATTTTTTATTAATTTTTCTAAATTTAAGAAATATATGTTGTTGTGTTTTTCTAAGGAATTATATTCTAAGAAGCACTTATAAAAGCTGCTTATCAGTTTACCCACACACATTATGACCACTTGATTCCGACGATACAAGTTAACCTGGTGGGGCTGGTTTCTATAGGAACAGAAAAAAATTAGATATAAACGAATTTTACGGCAACGCAGTCACCGCTTCCCAGTGTTACGAAATTCCGGTTTCGCAAATACTCTCCCTCTTAACCCATCAATTACGCTGAAAAATTGTTAGTAATGTGACTGCGCCGCCTGATACACCACACGTGGACGAGTAAACATACCAACGAATTTTTTAGAAAAATCCAGCCTGCAGTCAGATTATAACTGAAACAATTGATTAGAGTGGGCGGTTCTTAAAAAATTTTCAATATTTAATCGTATCTTGCCGTGCTTTATTAAAATAGTTTTAAACATATAAAATCCTTTTTTAGTTTATCATGCTTGTTTGAGGGGAGGTACATATTTGGATTTTCCGGCACATATCCGATTGGAAGTCATGGGACGGACTGTCCAGACGGTGGAGACACATTGCAGGCACTGTGCGGCCTACGCCGCTGCGGCCGCACCCCGTGGAATGGGGCAAACGGCATTTCTGGCCGGGCTGCTCCACGATTGTGGAAAGTATACTGCTGTTTTCAAAGACTACATCACCCGCGCCGCCGCAGGAGAACCGGTACGCCGGGGCAGTGTGAACCACACCTTTGCCGGCGTCCGGCTGGCGATGGAGCGCTGGCACCATGGTGCTGACCCCTTTCGGCGGCTGACCTGCGAAATTATCGCCTTTGCCGTGGGCAGCCACCACGGGCAGTTCGACTGCATCGCTCCCGACGGGACGGACGGATACCTTCACCGCCTTACCGACGGGCGTATCCATTACGGCGAGGCGAAAGAAAATTTTCTGCTCCACTGCGCCGGTGATGAGGAGTTGGACAAGCTCTTCGAGTCGGCGGCCTGTGAGGTGACGGCTGCTTTGGAGCGGTTGAAATCTTTGACTGAAAATCAGGAGGAGCTGTTATTCCATCTCGCGCTGCTCGCCCGGCAGATACTCTCAGCCGTTATCGAGGGGGATAGGCGGGACACCGCCGAGTTCATGAATGGCGGCCTTTTTGCAGTGGCTCCCGCCCCCAATTGGCGCGCGCTGCTCTCCCGTGTAGAGGCGCGGCTTCTGGCGCTTCCCGCAAGCAAGCCCATCGAGCAGGCCCGGCGGAGGATCTCTGACTGCTGCCGCTCCGCAGCGGATTTGGAAGACGGCGTCTATCGGCTCAACGTCCCCACCGGCGGCGGAAAAACTTTGACGACACTGCGTTACGCCCTGGCCGCTGCGGCGGGAGGTAAGCGGCGGGTACTTTTCGTCATCCCCCTGCTGTCCGTCTTGGAACAGAACGCCAAGGTTATCCGGGACTTTTTGGGGGATGATGGCCTTATTTTGGAGCACCACTCGAATCTTGTACAGGATATCCCCACGGACGGGGAACTGGAAAGCAGCGAGCTGTTGATGGAGACATGGGACGCTCCGGTGATTGTCACCACCCTGGTTCAGCTTTTGAACACCCTGCTGCTGGGCAAGCCTTCGTGCATCCGGCGGATGCACGCCCTCACTGATAGTATCATCGTCATTGACGAGGTTCAGTCAGTCCCCCGGAACCTGCTGGGAGAGTTTGATTTGGCAGTCAATTTCCTCACGGGCTTCTGCGGTGCCAAGGTGGTGCTGTGCTCCGCTACACAGCCCTGCCTGGAGGCCGTCTCCCATCCCTTGCGGTACGCACCGTCGCCGGACCTGGTGCCTTACGACCCCAAGCTCTGGGAGGTGTTTCGCCGCACCCGGATTATCGACCGTAGAAAGCCGTCCTTCACAGTGGAGGGCCTCGCGGACTTTGCCGCAAAGCAGGCGGGCGAGGCGGGCAGCCTGCTGCTTATCTGTAACAAGAAGCAGGAGGCAGCCGAGTTGTTTCAGGCGCTCAAGACCCGTTGGAATGGGGAGCTCTTTCACCTGTCCACCTCCATGTGCATGGCTCACCGCATTTGTGCCCTGGAGAAGATTAACGCCGCGTTGGAAGGCAATGTCCCCGTGCTATGCGTTTCCACACAGCTGGTGGAGGCCGGGGTGGACTTCTCCTTCGGCTGCGTCATCCGCGTCTGTGCGGGGATGGACAACCTGGTCCAGTCCGCTGGACGATGCAACCGCGGCGGAGAGCACGGCCGGCTCTGTCCCGTATACGTGGTCACCCTCCAGGGGGAGAATTTAAGCCATTTGAGGGAAATCGATCAGGCTCAGAAGGCTGCCCAATCGGTGCTTCTGCGCTTTGAGAGGGACCCGGCTGCGTTTGGGAACGATCTGGCCGGTGCGGAGGCTATCAGCGCCTATTACCACAGCCTGTACGATGAGATGCCCAAGGGCGCCCAGGATTTCCCGCTGCCGGAGCCGATTGGTACTACCCTCTTCGACCTGCTCTCTGTCAATGCCAAGGCCCGTCCCCATTGTCCTGCCGGGGGACAGTATACGCTTGGACAGGCCTTCTGCACTGCGGGGGAGCAATTTCACGTTTTTGACGACAACAGTACGGACGTATTGGTACCCTACGGCGACGGGGCGGGCCTTATCGTGGATTTGGGTTCCGAGCAAGCCAAGTATGATTTGATGCTGCGAAAGGAATTGCTGCAAAAAGCCAAACGTTTTACCGTCTCTCTGTTTTCATACCAACTCAAAAAATTGGAGGAGCGCGGCGGGGTTTACTCACTATGCGAGGGCTTGGTGCTGGCGCTCGCCCCACAGTTTTACTCCTCGGAGTTGGGTGTTGTTCTCGAGGGAGGCATTATAACATTATCGGAGGTATGAGATGGAACACAAAAATACCGTGGAATTTGAGGTCACCGGCGGCTACGCCCTGTTTTCTGACCCGATTACCCGGGTGGGGGGAGAGAAATGTACCCTTCAGATTCCCACCTATGAGGCATTGAAGGGGATTTTGTCCTCTGTCTACTGGAAGCCCACCTTTCTCTGGATTATCGACGCCGTTCGGGTGATGAATCCCATCCAGACGGCGGTCAAGGGCATCCGGCCTATCAAGTACAGCGGCGGCAACGACCTGTCCTACTACACCTATTTAAAGGACTGCCGCTATAGGGTGCGGGCCCACTTTGAATGGAATGAAAACCGGCCCGAGCTGGCGGGGGACCGAAACGAAAACAAGCATCACAACATTGCAAAACGGATGATTGAGCGGGGCGGCAGGCGGGATATCTTTCTTGGCACTAGGGAGTGCCAGGGGTATGTGGAGCCCTGCGTCTTTGACGAGGGAGAGGGAGCCTATGACAACACTCCGGAGCTGGCCTTCGGCCTCACCTACCATGGCATCACCTACGCCGACGAAGCCTACTCCGACGAGACCTGCGGTAAAATGACGGTACGCTTCTGGTACCCTGTAATGAAACGGGGCGTTGTCACGTTCCTCCGCCCAGAGGGCTGCCCGGTGACTCGAACCGCCCGGGTGATGGACGTGAAGCCCTTTAGTAAAACGGCGGGCAATTTTCAGGGTGTGGACGCGACGGAAGCGGAGGTGGTGTAAGTGGGATTGCTGCAAGCGGCCTATCGTACCTATGAAGCACAGGCAGGCAGGGCGGGCGTCCTGGAGGCTGGCCAAAAGGAGGCGTTGACCCCTGTCTCCCACATGCTGCAGAATGCCCAGCTGGAAATTACCCTTTCCAATGATGGAATTTTCCAAAGTGCCTGTGAGGTTTCCAAGGAGGACTCTAAAACCATCATACCAGTAACCGTTGAATCGGCCAACCGGACCGGTAAAGCATGCGCCCATTCCCTTTGTGACCAGCTTATCTACCTCGCGCCCTATGGAGAGGAGAAATACGCGGATTATATGAAGAAGCTCCGTATGTGGTCTGGCTCCAGCTTTACCCACCCGAAGGTGCAGGCTGTACTGGCCTATGAGCAAAAGGGGTCGATTGTAAGCGACCTGCTCAGCGCCGGCCTGATCGCCGTGGACAATCAGACCGGCGCGCCGGAAGCGAAGTATGACAAATATTTGGTGCGCTGGCGGGTCATCCCTGCCCCGGAGGGCGCCTCCTCCGCCTGCTGGCAGGACGCCTCCCTGTTTGACAGTTTTATCCGCTACTACGCGGCCTGCCGCGCAGAGGTCAGGCAGGACTTGTGCCTCATCTCAGGCGTAGAGGACACTGTCTGCGATATGCATCCGAAAGGAGTGGTTTCCGCCTCCTTCGGCGCCAAGCTGATCTCTGCCAACGACGCGTCCGGCTTTACCTACCGGGGCCGCTTCACCGAGGCGCGCCAGGCCGCCAACGCGGGCTATACCGCCTCTCAAAAGGCACACAGCGCCCTGCGGTGGGTCGCCGCAAATCAGGGGGTCGTCCTGGGCGGACGCACTTTCCTTTGCTGGAACCCGGAGGGCTGTCCCGTCCCCAACTTTGCTTTTTTAGGATTGCCCAGCTCCAATCCCCCCACTTTTGTCAGTTATAAAAATGAGCTGTTAGCTACGCTTTTGGGCTACCGGCAGGCCATGAAGCCGGAAGCCAATGTGATCGTAGCGGCGCTGGACGCCGCCACCACCGGACGCCTGTCGATTACCTATTATAGTGAACTCAGGGGGTCGGACTTTTTAGACCGTATCGAGGATTGGTACGCCACCTGCTGCTGGCATTCCCGCTACGGCGTACAATCCCCCTCCCTTCGGCGTATTGTCACCTGTGCCTTTGGCACCGAGCAGGGGCAGTTCATCGACCTGGACGACCGGGTACTCCGGGAACACGTGCAGCAGATGCTTCCCTGCATCATCGACCGGCGGCCCGTTCCCCAGGACATTATCCGGGGGCTGGCCACCCGTGCCGGACAGCCCCTGGCCTACACGTCCGGCAACAGGGAGAGCCTTTTGAGCACCGCATGCGCTCTCATACGCAAGGCCCACAACGACCGAGTAAAAAAGGAGGAATTTGGTTTGGCATTGGATACATCAAACACAGACCGCAGCTATCTCTTTGGCCGCCTGCTGGCGGTGGCGGAGCAGGTGGAGCGGAGCACTTACGACCGGGATGAGGGCCGGGAGCCCAACGCCATTCGGATGCAGTCGGTATTCGCCCAGCGGCCGCTGTACGCCTGGCGAATTATCAGCGAGCAGATTAATCCCTATTTTTCCCGGCAGAAGCCGGGCCTGCGCGCGTACTTCAAAAATATAATCGGAGAGATTACAGACATGCTGCCGGACCCGAAGGACCATAACTTAGACAAAAAGCTGGACGACACCTATCTGCTGGGCTACTACCACCAACGCAGCGCGCTGACCAGAAAAAAAGAGGCCGCTGATAACGAAACGAAAACTGTGACGGAGGATATGTAAAATGGATACTTTAAAAAATAAGATTGATTTTGTGGCGCTGGTCAGCGTCAGCATGGCAAACTCCAACGGCGACCCCCTGAACGGCAACCGCCCCCGCACGGACTACGACGGTTTTGGTGAGATTTCTGACGTGTGTATCAAACGCAAAATCCGCAACCGGATGCAGGACCTGGGACAGAGCATCTTTGTCCAGTCCAGCGACCGCTGTGATGACGGCTGCAAAAGCCTCAGCGACCGGGCCAAAAAGGCCATGGAAAAGACTAAGGATGCGGAGGAATATGCCCGCCTGGCCTGTGAGAAGTGGCTGGATGTACGCAGCTTTGGACAGGTTTTCGCATTCAAATCTACTGAGAAGAGCGGTGTTTCCGTAGGTGTGCGGGGACCCGTGTCCATTCATCAGGCCGTCAGCGTATCCCCTGTGGAGGTGCGCACGATGCAAATTACCAAAAGTGTCAACGGCGAAACCAGCGAAAAACGCAGTTCCGATACCATGGGCTCCAAGCATTTTGTCCGCTTCGGCCTCTATCAGATTAAGGGTTCTATCAACGTTCAGCTGGCTCAGAAGACCGGGTTCAGCGACGCGGACGCGGACATCGTCAAGGAGTGTCTGCGCACCCTCTTTGAGAACGATGCCTCCTCCGCCCGTCCTGAGGGCTCCATGGAGGTGTGCAAGCTCTACTGGTGGACCCACAGCTGTCCCTCCGGCCAGTATTCTTCCGCCAAGGTCCACCGCAGCCTCCACGTGGATTTAAAGCCCGGCGTGGCCGTACCTGCCAGCGCAGACGACTACAGCATCGAGCTGGAGGAGCTGCCCGGCCTGCACTGCGATGTCATCGATGGAATATAAAGAGGAGGACTTTCTTCAGCTTTCCGGTATCCAGCACTTTAAATTCTGCAGACGGCAATGGGCGCTCATCCATATCGAGCACCAATGGGCGGAAAATTTCCGCACCACGGATGGGGCTTTGATGCACCAAAACGCCCATGACAAGGGGTTTTCCGAGAGCCGGGGCGATCTCCTTGTCACCCGTGGCATGAACGTGTTCTCGTCCACCCTGGGGGTGTCCGGGGAGTGCGACGTGCTGGAATTCCACAGGGGAGAGAAGGGCATCCCTCTGAAAGGCCGCGAGGGTCTGTGGCAGCCCTATCCCGTGGAATACAAGCGGGGAAAGCCCAGCGAGCGTGCCGGGGATACGCTGCAGCTGTGTGCCCAATCCATGTGCCTGGAGGAGATGCTCTGCTGGCCTGTCCCGGAGGGGGCCCTCTACTACGGGGAGAGCCGGCGGCGGATGCCTGTTGCTTTTACAGAGGAGCTGCGGCAGACCGTAAAAAAGGCTTTGACAGAGATGCACCAGCTCTATCAGCGCGGCCACACGCCAAAGGTAAAGCCCACAAAAGCCTGTAATGCCTGTTCCCTGAAAGAGCTGTGCCTGCCCCGGCTGATGCGGGCGGAAAGTGTGCAGGACTACCTGCATAGGACAATGGAGGAGGAGAAATGAAATATCTGCTTAACACGCTTTTTGTCACCTCAGAGGATGTCTACCTGTCTCTGGACGGCGAAAATGTGGTAGCGAACCGGAACCGGGAGGTGGTGGCCCGTTATCCCATGCACACACTCTTCGGCATCGTGAGTTTTTCCTACTCCGGCGCGTCCCCGGCTCTGATGGGAGCTTGTGCCCAACGGGGGATCAGCCTCTCCTTCTGCACGCCCCGGGGACAGTTTTTGGCGCGGAGCTGCGGCAAGAGCAGCGGGAACGTCCTGCTTCGCCGGACCCAGTACCGGGTGGCAGACGACACAGAACAGAGCTGCCGGGCAGCCCGGTCAATGATTTTCGGCAAGCTTCACAACGCCCGATGGAGCGTGGAACGGAGCTGCCGGGATCATGCTCAGCGACTGGACACAGTCAAGTTGAAAGCCGCCTCTGAGACCCTGCGTGGTTTGCTCCCCACCGTGGCGCAAGCCACATCCCTGGAAGAACTGCGGGGCTTTGAGGGGGTGGGTTCCGCGGTTTATTTCGGCGTGCTGGATGATATGATTCTCAATCAAAAAGAGGAATTTTTCTTTCATGGACGAAACCGGCGCCCTCCGCTGGACATCGTCAACGCCCTGCTTTCCTTCGCCTATAGCCTGCTGGCGCATGACTGCGCCTCCGCGCTTGAAAGTGTGGGGCTGGATGCCTACGTGGGCTTTCTTCACCGGGACCGCCCTGGGCGGACGTCCTTGGCGCTGGACTTGATGGAGGAGCTGCGCCCCTGCATGGCGGACCGGTTCGTGCTGACCCTCATCAACAACCGCATGGTGAAACCTGAGGACTTTGAAACCCGGGAGAGCGGTGCGGTCCTGCTCACCGATTCGGCCCGTCGCGCATTTCTCACCGCCTGGCAGGAGAAAAAGCAGGAGATGCTGACCCACCCCTACCTGAATGAAAAATTACAATGGGGTATCGTGCCGTACATTCAGGCTCTGCTGTTGGCAAGGTATCTGCGGGGCGATTTGGACGGATACCCACCTTTTTTATGGAAGTGATATCTTTTGTTAGTTTTAATCACCTATGATGTCAACACGGAGGATGCCGCAGGCCGGAAGCGTCTGCGGCAGGTGGCAAAGCAGTGTGTCAACTATGGGCAGCGCGTCCAGTGCTCGGTGTTCGAGTGCCTGCTGGACGCCGCGCAGCGCCGAAGCTTGCAGGCAAAGCTGTGTGCAATCATCGACCCGGAAAAGGACAGCCTCCGGTTTTATAATCTTGGCAACCACTATCAAAGTAAAATTGAACATTATGGCTGTAAGGAGGCCTATCAGCCGGAGAAGCCGCTTTTTATATAGTGAAAAGCTGGTGCGAAGTACAAGTGCACAGAGTTTCGCCGGGAGGTTCGCACCTCATTTTAATGCCATATATCTCATTTTTCTTCTTTTGCTTTCATATAGTTGGGCCATTGTCTTGTAATTAAATAATATTTTGTTATATTTTTACAAAATCGCATGAGTGGTTTTTATGCGTTTTGCCGTCGCTCCCCACGCGGGAGCGTGGATTGAAATTGTATTTACGCCGCCTGTGCTGTCGTGGGCGCGATTGTCGCTCCCCACGCGGGTTCAGGTTTTGCCATCCCGAGCAAAATGAATAAGGCCTGGTTTTCGAACATTTTTATCGAAAACCGGGCCTTTTGCTGTCTCATAAGCTGTTTTCTATGCATTTTCCGTGTATTAGGAGCTGGATAATTATCATATAGGTTTATGCGTTTTTTTACAGGCTCTGTGAGAGGGGGCGTAACTTTCATTTGTTTGAATAAAAATTTGGCGGGAAATTTTGGGAGTATTTACAAATTGTTTCTTACCGATAAACACTATATAATAGTGCTATATTTTGTCGATTTTTATACGTAAGGCTGCCCAGGCGCTATTTTGCATGTTTTTACACAAGGCGCTGAAAATCCTTGTGATATTTATAAAAGCGTATAGATGTAGACAAAACCATAATAATAACTTTTTATGGAAAGAACAATCGAGGTGGATTATGAGAATTATCCGGATTGCAATATGTGACAGAAGCCGGAAAGACCGGGAGTATTATGCCTCCCGGTGCCGAGAGCTTGGACAGAGCTGCTCTCTTAACCTGAGAATCAGGCTGTATGAAAGCAGCAGCGACCTTTTTTTTGATTTAGACAGTCCCAAGCTCAGGGAAGATCTGGACATTTTATTTCTTGAGGCGGACGCACCCGAATACGACGGTATCGAGACTGCTTTCACTCTACGGCAGATTGGCTATAGCGGACAGATTATTTTCTTGGCTCATAAAAATCCCGGTGACCGGATTGAAGAGATATTTGAAACCCAAGGGTCGGGATATTTATTGAAACGGGTGCCCGACCATTTTGAATCGGTCTTTCATCGGGCAATCGATACCGTTATGGAGCTTCGCGAGGAATATGTCCTTTATAACCGTGTCGGGGAATACCGGCAAATTGCCATATCGGAAATTTTATATTTTGATGTACAGAAAAATTTAGTTTGTGTACATTATAATCAGGAATATTTTGAATTCTTATCTACACTGAAAAAGGTACAAATCCAGCTGTCTGAACGAGGCTTCTGCCGGATACACCGATTGTATGTGGTATCGCTGGATCATGTCCGCCGCCTTACATATACCGAAGCAGAGCTTTCCGACGGGACGAAGCTGCCCGTAGGGCGAACCTATTATGCTGCTTTTAAGGAAGCCCTGGAAAACTGGCGGCGTTCGGAAAGTCAGGAGGAAAGCATATGAAAAGGACAATTTTAGCCCTGTCCCTTCTGTTTTTTCTCCTGTTGTGGAGTCCTCTTCCTGTCAATGCGGAGCAAACGTATAACTGTACGGCGGGTCAGCATAAATATTCGATTGTCTCACACACGCCAGCAACTGAACAAACGGATGGCTCGGATGTGTTCCGCTGTGAATTATGCGGTCAGGAATATGAGGCGGTGCTTCCGGCGACAGGGCATACCTGGGGCGAATGGGTGGAGGACAAGGCTCCTTCCTGTACCGAACCGGGACAACGGCACCGTACCTGCAGCGCACACAAGCCGCATGACGAAACACAAATCATTCCCGCTTTGGGTCATGACTTTAAACTGACCGAAACACCGCCCGGGTGTGACACGGATGGTGTGAAAACATATGCTTGCTCCCGCTGCGGAGACAGCTATACCGAACCGGGGGCGGCGGCGCTTGGGCACGACTACGCGGAAAAGATAACGAAAGAGGCTACCTGTACCGGAAATGGAATAAAAACCTATACCTGTTCCCATGATAAGTCTCACAACTATACGGAGCCTATTCCGGCTGTTGGCCATGATTTTGATGAATGGACAGTGAAGGTCCCTGCGAAAGAGGGGGAAACCGGCGTGGAAACCCGTATCTGCAAAAACTGCGGACAGAGCGAGCAGAGGGAAATCCCCTCACTTGCGCAGCCGGAACAGCCTGAGCAGCCGGAACCATTGTTTAACGCTTTGGATATGGCCCTGGCTGGGGTTGACGCCCTGCTGATTATTATTGGCGCTGTTACCCTGTATCCCAGCCTGGCGGCAATCCGGCGCGTCAATAAGCTTTGGAAGCAGCATCTTGCCTCTAAAAAATTTCGTGGCTAGGAGGGAAATAACATGACGTTGATGAATTGGATTAGCATAGGCATTACAGCGGCGCTGGTTGCCGCATATATTGTCCTGAAAATTTACGCGAAGCGTAAAACCGAACAATACGACGGGCTGGGTGGGATTATTACCCGGCGCAGGGCAGCGGCAAATCCCTCCGAACCTGAGCAAAAAACGACCGAAAACGACTCTGAAAAACAAGACACACCGTAGTTCGTCACAATACGGCTACCGTTCATACAAATCCATAACACAAAACGAAATTCAAGTGCTATCATACAGACAGTGAGAAAAACACATACATTGCGGGTTTGCGCCGGGTATAGTCCTTTAGAAAGCCCCGGTTTCCAAAACGTTCGTTTAGAATAGTAGTTTTTCAGCTGTTTTACAAAGGAGGCTATATTCTTTATGGAAACAGACAGGCCTAGTATTCCGGCCAGCCAAGCGCTGGGCTCTGGCATAAACGCCGCTGAGCCGCTTCAACCGGATTCCTCGGACGCTGCGAAAACACCCGCCATGGAACTGCAGGGCGAGGAAAACAAACTGTCTAAGAAAAAAAGCCGTGTTCGTTCGGTCATTTTTGAATGCCTGTTTTATGCGGCGCTGGTTGCTGTCATCGTGATTGTGTATTCCGCTACGGCAGGGAGCGGGAACGCGCCCCGCTCAGTCTTCGGATACACTTTCTCTACGGTGCTGACCAGCTCTATGCAGAGCGAGCTGCCCCAAGGCTCCCTTATTGTTACCCAGCAGGTTGACCCCAATATGCTAAAGCTTGACGATAACATCACCTTTATGCAGAAGGACGGCACGACTGTTACCCATAAAATCGTCGGCATCCATGAAAATTACGACCAGAGCGGCGTACGGGCCTTTGTGACCATGGGAATTGAGAATGGCATGGCCGACGACGGCGTAGTTTGGGCCGACAATGTAGTAGGCAAAGTGGTATGGCACAACCTGTTCCTTGGCCAAGCCTTCAGCTATGTGAAATCAAACCTTCTTTTTGTCGGGGCGATGGTCGTGCTGGTCATTGGTTTTATCGTAGCTTTGCGTGTGTTTATTGCGTCCGGCAAGAAGCATCCGGGCGAATCCAAAGCCAAAGAGCAGAGTGAGAAGCAATCGGAAGGGTAACGCACAGCGTTGTTCCTTCAAGAGGGCGTATATTTTTAGTAACGCATGAAAAACACAGCAGGTTGTGATTTTCATGCGTTGCACAATACAAAAGCAGGTTTTTTCAAGGCACCATAAAATATAGATAGAGTTTGAAAGCCTCCGCTTCTTCTTGAAATAGCGGGTATGTCTTTTTCAAAAGTGTGCAACTCAACGCGTTAGGAGGGGCGGCGTTGGGTGATTTTATATCTGCGATGTCGAAATTTATCAAAATATGTCGAAAAAATAAATAATTTTTCATAAAATAACAATTTGGGAGCGGGGCGTGATGGTAAACGTTTACCGTATTCGCGCAGCGCTCTGTCATATAGATGGGTTTCTATGGTTTTGAAATCCCAATTTCAGAAAAATGAACATATAGGATAGGAGGAAAAATATGAACGCAAAGGGCAGAAACCGCCGTGTTTTAGCGGCGGCCGCCGTCGGTATTATGGTATTGGCGGCAGTGCTGGGCAGTACATACGCTTGGAATAATTACCGCCAGCACAAAACGAACGACGCCAACGCCGGCGCGACCTTTTACAAAGCCCGCCTTGTGGAAAAATATGACCCCGCCAAAGCGGAAAACTGGAAAATTTCGGACCCGGCAATTGAAAAACAGGTTCGCGTTAAAAATCCCGGGAAGGAAACGCCGAATGATACGCGGGTATATGGAGACGTCTATATCCGTCTCCAGTTTAAGGAATTTATGGAGCTGTATCCGGTTACGCAGGAATACAGCGCTTACCGCTACATGGCCGATGCGGACGGGAACTTTATCAGCTTTGACCCGAATGTACGTTATACAGTCGCGCCAGACGGCAGCGGCGACCCAGTGGTCACTGTGGGCGGCGGTACGCTTTCTGGACGGGACGCGGCAGCGGCGTACGCCTCTATTCTCGAGAACAAATATGGGGGAAGCCCCCATGTGATTGAACAGGTCCGCATGTATGATACGCCCAAGCATATCGACGAATATCCCGCAGACGGCGTGGAGGACGGCGTGAGGGACAACGACCTTCCCTTTTACATCCGTACGCAGCAGGGCGACCCCAACGGTGTTTACGGCGACTTTATTGTGACCAATCAAATCGTTGACCGCACAGCAGGCAGCCGTTCCCTGGTCACCGGCGTTATAAACGCCAAGTCCGACCAAACGGGCAGGCATCAGGACGATATCAATACCGCGGATACGGTCGGCAGCACGCAGACCGGCAACGGAGAATGCCTCTACACGCCGCACCAGTGGCAGGATGGGTTATACAAATGGCAGCCGTCCCCGGTGGGCATAACGGGCGAAAGCTTCTTTGATTACGTCCAGTGGATATACGGCAGCGATGTCATCCTGTTAAGCCAATGGGATGGCCAGCCAGTCAAAAAATGGATTGTGGATGACTCCGCGGCAAACACCGAGGGCTGGGTCTATTGGGGCATGTATTTAAAGCCTGAGGAATCCACCTCGAATTTTCTGGAGCAGATTCAGCTGGTTGCGCAGCCTGACGATGCCTTTTATTATGCCATTCATGTGGACATGCAGGCCGTTTCCTATAACGAGCTTGGCCGTTGGATGACGCCGGGGGATGCTTCCGGCAACAACGAGATTGTCACAGCGCTGCAAAAGGCCGGCATGAAGGTCACAGCCGTTACCCTGAGCCCCGAAAATCTGACCGAGGTGTATTTCGGCCACACACAGCAATTCCGCGCTGCGGTCATCGGCTCGGTCGGCATCCCGCAGGATGTTCAGTGGAGCCTTACAGGCAGCGGCGGCGGTTCGTTTATCAGCGATACGGGCCTTCTGACCGTCGGTACCAATGAAACGGCGTCTTCCCTGACCGTCACCGCGGCCTCCAGGATTGACCCCGAAAAAACTGCAAGCATCAAGCTGAATGTGGCGGTGAAGCCTGTTGTATCAGGCATAAGCATTACGTCGCCCGCCCAGCCCGTTGCGCTGCCCAAGGGCGCCGTACAGCAGTTCAGCGCGAAGGTCACCGGCACGAACATTACGCAAAAGGTAACCTGGCGTGTGGAAGGAAACACCTCCGCCGGTACCGTTATCAATGAACACGGTGTGTTGACCGTGGGAGCAAATGAAACCGCTTCCGCCATCAGGGTGGTTGCGCAGTCGGTTCAAAATGGGATATCCGGAGAGGCGGCCACAGCGGAAATTGCCGTCGCCATTTTATAATCATTGCTTAAAAGGCCAGGCGGTTATCCGCTGAACCTTACTATATCAACACGTGAAAAGGAGAGTTACAAGGATGACGAACACAGACAGCAAAAAACGGCGCAAAAGAGTTACCGCCGCCGTGGCTATGGTTCTGATTTTGGCGCTGCTCGGCGGGACCTTCGCCTGGAACAACTACCGCCAGCATAAAACAAACGACGCCACTACCGAGGAGCTTAATTACAAAGCGGTGCTGGTAGAGGAATACGACCGTGTAAAGGCGCAGAACTGGAGCCCTGATAACCCGGAGCTTATTAAGAAAATCAGCGTCTTAAACCCCGGGAACACAGAGTCGAAAAGTGACAATAAGACCTACGGCGATATTTTCGCCCGCATCCAGCTCAAGGAATTCATGGAATTCTACCCGATGATACAGGAATACACGCCCGACCGCTATATGATAGACACGAACGGGCGCTTTATCACCTTCTACCCTGATATAAACTACGAAATTACAGCCGATGAGGAAACCGGCTGGCCGGTGGTGGTTGAAACCGACGCTCCGGCGGGCGGCACCATCTTCGCGGGCGGGGAGGACGCGGCTAGGGAATACGCCCGTATCCTCAGCATAAAAGCAGACAACGGCGCGCACACCGTCGCCGCGCAGCGCGTTTATTTTACGGCGTTCAAAACTACGTCGGTAGCCGCTAACCGTGACTCTATCGACGCGTGGCTCCGGCGTTACAATACCGTCAATAACACAAACCTTCTCTTGCCCGACATTACGGTCGACAGGGCGGGTACGGAGCTCAACGTCAACAGCCAGTATCTTCCGTCGGGCATAGTAGACGAAGTAAACGGCCTTGACGACGACGAGCTTCCCTGGTACATCCAGACGAAGGAAAACGACCCCAACGGCGTTTACGGCAACTTTATACTCCTTGACGCCCAGGTCGACAACGCAAACCCGCGCAATATGCTTATCGACGAGGACGAGGATGGCGTTGCCGATTTTCTGCAAATGACAATCCCGAAAAGGGCGGACGAGGACCAGAAGAAATCTCCCGACGGTTTGCATGACGAGCTTATCGATTCCGCCGTGGACATCGGCTATACAATGGAGCAGATAAACGGCGAATGCGAATATATCCCCCACCGGTGGGTAGACGGCAGGCTGCAGTGGGATGTAAACGGCCCCGGCAACCCCAGCTATTTCGATTACATAGAATGGGTGTTTGGCGAAAACGTGATAATGCTCAGCGACTGGGACGGCAAGCCGGTCAAAAAATGGATTATCGATGACCGCGATACCGGCAACAACGACGGCTGGGTATGGTGGGGCTATTATATCGCCCCCGGCGAGCAGACCGGTAATTTTCTCGATGGACTGTCGCTGATAGAACCCTCCGACGATAAAATGTATTACGCCATCCACGCGGACATGCAGGCGGTAAGCTACGAGGAGCTGACCCGCTGGGAAGAAGAAAACGACATGAGCGGCAACGACCGGATTGTCGACGCACTGCGCCGGTCAAAAATGAAGGTCAGCGCGGTTACGATTAATGAAAAGCCCACGGAAATTATGCGCGGTACAACCTTTAACTTCAGCGCGAAGGTACAGGGCTCCGCTGGCGTGAACAAGGCCGTTGCCTGGAGCCTGCTGGGCTACAGCGGCACGCACAGCAGCATCGACCAAAACGGCGTACTGACCGTCGGCGTGGCGGAAACCGAAACAACACTGACCGTGCGCGCAACCTCGGTTTATGACAACACCAAGAACGCAATATGGACATTTAACGTAAAGCCGGACAACAGTGTGGACGGCGCCGCCCACATCATCCCGGGTGCCAAGCTCGACGACGATTCAGACTGGATGGCGATTGCAGAGACCGACGGCTATTACCTTATCGTCCGCCTGAATACCCTGCCTGTTGGTACTGTAAAATATATGGCTTCGGGCAATTACAATTACGCAACCTCTAACGTCAGGAGCGCTATTGAGCTTTGGTACGACAATATCAATACCGGGCCGAATACAGGGGCCTCCACCGGCACGCTGGAGGGCTTAAAGTCCTTTGCCGTAAAGAGCGATGCTGATACCGTTGTAGGCCAGTATGCAAATACTACTGCTCCAATCAGCAAGCCGGACGCTACCACCGGTTACGCGTACCCGTTTGCGCTCTCTTTCCAGGAGGAAGCAAAATATATGGCTGTACAGTGGAGTAACGGAAGTAGTTATCAAACAACCGGCATGTGCCAGTATGCCAACAGCAATTGGAATGCCCTCAAGGACGAAGGTGACGGTGGAACCGCTCATAGTTATCTGCGTTCCCAAGGCAGGAGTTCGACAGACGCGGCGATTATGAATTCTAGCGGAGACATAGGTAACTATCTGGCGAGTGCAAATCAAGGGTCTGTCCGTCCCGCTATGTGGGTGAGAGCCGAGGTTTTTGATTGACCTCCTTTCCTTCTTCCAATAAATAAGTACCCACGCGTATTGCCTGTATCCGGGGCGGACCCCCGCCCCGGTACGGCAGGACGACCGCTCCATCGCATGGAATCTATCTGAATAAAGGGGTTTAAAAAGGATGACGGACACAGACAGCAAAAAGCGGCGCAAAAGAGTTACCGCCGCTGTGGCAATGGTGCTGATTCTGGCACTGCTCGGCGGGACCTTCGCCTGGAACAACTACCGCCAGCATAAAACGAATGACGCGAACATCGGCGGCCTGCATTACAAGGCGGTCCTGATAGAGGAATATGACAACGCCAAGGCACGCGACTGGAAAACTGACGACCCCGAGCTTACCAAAAAAATCAGCGTATTAAACCCCGGTAACGGGGAAGCGAACGGGGACAACAAGGAATACGGGGATATTTTTGCCCGTATCCAGCTCAAGGAATTCATGGAATTTTATCCGATGAACGAGGAGTTTACGCCCGACCGCTATATGATTGATACGGACGGGCAGTTCATAAAGTTCTATCCCGGCAGAAACTATCAAATTACAGCCGACGAAGAAACCGGCTGGCCGGTGGCGGTTGAAACCGACGCTCCGGTGGGCGGTACCATCTTCGCGGGCGGCGAGGATGCGGCGAGGGAATACGCCCGCATCATTGGGAAAAAAGCCGACAACGGCCTCCATCAGGTAAGGCGCCAGCGCGTTTATTTCACGCCGCTGCGTACCGCGTCGGTCGCCGCCAACCGCGATTCAATCGACGCCTGGCTCCGCCATTACAATGCTTTTAACAACACGAACCTTCTCTTGCCTGACATCACGGTCGACGGCGCGGGAGAGACCCTTTCCGCCGACAGCAAATACCTGCCGGCGGGTATGATAGACGCGGTAAACGGCCTTGACGACGACGAGCTCCCCTGGTACATCCAAACCAAGGAGGACGACCCCAACGGCGTTTACGGTAATTTTATACTGATTGACGCGCAGGTCGATAACGCAAACCCGCGTAATATGCTTATCGACGAGGACGAGGACGGCGTGGCTGATTTCCTGCAAATGGCAATCCCGAAAAGGGCGGACGAGGACCAGAAGAAATCTCCCGACGGTTTGCATGACGAGCTTATCGACTCCGCCGTGGACGTAGGCTATACTATCCCGCAATTAAACGGCGAATGCGAATACACGGTTCATAAATGGATAGACGGTATGAACCAGTGGGACGTAAACGGCCCCGGAAACCCCAGCTACTTTGATTATATAGAATGGGTGTTCGGCGAAAATGTGATACTGCTCAGCAATTGGGACGGCAATCCGGTCAAAAAATGGATTATCGACGACCGCGATACCGGCAACAGCAACGGCTGGGTATGGTGGGGCTATTATCTCGCCCCCGGCGAGCAGACCGGCAACCTTTTGGAAAGCTTGGTGCTGGCAGCGCCGTCCGACGATAAGACGTATTACGCCCTGCACGCGGACATGCAGGCGGTAAGCTATGAGGAGCTGACCCGCTGGGAAGAGGAAAACGACATGAGCGGCAACGACCGGATTGTCGATGCCCTGCGCAGGTCGGTCCTCAAGGTCAGTAATGTCATGATTAGTGAAAAGCCCACGGAAATCATGCGCGGTACGACCTTTAACTTCAGCGCGAAGGTACAGGGCACGGTTGGCGTGAACAAGGCCGTTACCTGGAGCCTGCTGGGATACAATGGCACGCACAGCAGCATCGACCAAAACGGCGTGCTCACAATCGGCGTGGCGGAAACCGCCACAACCCTTACAGTACGCGCAACCTCTGTTTATGACAACACCAAATACGCCGTATGGACGTTCAACGTAAAGCCTGACAACAGCGTGGACGGCGCCACCCACATCATCCCGGGTTCCAAGCTCAACGACGACTCCGACTGGATGGCGATTGCGGAAACCGACGGTTATTACCTTATCGTCCGCCTGAACAGCCTGCCCGTCGGTACTATGAAATTTATGGCCTCCGGCAATTACAATTACGCAACCTCTAACGTCAAGAACGCCATTGAGCTTTGGTACGACAATATCAATACCGGTACGAATTCGGGGACGTCCACCGGCACGCTGGAGGGCTTGAAGTCCTTTGCGGTGAGAAGTAACGCCGACACGGTTCTGGGTTCGTTTGGAAATCTTACCGCCGGCATCAGTAAGCCAAGCGCCACTACCGGTTACGCGTACCCGTTTGCGCTGTCTTTCCAAGAGAGTGCGAAGTATATGGCTGTACAGTGGAGTGACGCATCTGTTTATCATACAAACGGCATGTGCCAGTATGCGGCCAGCAATTGGCAGACTCTGGGAGCGAGTGGAGACGGTGCTTCTGTTACTAGCTGGCTCCGTTCCCCCGGTATGAAGGCTTCGTACGCATCAGGCTTATACTTCGATAACCATGTGGGTAACCACCTTGTGACTAATTTGAACAATGTCCGTCCCGCCATGTGGGTCAGGGCCGAAGTATTTGATTGACTGCCGCTATTCTTCAAGATGGAATTTAAGGATTTTGAGCGCGGCGCTTATGGTTGCCGGGGCGGAACCCCCGCCCCGGTGACAGGCACGCTTCAGCAGGCTGTCACCGCCGGGCAAGCCGGAGATGGACGGCAAGCCTGCTCTGATTTTTACACATTTTTTAAACCGGCGGAAGGGAGAGGAAACCTATGACCAGCAGAATCAAAAAATATACCTATCGGATAGTAAGCGTTGTTTTGGCCATGGGGTTCGTCCTCTCGGCGTTTGTCGCAGGTACATACGCGTGGAACGGCTACCGCAGCCACAAAACCAACGATGCGTCCGGCATGCCGGTCATCGCGCGAGTTATCCTGCAAAAGCTGGAAAAGACGCCCGACGGCGTGGAAACCGGAAAAATTGTCCCCGGCGCGGAGTTTTACCTGTACAAAGCGGGCAGCCCCGACGTACAGGTCGGCGGGCGTTATGTCACCGACCAGAACGGCCAAATACGGGTGCAGGGCCTTACAAAAGGAACATATTACTTTTTGGAGACAAACCCCGGTTACGGATATATCTACGACCGGGACGAAAACGGCGCTCCCGTCACCCGCTATGATTTTGAGATTACCGGCATGGAGGAAAACAACAGGGTGTCGGTTACCGCGTACAACCGCCGCCTGGAAGGCCCGCTTACAATCAAAAAGCTCGTCGTAAACGCCGGCGGTACGCCGCTTACCGATGAGCAATTGGCGCTGGAATTCATATTTACCGTCACATTTTCCGACGGAGGCGCCTACACCTGCAAAATCGGCGAAGGCGCCCCGCAAACGGTCGTAAGCGGCGGCACAATCAAATTAAAGCACGGGCAAACCGCTGTGTTTGAAAATATCCCCGTGGGGGTACAGTACAAGGTACAGGAGGCGGAATATCCCGGCTATACCGCCGGGTCGGAGAACCATCAGGGGCAGATTACACAGGAAGGCTCTTTCGTCTTGTTTACCAACACTTATGAAAACGGCCAAAGCGGAAATGCCAGCCTGACCGTCCAGAAAGAAGTCGTAGGGGAAGTCCCGGCCGGTGAGGCGGGACGCGGCTTCCAGTTTGTCCTGGAGGTGGAGGGCCGCCAGCCTGAACGCTTTGAATTGAGGGCGGGGGAATCCATTGAATTTAAAGACCTTCCCGCGGGCGTAAAGTACACCGTTTATGAAGCCGATATACCAAACGGCTACGTATTGACCGGCGTTACCGGCGGCGATGGCGTCCTGAACCTTGGACCCAATACAGCCAAATTTACGAACAAATTTACCGGCACGGTTACGGTTCCTATCGAAGGCGAAAAAACCTGGGATTTACAAGGAAGTCAGCAAAAGCTGCCCGAATCTATTACGATTTACCTCAAAAACGGAGACACTGTGGTAGATACCGCCGTAGTAAAGCCCGACCGAAACGGCAAATGGGTTTATGCGTTCAACGCGCCCAAGTATGAGCCGGACGGCCTGACCGAAATCCAATACACCATAGAAGAAGCTCCGGTCGAACATTTCCGCCCGGTTTATAACGGTATGGACGTCAGGAACGTTTATGTCCCGCCGGTCGCGGCCGACAGTGTGGAGGTCGTGAAAACCATCAAAGGAGAAAAAGCGCCGAAAGTACCGTTCCGGTTTATCATGACGGCAATGAATAACGCCCCTATGCCGGAGGGCTCGGTAAACGGGAGAAAGGCCATAACCATTACCGGCGCTGGCAAAGCGGGCTTCGGTAAAATCAGCTATACAAAGCCCGGCGTTTACACCTACAGCATCATCGAACAGAACACGGGCGAAAACGGCTGGACCTACGATTCCTCTGTTTACACCTATACAGTGAAGGTTACTGAAAAAGACGGCGTATTGAAAGTGTCGAGGGCGCTTACCAAAAACGGAAAGGCCGCGGATAAGGCGATATTCCGCAACAGCTATACCGCCCCGCCGCCTTCTCCCGAAAAAATCGAAATTGCCGGTACAAAAACATGGGTGCACGGCGGCAATCAAATCGAAAATTATCCGGAATCCATCCTTGTCTATGTAAAGGTGGGCGGTGTCGTCGTGGCACAGCGCACGGTAACCGCATCGGACCACTGGACTTATATTTTCCGTCTACCCAAATATGACGGCGACGGAAAGGAAATTGTTTATACCATAGATGAGGAAAAGGTGCCGGGCTATCAGAAGACGGTGGACGGCTATGACCTAATCAATACCTATGACCCCAATGACCCCGACGGCCCTCATAACGGGCACGGAAATTCCGGCGGAGGGTCCGGGAACTCTGATAATCCGGATGGGTCCGGCGGTTACCAGACGGGGGATAACAGGAGCGTCTGGCCGTGGATGCTGTGCATGCTCCTAAGCCTGGCGGCCCTGATTGCGGCGCGGCGCTTGCGTCCGAAGCAGCGCAGGCTTAAATAGTCTGGGAAATCTTTCCCGCAGGCTTGCCAGACGCAATCGTGTGGTTTCACATTTTTAATCGGACTTCCCGGCGGTGTTTTCTGCGTTAGCCGCGTAAGCACGGCGCCGCCCGGAAGCCTGTTGCCTCTAGTTTAACACGGATTATAACGTAATTTTTATGCGGCGCTGAAAATACCATAGCTGGGTTTTCGCGCCGCTTTTGTTTTTGTATGCTTTTTTGCGACGAACAAACCTCAAAGGAGTGCGATTTATGGCGCAGGCGAATGCGAAAGACATGATTTCTATATTAAGCGAGGAAGAATTTGATTTGGTTAACGTACGGCAATCCCCTACAATTACAAGTCCTCTGACGATTATTATGGAAAGCCTTCCAAAGAAGGTTTATTCCCACTCGGCGCATACTGCGGTTGTGGCATATATTCTGTCAGGGACGGCAAAAAACCTGCCGAAGGATGTGGAGCGGTCGGTTTTTTCCCGTTCAGTTTGGCAGGGCGGATTTTACCACCATCTCGGTGAATGTATGATTACGATAAAAGATAAGACGCAGATACCAATCGCAACCGAATATCTTTTGAAAAGGAAGCTGAAAGACGACGGCTGCTTAGACCGCGGCATTGTTTTGGAAATTGCCAGGTATCATTGTGAGTGCATGGACGGTTCCGGCTATCCGAAAGGGCTCTTTGGAAATCAAATCCCGCTTGCGGCCCGGCTGGTTGGTTTTGCAAGCAGGCTGGATGAAATGCTCACCGGCAGAGGGGGGAACCTGGCCCGGAATATTTTAAAGACGGCCAGATTTATGCAGAAGAACGGCGCCGATTTGTTTGGCCAGGATGTAATGGAATGCTTTGAAAAGTGCCAGATTGAAATTTTTGATTTGTATTTTGACCGGAAGTTTCGTTGCAGGACCAGGCAAAGTGAGGGAGAATTTTTCTATGAATCAGAAAAATGAGGATGCACAGCTATTAAAACTTCGGATGGAAAACGCAAGGCTTCAAAAGGAAAACGCTGAACTGAAGCGTCAGCTCAAATCAGAAAAGCAGCTGGGCGACTATCTCGGGGCAAAGCTGGATGAGCAAACGAAACAGCTCGGCCGCCGGTAATAACGGAGGGGAAGGTGAAAGGGATGCGCTGCAATCATGTTATCGATTTACAAACGGACGTTACGGACGTTTTAGACGGTCACGCCAAAAGGGTTGCGCTCTACACTGAATTGCTGTTAACTGAACTTGTACGGCGCGGTTTTCAGGAAATAAAGCAACCGGATATTTTAAAAATTAAGCATGCTACCTTACTCCATGATATAGGAAAATGCTTCATACCCAAAGCTATCCTGAATAAAAAGGGGCGTCTGACCGACGAAGAATATGCTATCGTCAAGCTCCACACGATAAAGGGCGCGGAATTGATTGCCCGGTGCGAAGATGTGCTGGAATGCCATGATACGGCGCTGTCGCTGGTACGCGAAATTACCCTTTGCCACCATGAGCGGTGGGATGGAAACGGGTATCCGTATCGGCTGTCTGGCAATGAAATACCAGTTACCGCACAGATTGTATCGCTGGCCGACCAGTACGATGCCCTGCGTTCAAAGCGGTGCTATAAGGGAGCCTATTCCCATACCTCTGTTGTGGAGTTGATTGTGAAGGAACGCGGGCAGGCATTCCGGCCTGAAATTGCCGACGCTTTTTTGGATATACAGGATTTATTTGGCCAGCTTGCCTGTTCGGAAGGGGAAAAGCAGCCGGAAGAGGAAACCGCCAATAAATAAAAAAAGCCCCCGGGTCAATCCCCGGGGGCTTTTTTTTGCTCTGTGCAATCAGCAGGCAGCTTGTCGCCGCGCAGCCCCTTAAATACAGGGTGCCGCAGGCCGCCGTTTTCTGTACGATACATAAAGGTTACTGTACAAACAAGCTCCGGTACAAGCCATACTGCGTTCTCGTTGCCGTGGCCTGACGGGACAGGCCCGTCAAAAGGGGATTCTGAAATAGCTTTTACCTGTTTGACTTTTTCAAATGCCGCGCCGCGCACGCCCATTGTCACGTGGCCCTTGTACAGGAGCCTGCCGTTTTCATATTGGCCTAAAACAAGGCTTGCGATATGGTCTTCTTTAAAAATATAACCACAGACGACAAAGTCGTCGTCCTGCAGGTTTTTAATTTTTAACCAGTCCTTTGTCCGTTTTCCCGGTACATAGACGCTGTCTTTCCGCTTTGCGACGATGCCTTCTAAATTCTGGGATTTGGCAAGCTCATAAAAGGCAGTTCCTTTTCCTTCGATATAACGGGATATCGCCAGGCGCTCTGATTCTTTTTTTACTGCCTTTTGTAAATACTCCTTGCGCTTCATCAGCGGCAGCGGCGTCAAGTCGTCCCCGTCATAGTACAAAATATCGAACGCGACAAAGCTTGCGGGGTTTCGCTTTGCGTCTATTTCAATTTTAAAGGTGTTGCTCATCAGGCTCCTGCGCTGGATTCCTTCAAAGTCGGGTTTCCCGTCTTTGAGCATGGTGAGCTCGCCATCCAGGATGCAGCGTTTTTTGACCTGCTCGTGCATTTTGGACAGCTCCGGAACCTTCGGCAGCATGCGGACCTCCCTTTTATTGATGAGGACGGTTCCCTCTTTTGGGTCGAGATACGCAATACAGCGCTCCCCGTCCCATTTCATCTCATATATATATCCAGGGTCGTCAAAGGCGTCGGCGGTTTCTCCAATCAGCATAGGGCTTAACTGCTTTTTTTCAAATATATCGGTCATGCCGTTTCCGCGCTCTTTTTCTCAGGCGGGGCTTTATCTTCTTCCACCTGCTTCAGGCTGGCCTGTAACGCTTCCATAATATTGATAACGTTATCCGGCTTTTCCGCGGGAGCCTGTACGACCTCTTTTCCCGCGATTTTGTCCTCGATTATCCGGCGCAGCCTGATTTGGTATTCATCATGATATTTTTCCGCCTCAAATTCCGCTGTCATTGAGTTGACAAGTGTTTTTGCCATTGTAAGTTCTGCCTCCGCCAAATCCGGATGTGCGGGCTCCTTCGGTATTTCCTTCACCTCGTCCGCGAAAAAGAGCGTTTCAACCAAAATACCCTTTTGTGTTGGGACCAGGCAAAGCAGCTTTTCAGACTGGCCCATAACTGTTTTGGCTATCGCCACCTTTTGCTCGTCGTGCATGGCGCGGCGCAGAAGCTCATAGGCTTTGTCTCCGCCAGCCTCAGGCACGGCGTGGTAGGTCTTATCGTAATAAATGGGGCGAATGCTTGACAATTCCGCAAAATGCAGAATTTGTATCGTTTTGTCCTTCGGCGTCTTTGCCTTTTCAAAATCCTCATCGCTCATAGTGATATATTGCCCCGGGGCAAACTCAAAGCCTTTTACGATGTCCTTGCCCGCGACCTCTTTCCCGCAGTGGGAGCAGACCCTTTTATATTTAATACGGCTGCCGTCCTCGCGGCAAAGCTGGTTAAAGTGGATGTCGTTGTCCTGCGTCGCCGTATGCAGGGCGACGGGAATATGCACAAGGCCGAACGATATCGCGCCTTTATGTGAAGCTGCCATAAAATCACCTCATAGTCAATTTGTTTTTATGTTTCCCTGATTGTCCCTGTTTATTTCTTCATCCAGGCTTCGCATAAAAACAAATTGGTTGCTATCTGGCAGAAATCCAATCATCCAGCTGCCTTGATATTGTCCGTGTATATCGTAAAGCTCACATTGGATTTCATCTGTCCATTCCTCCAGGATAATTACCCCCTGATTTTTAAAATTGTAATTAGTATAAGCAGAATCCCCCGGCGCATAACCAGGGGATTCGTTTTCAATTTATATAATTTTTGAAATTAAGCCTGTCCGCTGAACTTCTGCTTGACGGAATCGATTTTCTGCTGTTCCGCCTGCTGGGTGGGATACCAGCCCTTTTGCGACATTTTAGAATAAATTTCATTCTGCATGCACAGGGCGTCGTTGAAGCTCTGCGTAAAAGCGCTGTGAACATCGGCGGTCGAGGACTCGATTGCGCCGTGCATCATCAAATCGCAAGCGCCCTTTGTCGCGGATAAGATATTATCCATAATGACACGATCTTCCATTTTCTATTCCTCTTTTCTCAATTTTATTTCAGTAGGCCGTAAAAACGGTTGAAGCATTCCTGATGCTTGCTGCATAGCTCCTGGACAAAATTTTTGAGCTCGGGGTCCTGAAGCTGTCCCGCAAAATCCGTGCAGGCAGTTTTCATCTGCTTTTCATGTCCAAGCGCGTCCTCAATATAAAGCAGTTCCTTTGGCGACATTTTGATTTCCTCCTTTGTATTTTGGGATTACCATTATTATCGCCTTGAAACGGCCGGTTATTCCGCTTTATCGTACTAAAAATGCATGTGGACAAAAAGCGGCCGCGCCATAAAGCATAAATTTTCCCATGGGCTGTATATCGGCAGAAAAATGCGTTCACGCTATGAATAAAGCTTTTAAACAATAGAACGGGGGATTTTAATTGCCGGATTTTTTCAGAAAAAAGGTGGGAGCGGCAAGTCTGTTTTTGGCAGCCGTCTGGTATTTTTTAACGAAAAGGGCGCTGCCCTTTCTTTTCCATAACGCCGTTGCGCTGCTGACCTTTCTGTATTTCTTTTTTATCCTTGGGACGAGCGGCGGCGTGGATATCCGCCTTATGACTGACGAGCAGGCTGTGCAGCGCTGTTCCCTCGGGTTTATGGTATGGATTGCCTGTATTGCGCTGGTGCAAATTGGCAAAGGGCTGTACCGGCGCACTAGGCAGTAATTTACCAAGAAACACAATAATAAAATGCGTGCATTTTAAATGAGTTATGGTATAATAAAAGCGTATTTCCCAAACTGCGGCAAATAAAGATTGCTAGCGCCGCCGGAACCGCCGCTTACAAAGATTTCCGGCATGGCAGGAGGAACCATGTTTGAACTGATGGACGAAATGTCCGAGCTTGTTTATGTAGCCGATTTGGATACCTACGAGCTGTTATTTGTGAATAAGGAAGGCCGTAAAATGTTCGGTATATCGGAGCTTAACGGCCAGAAATGCTATAAGGCTTTGCAGGGGCTGGATCATCCGTGCCCGTTCTGTACAAATAAAAGCCTGGCTTTTGATAAGACGTACTCATGGGAGTATACCAATCCAATTGCGGGCCGCCATTACCTGCTTAAGGATAAGCTGGTCAAGTGGGAGGGCAGGAGCGTACGGCTGGAAATTGCGTTCGACATTACAAACAATAAGCAGGAGCAAATCGACCTTCAGAACGCGCTTGATGCGGAGCATATGGTTATGGAGTGTGTAAAGTTCCTCTCCGAATCGGCGAACGTCGGGAAAAGCTTTCCGCTTGTGCTTCAAAAGCTCGGGAGCTTCCTGTCTGCGGAACGCGCGTATATCTTTAATATCCGCGGCGATAAAATGGACAATACATATGAGTGGTGTGCCGACGGAATAGAACCGCAGAAGGAAAACCTGCAGGGGCTGGATATTACCCTGATTGACAGATGGCGCCCTTTCTTTGAAAAAAGCGAATGCGTCATTATCGAGGATATGGAGAAGATTAAGGAAATCAACCCTGCGGAATACCAGGCCCTTTCCGTACAGGGGATTCATAGTATGGTTGTGGCGCCGCTTGAAAAGGACGGCCAGCTTATTGGGTATATCGGCGTAGATAATCCTCCGAGTGAAAAAATAAAAAACATTTCATCCCTGCTCCATACACTGCGTTATTTCTTAATATCGACATTACGCAGGGCGGAGGCCGAACAGCAGCTGATGAAGCTGAGCTACCAGGATATGCTTACCGGCCTTTACAACCGCAACCGTTATATCCAGGATATCGGAAAATACAAAGAAAAAGAAGAGGCCGTAGGTATCGTGTATCTTGACATCAACGGCCTTAAGGACATCAACGACCGTTACGGCCATTTTTATGGCGACCGTATTCTGGTGGACTGTGCCAGGATTATTACGGAGGTGTTCGGCCAGTCCGATTTTTACCGGATAGGCGGGGACGAGTTTGTTGTGATTTGCAGGAATATGCCCAAAGAAGCCTTTATGGAAAACGTTATTGAGCTGAAAAAGCGTTTTGACAGCGACCCGCAGTGCCAGGCGGCAATCGGCTATGAGTGGACGGACGACGCGGTCGACATCCAGCGGCTGATTTCCGACGCGGACGCGGTGATGTATGAGGATAAAAAACAGTATTACCGGAAAAACCTTGCATCAAACCGTTACCGCCATTACAACGACGACGTTTTGGGCCTTACCGTGCCCGGCGTCCTGCGGGAAAAGCTCAACGGCGGCTGTTTCCCGGTGTATTTACAGCCAAAGGTTTCCTTCGACAGCCGCGAGATGGTAGGGATGGAGGCGCTTGTCCGCTATAGGATGCCGGACGGCGGGATTTTGGCGCCAGACCAGTTCCTGCCGCTGCTTGAGGACGCAAAGCTTATCAGTGCGCTCGATTTTTATGTGTTTGAGTTTGCGTGCTCCAAGGTTTCCAGTTGGATTTCCAAAGGGAAAAAAACGGTGCCGATTTCTGTCAATTTCTCCCGCTATTCGCTGACAGAACGCAGCTTTATCCCCTGTATTACAGAAATCTGTGAGAAATACGGGATTGAGAAAAAATGGGTAGAAATTGAAATGACAGAAAGCGTGGAAGGCCTTGAAGGCTTTGACATCAACGGTTTAATCCAGCGGATACGCGATGCGGGCTTTACCGTGTCCATTGACGATTTCGGCGTGCATTACGCCAATCTTTCGCTGTTTACCTCGGTCGATTTTGATGTGCTTAAAATCGATAAAAGCCTGGTTGACCACATTACGACAAATTTAAAAGCACAGTCGGTCGTCGCGCTTTTAATTGAAATCTGCGGAAAAATGGGGATTCGCACAATAGCGGAAGGCGTTGAAACGGAGGAGCAGTTCCTCATACTCAGGGACATGGGCTGCGCGCAGGCGCAGGGGTATTTATTCAGCCGTCCGCTCCCATTGGAAGAATGCGAGCAGAAATATCTTGTTTGATTTTTACCGAAAAAAGCGTACAGAATTTCTAATCCTGTACGCTTTTTCTCATGTTTTATTTGATTGGAGAGGTATTTAATGAAAAACTTGAGTTTACGCGCGTTTACCGACGAGGATATGGAGCTGTTTGCCTCGTGGCTGAATAAAGGCTATATCTTAAAGTGGTACCACAACCCCAAAAATTGGCTGCAAGAAATAAACGGGCGCAACGGCAGCTTTTCATGGATACATCACTTTATCGTGACGGAAAATGAAACCGCCGTTGGTTTTTGCCAATATTATGATTGCTTTGACGGCAGTGGTATGGAGGATTGGTACAAGGTGGAAAAACGCGGCGATACGTTCAGTATAGATTATTTAATCGGAAATGAAGCCTATTTGGGGAAGGGCTACGGAAAAGCGCTGGTAAAGCTGCTGACCGAAACCATCCGGAAAAAGGAACGGGCAAAACGGATTATCGTCCAGCCTGAGAAGGAAAACGGCCCGTCTAACCATGTACTGTTGGCAAACGGCTATGTTTTTGATGAACAGAAGGATTATTATGTAAAATTGTTGGAATAACATAAGCAAGCAGCCCTGCCTTTTAAAGTGAATTTTAAAGACAGGGTAATAGAACGAAATAAATACAAAAAAGCGGCGGGTTTCAGAAACAATCCGCCGCTTTTAATAATAAAATATGGACGCTATCCTTCCTCAGCAATCCCGCCAACCGGCTCTTTTGATGCGGCGCGCATTTTCTTATCGCGGAACAGCAGGCAGGAAAGGCCCATAAAAACAAGGCAGCCCGTAATCAGCTCAGGCGGGTAAAGCCAAAGCTTGTCAGCCGGGAGCAGCATAGGCAGGAGCATCGCCGCGCCGGCGGGCGGGAATATCATTTTTACGCGCGCAAACATGAGCAGCAGGATTACGGCGCAAAATCCGCCTGTCATCCAGATAGGCAGGCCCAGCCAAAGCTCCGTCACATAACGGACAAGCACGCCGGTTACAGACGCCATGGCCATAAGGCCAAACACGGCCCCCATATGCCTGCGCGGCGCTCCCTGCGGCTTTGAAAGCTCGCAGAACATTACAATAAGCGGCGGGGCAATAAAATAGAGATTGCCTGTCTGCACCGGAACAAACGCCGCGGCACAGAAGCAAAGAAGCAGGGCAAGCCACCGCAGGGCCTCCTGTCTGAAATTCCATTCCATAGGGGAGGGGCTGCTTTTGCCAGACGCTTCCTTTCCTTTTATTATGGGCCTGAAAGCCGCAATGATAAAGGAGAGCACCAGTACAGAGGCTGGGTAAACCCAGGAGGTTGTCCCGAGCAGCACAGGCAGTACCGCCGCCGAGACCATGGGCACGAGCGTCGTCTTCGTCAGAAGTAATATTACAGCTACGAATATAAAAGCCACTGCCGCCTGCAAAAGCTGGGGGACGGGGAGGAACCGGACGACGCAAACGCCAAAGACGGCTGCTATAGACATAAGCAGTACGGTTTGTACGCGCGAAACATGCCACGGCTGCTTTGGCGCGGCCCATGCGCCCGCAGCGAGCGCTAAAATCTCAGGAAAGATGATTTCCCGTTCCCCAAACAAGGAGGCCGCTGCCATCATGGCACAGATAAGCAGGGCTGTAGCGCCCCACCCGATATATTTTCTTGTTGTTATACTCATACCTGCGCTTCCTTAAACTGTGATATTGTTATTTTTTTAACAAAAAAGATTGTACCACATTTTAGCTCAAACAGCCATGTCTTGTTTTACCAAAATTTTTTTCATGCCATATTTCTATTCTATTCTAGTTTTCGGTGCCCGGTTAACAAGATGCTGTTCCTGGTCCGTCAAATGCAGGGTTTCAGGCAGGCTGGGCAGGAATAAGGAATGATGTTTGCCCATTCGGGCAATGATGCCGCACTTCGTGCGATGATGCTGCCTTCGGCAATGATGTGTCCTGCGGGACATAGGGGCTAACATTACATCATGCCGCAGCGAAGCGAAGGCACATCATTTTGCAAAGCAATCCATCATTTCGCCGTAAGGCGGTATATCATGAAAAAACCTTTTTGCGAACCTATCCTTCCCCTTTTTATTCCACCGGCTGTCCAGTATCTATTGTACACCTCAACGTTACCAGAGCCTCTCGAAAGAAAACAGGTTGATAAATGCGGCCGGGTACGGTACAATAGATAACAGTTTTTAGAAAGAAAGGGAGATAGCATATGAACCAGAACCCTGTTGTTACGATTGAAATGGAGAACGGCGATATCATCAAGGCGGAGCTTTACCCGGAGGTCGCCCCGAACACGGTCAACAATTTTATCAGCCTGATTAAAAAGGGCTTTTACGACGGGCTTACCTTCCATAGGGTCATTTATGGCTTTATGCTGCAGGGCGGCTGCCCGGATGGAACCGGATGCGGCGGCCCGGGCTATTCCATACGCGGCGAGTTTGCCCAGAATGGCTTTGAAAACAGCTTGAAGCATACGCGCGGCGTTTTGTCGATGGCGCGCAGCATGCAGCCGGATTCCGCAGGTTCCCAGTTTTTTATCATGCATAAGGACGCGCCGCACCTCGACGGGGCTTACAGCGCCTTCGGCAAGGTGACGGAAGGGCTCGACGCTGTTGATACGATTGCCGGATGCGACACCGATATGAACGACGGCCCGCTCGACAGGCAAATCATGAAAAAGGTAACGGTTGAGACGTTCGGCGTCGATTACCCCGAGCCTGAAAAGCACTGACCTGCAACAGATTGATTCATATAGGAAAAACGCCCGCTGCCATATGGCAGCGGGCGTTTTTTATGTGCCTGTATATTTATTTTTATGAAATAGCCCGCTTCATTTCCCTGACAAAGCCGATGACCGGCCCGATGCAATTTGTACCGTACTGCCCGCAGAGCTTTACAATCGCGCTGCCGACAATCACGCCGTCGGCGTGACGCGCCATCTCCTTTGCCTGCTGCGGCGTGGAAATGCCAAAGCCTATCGCACAGGGAATATCCGATACCGCGCGTACATGGGACACCATTGCGCCAATATCCGTCTTGATTTCGCTGCGAACTCCCGTTACACCCATGCTCGATACGCAGTAAAGAAAGCCCTGCGCTTCCTTCGCAATCGTTTTGACGCGCTCTTCCGACGTTGGCGCAATCAGGGAAATTAAATCGACGCCGTTTGCAAGGCAGTCTGGCAGCAGCTCCTGCTTTTCCTCATACGGCAAATCGGGCACAATCAGCGCGTCTATTTTGCAGGCCTTGCATCGCTGTAAAAACCGTTTCACGCCGTAGACGTAAATGGGGTTCAGGTAGGTCATGAACGCAAGCGGAATTGCGCATTCCCTGCGTATTTCCTCAACCATTTCAAAGATGGCGTCCGTCGTAACGCCGCCGTTGAGCGCGCGCTCGTCCGCCGCCTGGATAACGGGCCCTTCCGCCACGGGGTCGGAAAACGGGATGCCGATTTCAATCAAATCCGCGCCCGCTTCCGCCATACCGAGAACCAGCTCTTTTGTAATTGCAAGGCCTGGGTCTCCCGCCGTAACGAATGGGATAAACGCCTTGCCGTTTTGGAATGCCTTGGCCGTATTACTCATAAATTTCTTCCCCCCTGTAGCGCGCGATTGCCGCGACGTCCTTGTCCCCGCGCCCTGATATATTGACGACGATAATCTCATTTTTATTCATCGTGGGCGCAAGCCGCCTTGCGTATGCGACGGCGTGCGCGCTCTCGATTGCCGGGATAATGCCCTCCGTGCGGGAGAGGTATTCAAACGCCTCGACCGCCTGTGTGTCCGTGACAGGGACGTACTGCGCGCGGTTTCTGTCATGCAGGTCCGCGTGCTCCGGGCCGATGCCCGGGTAATCGAGCCCTGCCGAAATGGAATAAACAGGAGCAATCTGCCCGTATTCGTCCTGGCAGAAATACGATTTCATCCCGTGGAACACGCCGGGCGTTCCGTTTGCTATCGTCGCGGCGTTTTGCGGGCTGTCCGCGCCCAGCCCCGCCGCCTCGCAGCCAATCAGCCGCACGGACGGCTCGTTTATAAAATCATAAAACGCGCCCATTGCGTTGCTTCCGCCGCCGACGCAGGCAATCACCGCGTCGGGCAGCTTTCCTTCCGCTTCCATAAGCTGCGCTTTGATTTCCCTGCCGATTACGCTCTGAAAATCGCGCACGATGGTGGGGAAGGGGTGCGGCCCCATGACCGAGCCGAGCACATAATGCGTGTCGCTCACGCGGCCGGTCCATTCCCGCAGCGTTTCGTTGACCGCATCCTTGAGCGTTTTCGTACCGCTCGTGACGGGGTGGACCTTTGCGCCCAGCAGTTTCATACGGTAGACGTTCAAGGCCTGGCGCCTGGTATCCTCTTCACCCATGAACACCTCGCACTCCATACCCATCAGCGCAGCTGCCGTTGCGGTCGCAACGCCGTGCTGGCCCGCCCCCGTTTCAGCAATCAGGCGTGTTTTGCCCATTTTTTTGGCAAGCAGCGCCTGCCCGAGCACATTGTTGATTTTATGGGAGCCGGTGTGGTTTAAATCCTCACGCTTGAGGTAAACCTTCGCGCCGCCCAAATCGTTTGTCATCTTCTCCGCGAAATATAAAAGCGACGGCCTTCCCGCGTAAGCTTGCAGTAAACCGTCAAGCTCCGCGATAAACTGCGGGTCTTTGCTGTAAAACCCATACGCTTTTTCCAGCTCGTTTACGGCGTTCATCAGCGTTTCCGGTACAAACTGGCCGCCGTGTATGCCGAATCTTCCTTTAGACATTTCCTACACCCCTGACTATATTGATAATGCGCTTGATTTTTTCCTTATCCTTAACCCCGTCCGTCTCCGCGCCGGAGCTAACGTCGATACAGTACGGCCGGGCTTCCTGTGCCGCCTGTTTGATGTTGCTTTCGTTTATGCCGCCCGCCAAAAAGAACGGCTTGCTCAAAGCCTTTGGAATCATATCCCACCGGAAGCTGTCACCCGTGCCGCCGTAGGCGTTTTTGCTGTAGGCGTCAAGCAGTAAATAATCGCAGGGCAGCCGCTGTGCCCTGCTGATTTGCTCCCGGCTTTGTACGCGCACCGCCTTGATGACGGGGCAGGGCGCCTCCTGCTTTAACAACCGGATATAAGCCTCGTCCTCGTCGCCGTGGAGCTGTACCAAATCGATGATACCCTTTTGCACAAGCCCGGCGACAAAGGAAACCGGCTCGTTTACAAATACGCCCACGGCCTTTATTTTAGGGCTTAGTTTTTCTTTTAACAGGCGCGCCTGCCCCGCTGTAACCTGACGTTTGCTTTTTGAGAATACAAAGCCGGCGTAATCGGGCACAAATTCATTGGCAGACAGGATATCATCCGTCCGGCTTAATCCGCAGATTTTGATTTTACTCATGTCAAAGCGCCTCCGTTGAGCATCTCGAGCGCCGTTTTTTTATCTGCGCTTTTCATCAGCGTTTCGCCGATGAGCACGGCGTCCGCGCCGGTTTTGCGCAGGGAATCGATGTCTCCATGCGTCTTTACGCCGCTTTCCGCGACAAACAGGATGTTGTCCGGCACAAGGCTTCTGAGCTTTTTACAATTGCTTACATCTACATCGAAGGTTTTTAAATTCCGGTTGTTGACCCCTATTATACGCGCGCCCGCCTTTACTGCCATACCAACTTCTTCCGTGGTATGCGCTTCAACGAGCGCCGAAAGCCCGAGCGAGCCGCATATTTCAAGAAAATAATTGAGCGTTTTGTAATCAAGCAGGGAGCAAATCAGCAAAACAGCGGACGCGCCGAGCGTTTTCGCCTCATAAATTTGGTATTCGTCGACGGTAAAATCCTTGCGCAGGATGGGAATGGAGACGCTTTGCGCGATTTCCTTCAGATATTGGTCGCTGCCGAGAAAGTATTCCGGCTCTGTCAAAACGGATATAGCGGCGGCTCCCGCCTGCTCATATTCCTTCGCAATCGTAAGATAAGGGAAATCCTCTGCGATGATTCCCTTCGAGGGGGACGCTTTTTTTACTTCGCAAATGTAGGAGATTCCTTTTTTGCGAAGCGCTGCTTCAAAGGGAAAGCCTGTATCGCGCGGCAACGCAAGCGCCATGCTTTTGATTTCGTCCAAAGAAACGGCGTCCCTTTTACAGGCGGCCCGCTGCCTTGCGCCTTGTGCCAGTGTGTCTAATATCATAAAGCGTTGCTCCTTTCAGGCGCTTTGTTCCTGCGGGAACCGGTTGGTCGCCGCGATGAATTCCTGCATTTTTTCAAGCGCCGCGCCGCTGTACAGGGCTTTTCTTGCGAGCAAAACGCCTTCTTCAATGCTCTGTGCTTTTCCGGCGAGGTACAAGACGACTGCCGAATTGAGTAAAACAATATCGGCTTTCGGGCTTATCTCGCCGGACAAGATTTGTTTTGCGATTTCCGCGTTTTCCTGTGCGTCCCCGCCGGTCAAATCCGCGGGCGCGCACAGCGAAAAGCCGTAGCCGCGCGGGTCGAGCGTGTAGGACGTCAATACGCCGTCTTTGATTTCACAGACGCGCGTATTGTCCGTAAGGGAAATTTCATCAAGTCCGTCCAATCCATGGACGACCATGCCGCGCTTGACGCCTAAGTTTGAAAGCACCTGCGCAATCGGTTCAACAAGGTCTTCGTCATACACGCCGATGAGGTTGACGTCAGCCGCCGCGGGGTTAGCAAGCGGGCCGAGCACGTTGAAGATGGTGCGCGTGCCGAGTTCCCTGCGCACAGGGGCCGCGTATTTCATAGAGGAATGGTATACCTGCGCGAACATGAAGCAAAGCCCCGTCTGCCGCAGCACCTCCTCGTTTTGGGAAGGCGTGATGTTAAGCCGGACGCCGAGCGCCTCGAGCAGGTCCGCCGCGCCGCATTTGCTCGATACGCTTCGGTTGCCGTGTTTTGCTACAGGGACGCCCGCCGCCGCGATGACAAAGCACGACACGGTCGAAATATTGAACGTGAAAGCCTCGTCCCCGCCTGTTCCGACAATTTCCGCCACCTTGAAGTCATGGTTTAATTTTGCGCCCTTTTCGCGCATGGCCGCCGCGCACGCTGTAATTTCCGTCGGCGTTTCGCCCTTCATCCGCAGCGCCGTCAAAAACGACGCAATCTGTGCGTTGGTCGCCTTGCCGCTCATGATTTCGTCCATAACGGCGCGCGTCATATCAAAAGAAAGGTTTTCATTGTCCATAGCCTTGTGGATTGCTTCTCTAATCATAATACCTTCAGCCCTTTCTAAGCCTTACATATATTGTGGATTTATCTAATGGAAAGAAAATTCCGCATAATTTGTTTGCCCTGCGGGGTAAGAATCGATTCCGGGTGAAACTGCAGCCCGTACACGTCGCAGCCGCGGTGGCGAACCGCCATAATTTCCCCAGCCGCGTCCTGTGCCGTTATGGAAAGCACGCCGGGCAGCGTTTCCTTTTTCGCAATGAGCGAATGATAGCGCGCGACCTTCGCGTTTTGAGGAAGCCCGCTGAAAATAGGACAGGAGGCGTCAAGGGTGATTTCGCTTTGCTTGCCGTGCATCAGCTGCTTTGCGTGGCCGATTACCGCGCCGAACGCCTGGCAGACCGCCTGGTGCCCCAGGCATACGCCGAGTATCGGGATTTGCCCTGCAAAGCGCCGAACCACGCCGATACAGACGCCCGCGTCCCTGGGATGGCCAGGCCCCGGGGAAAGGAGAATGTGGGAGGGGGCCAGCTTTTCTATTTCATCGGTTGTAATTTCATCATTTCGCCTGACCAGGATGTCGCGCCGGAATTCCCCGGCCAGCTGGTAAAGGTTATAGGAAAAGCTGTCGTAATTGTCAATCAGTAAAACCATGCTGCTTCCCCCTTTTAATTATGACGGTCGATGTCGCTTGCGTGGACGAGCGCGTCCATTACCGCGGCCGCTTTGTTGCGGCTTTCGATATATTCCGTTTCCGGCACGCTGTCCGCGACGATTCCCGCGCCGGCCTGTACCGTTACCCTGCCTTTGTTTTTTACCGCCATGCGGATGGCAATGCAGGCGTCCATATTGCCGTTGAAGTCTACATAACCAATGGCCCCGCCGTATACGCCGCGCGGCGTATTTTCCAGCTCCTCTATAATTTCGCAAGCCCTGATTTTCGGCGCGCCGGAAAGCGTTCCGGCGGGGAGAAGGGCGGAAATAGCGTCGAACGCGCCGTATTCCTGTTTGATGTCGCCCTGTACCTCGGAGCAGATATGCATAATTTTCGAGTAGCGGTGTACCCTCTGGTATTCCGTGACCTCGACTGTGCCTATTTGCGCAATTTTGCCGACGTCGTTTCGCCCCAAATCGACGAGCATGTTGTGCTCCGACAGTTCCTTTTCGTCCTGCAGCAGCTCTGTTTCCAGCTCTTTGTCCTCCTGCGGCGTTTTGCCCCTTGGGCGGGAGCCCGCGATTGGGAAGGTCGTGAGCCTGCCGTTTTGCAGACGGACGAGCGTTTCTGGCGAGGTGCTGATGATTTCGCTCCCGTTTATGGAGAGATACACCATATAGGGGGAAGGGTTCGTCGTGCGCAGTACGCGGTAAGCGTTCAGCAGGCTTCCATCGTATTTCGTTTCAAACCGGCGGGAGACGACCGCTTGGAAAATGTCTCCCTCGTAGATATGGCGTTTTGCCTGCTCTACCATTTCACAATAACGCTCTTTTGTGACGTTGCATGTGAATTTCGCGCCGCGCGGGCAGTCGCTCAGGGGGAGCGGCGCCGCGTCCATAATCAGGTCAAGGATGTTCTGGATGTCGTTTAATGCCTTTTCATATTGCGCCGTCAAATCGTCCGTTTTCATATTAACGATGATAGTGATTTTCTGTTTGAGGTGGTCATAGGCGATTACCTTGTCGGCAAGCAGTAAATCAAAGTCGTTCATATCGCCGCTTTTGAGCTTCAGCACCGGTTCGCTGTAACCAATCATGCCGTAGCCGTAGTATCCGACAAGGCCGCCGGTAAACGGAGGGATTCCGGAAAAGCGCGGTGTTTTATAGTGTGAGAGATATTCTTTGAGCACTTCAAAGGGATGGTCCGTTTTTATGACGCGTTCGCCCTCGCCTTCGATGGTGACAGCATGGCCTTTGCAGTAAATGCGCGCCTTCGGGTCAAAGCCCAAAAAGGAGTAGCGCCCCCATTTGTCGGAATCCTCTATGCTTTCCAGAAGGAAAAAATTCTTTTTATAGCGTGAAATACGGCGCAGCAGCGTAATCGGCGTGCATAAATCGGCGTAAATTTCCTTGCAGACGGGAATCACGTCGTAATCCTTTGCAATCGCTTTTACCTGCTCAAAGCCCGGTGTGACCATTGTTATCACCCTTTCTTTTTGTTTTTGGGTAAAATAAAAAAGCTTTCGTCCCCGAAAAGGGACAAAAGCTTTTATAAACTTCTGCGGTACCACCCAAATTGGCGTAAAACGCCCACTTTACGTACTGACATACGCTCCTTTCTGGTAACGGCGAAGGAATTCCCGTCAGCGCCTACTCCCGCAATACGGTTTCAGGCTGCCCTCACAAGTCCATTCAAAAAAAACATTGCTGCCGTATTCCCACCAGCTAACGGCTCTCTGGAAACGCTGTATTTTTCCTACTACTCTTGTTCAGCGGTTTTGTCTTTGAAATTGTTGTAAGTATAGCGCTCCTTTTTTTATTTGTCAATGCCTTTTCGAAAAACTTTTTTTGATTTTCTATTCTTTATCACCGGACGGGGGAGAGATTGGCTTTAAAACAGCATCTGTTTTATTATATGTATTTTTTCTTTTTTGTGACAAAAGGAAGCGGCGTGCAATTGACAAACAACCCTTCATCTGTTAAAATAACAGACGTGCATTCCCGCACAAAAAATAATTATTACAGAGTAGAATCCTGCGCGTGGCACCCATTATGGTGTACAGTGCCGTCTGAACGGGGAGTTGTCAGACGGACGAAACGGGCCTAGTCCCTGCGGTTCAGGATTCGCATCCCGCTGTACCATAAGGATGAAACGGCTGTTTTCAGCCGCGGAGCTTTAGGAGCGGAGCTTTGGCGTATGCCTTTCCCGCTCCGTTTTTATTTTGCGTTACTCCTTATTGCAGCACAAAAAAGAAAGGAGCAAACAGCAAAATGAAAGAAAAAAGACATGTAATCCGTTCGTCCTGCCGGGAATTCGGGAGCGTGCAGATGGTAGCGCTCTGCGGCATATTGCTTGCGCTGCGCGTTGTGCTCGGCTTCCTGGAAATCAACATCGAAAGCGTTTACCGCATTTCCTTCGCGGCGCTGCCGGTTTCTTTGGGAGCCGCGCTGTTCGGCCCCATCGCGGGCGGCGTACTCGGCGGCTTGGGGGATATCGTAACACTCATCATCAAACCGATTGGCGCAATCAACCCGGGTATTATTTTAAGCAAGGTGCTTTCAGGCTTTTTAATGGGCCTTATCCTTTACAAGCGCCCGGTAAGCCTAAAACGCACGATTTTTGCCTGCACCGTGACAACCGTTTTCTGCGACCTTATCATTACGACAGCGAGCCTGTTCTGGATGTACGGCACGCCGCTTGAGGTCCTTCTGCCGTGGAGGATTGTCAATTACCTGTCGCTCCTGCCTGTGAATACGGCGCTCCTGTTTGGCGCGCAAAAGCTGATGGGCCGTATCAATGTTCCCGTTTTGAAGAATCGCGTTTAAACGCATGTGACTCTTTATTTTAGCAGCTTATACTATTTTATTCTATGACATTTGGTAAGAAAGCCCCCTGCTGTTCGTTTTACAGAACAGCAGGGGGCTGTTTTTATGGCGGAATGTTCATTTCATTGAATCGAACATTAGTTCGTGATATGATTTCCTCAAGGAAAAACGGCGTGCCAGCCACCGCCCCGGGCAAGCCGTTCAATCCGGATTATGCAGTTTGCAGAAAATTTGGAGGGAATTATGGATTATAAAGCATGGGCCGAGGATTATGCAGTCCAGGCGCAAAAGATAAAAGAGAAGCTAAGCGCGATGAAGAGAGAGGAAGAAAACGAAGAAAACAGGATGGAATACAACCGCAGGGCAGCAATTTTATACTCGATGTACCTTGACTGCCGGCATACGGCCGAGCTTTTACAGAGAAGAGGAGGCGGTACCTATGCCGGAAAACAGGATGCTGTCTCTTGACAGGTTTACCGACGAGCTATATGTACTGCGGCAGTACAATATGCGCGGAGACAACCTTGGGGATATTAAGCGCATGAAGGCGTTTATGGCAAAGGCGCTCAGCGCGGAGCTGACCGAAAGGCAGCGGCAGTGCCTTACAGCCTATTATTTCGGTGGGGAGAAGATGAAGGAAATCGCGGAAGATTTAGGCATCAGCACCTCAGCGGTTTCGCGCCATATTAAGCGGGCGCTTGCAAGGCTTCGGGCGCGCTCCATTTATTATTAAAAAGAGGGGGGATAACATCCCCCCTCTCATATGCCTTTTTACTTGTTTGGAATGATGACCGGCAATTTCGCGATGAGCTTCTGCGTGATGCTGTCCAGCAGCGTCAATTCCTCATCGAAGCCGCAGTCCGCTGCCATGTCCAGGTACGCAAGCACTGAGGCTTGCATCTTTAACACAGATTCATTTAAAGCTCAAAATCCTTCGGGTCGTACTGCGGCAGGCGCGGCATTTCATGCGGTACGCGCAGCAAGGGGTTATATTTGAACCGGAAGCACTTGCCGTCTTTTATTTCCCTTTTCGCCCTGCATATGGTTACGCCTTCGCCGTTTTCGATGCAGTTGTCGCAGTATTCGCAGTTTGGTTCGATGTGATTTCCAAAAAGCCTGTAGAATTTCATCGTATTGACCCCGCTTGCCTATGACGTTTTTCGCTTGTATTATACCATGGTTCCGTTTATAATGTAAAGCATGAAAGATAAAACGCGTTCGGGAGGTTTTCCATGGATTTCAAAAGCGATACAATGCGGCTGCACAACAGGCAGGGCGCCGCTTACCTTACATTTGACAGCCTGAGCGCCGTACCGTTTATAAGGCATGCGTTTTCCACGCGCCTTGGCGGCGTAAGCACCGGGGAATTTTCAACCATGAATTTGAGCTTCGGGCGCGGGGACGCGGACGAAAACGTACTGCAAAATTACAGGCTGTTCTGTGAGTCGGCGGGCTTCGATTTTGATAGCCTGACAGCTTCCGCGCAGGATCACCATACCTATGTGCGGCGCGTTACTTCAAAGGAAAAGGGAATTGGGATTACAAGGCCGCGCGACATGCAGAGCGTAGACGCGCTCGTAACAGATGAGCCGGGCGTCACGCTCGTCACCTATTACGCGGACTGCACGCCGCTTTTTTTTGCCGATACGAAACGGCGCGTAATCGCGCTGGCCCACGCTGGATGGCGCGGAACTGCAGGACGCATCGGCGCGCAGGTAATATCCTGCATGAGGGAGCATTATGGGACAGACCCAAAAGATGTATTGGCGGCAGTCGGCCCGGCAATCTCGAAATGCTGCTACGAAGTCGACGAGAGCTGCTGCTCCCATTTTAAAGCGATGGCCGGGCTTGACACGGAGAAATTCATCTTCCCGAAGAAGGACGGAAAATATATGCTCGATTTGCTGGAGGCAAACAGGCAGGTTATCGAAGGCGCCGGCGTGCCAAAGGAAAACATCACGCGAAGCGACGTATGCACGCGCTGCAACAGCGGGCTGCTTTGGTCGCACCGGGCGACAGGCGGCAAACGCGGGGGGATGGCGGCGTTTATGTGCCTGGAGGAAGTAAACAGATAAGAAGAAACGGGGGATATGGGATGCCTGTTTACCGGATTGCCGGATTAAACGTATTTATGGAGCCGCGCTGCAGCCTGCTTGAAGGCCGCGCGGAACAGTACCGGTTAACGGACAGCAGTATGAAAAGGGCGGATTGCGATATTATCATCGACCCGCAGGCGCAGGGCTTTGAAGAATGGCTGAAGTCCTATCGGGATTATCCGGTGGACAGCAGCGAATATACGTGGTTTGGGTACCGCTTTTACTGTGAGCTGATTCACCACGGCGGTTTTTTTCTGCATGCGTCCGCCGTCTCGCTCGATAACAGGGCATACCTGTTCTCCGCCGACAGCGGAACGGGCAAGTCCACCCATACGGGGCTATGGCTTGAGTATTTTGGAAAGGGACGCGCGTTTCTCATCAACGACGATAAGCCCGCGCTGCGAAAGGGTGATAGCGGCTATCTTGCGTGCGGCACTCCTTTTTCCGGCAAGCATGATTTGAGCAGGAACGCGATGGTTCCGGTACAGGCGCTTTGCTTTTTGGAGCGCGCGCCGGAAAATTCCATCAGGAAAATAGAAAGCCGCGAAGCGGTGCGGCGCGTCTTTACGCAGATTATGCGCTCCGCTGACCGCACCGTCATGGAGGAAATCCTTGCGATGCTCGACAGTTTTTTAAGTTCCGTCCCGGTTTATGTGCTGCGCTGCAATATCAGCGAGGATGCGGTAAAGGCCGCGTATGATGCCATGCGGCCTCGTGTTCCCGGCGCGGACAAAGGTTAATTCAATAGAACTGTATTATGCGCAAAACCCGCGGCTCCGCGGCGTCTTTTAGGAGCAGGCGAAGTCCAAAGGACCTGAACGGTTAACGGCGGCAAGACATCGCGTAATTCTGTGACAAGCTTGTCATAACCGTTCAAAATCTTGCAAGTTTTGTTGACAGAAAGGGAAATAGGAAGTAAGATTACCATGAAAACGGCGTTTGCCGGAACGAATGGAAAAGAGGGAAGCATATGAAAAGAATTTGGATGGTGAGTACGCTTATCCTGTGCCTTACGGCGATTGTATTTTTTAACGGCTGTAAAGACGAAAAGGAAGCGGTAAGCTCCTTGCCGCCCACGCAGCCGACGCAGGGCACGCAGGCTGCCACACAGCCTGCCCAGCCGGAGGAAGAAACACAGGGCAGTTCTTCTCAGGAGGAAACACAGGTACAGGTTTCCCAGACAGAGCCGCAGGGTGGAAGCTCGTCGGACAGCGGGCCGCAGAATAATATTCCGGACCTGACGGGAAGCTGGGAGCCCGTGATGGGAGAAAGCGCGGCCTCAGGCAATCCAGTGGAGCTGAGTGAAATTTATGGAACCGGCCTTTCCTACGGCGGCTCGCTCGACCTCAACGCGGACGGCACCTTCTACGTCGGCGTCGGCATTATCAAAGACAACAGCTCTCATAAAGGCACGTATACGGTAGACTCAAGCGGCGTCCATGTGGCCTATCAGAACGGCACTGCCGATACGTTTGATTATGTTTCCGACTATAACGGACGGGAAGCGGTCAAGGCGCGCCAGGGCGATTATTATATTTATTTCTGCAGATAAAATCTGAAAATAAAGGGCTGGGACGGGAAAGGGCCGCTCCAGCCCTTTTTTGCATAAACAAGCGCCGCCCATGGGGAATGTCCCATTGGCGGCGCTTGCCCGTATTCCGTATGCAAGAAGGCAAACATACGGGGTGGGGAACGGAATGCCGTTTTGTTTTTTCACCGCCTACTGGCAATGGCAAAAACGGCCGGTCCGGTTTTGGCGATTATGTATATTGGTAGCTGCTGACGTTATATTTTCCGCCGGAAGCCGTGGTGCAGTAGTAACAGGTACCGCTTGTCCCCATTACGATATCCACCGTCTGCGTTCCGCTGCCGTTGGTGAAGATGATACGGTCAAATTCGTCCGGGTTAAAGGTAATGGAATAAATTTTCTCGTTGGAGTTGGGTGTCGTCTCCACATATGCCATATTGACGCCGGGCCAGTCTGCGTTGTTGTGGCCGCTCGAATCCTTCCACATATACGCCTTGACGGAGCTCCAGTTCAGCTTGTCCTGGAAATAGAGCGTCTTTGAACCGGAGGGGGGATCGGTCGGTTCAGTCGGCGGGTTGGTCGGTTCTGAGCCGGTATTATAGATGACCGCAACGCTTTTTGCGGGTATGGTTCCGGTAATTTTACCGTTCGATACGGTGAAGGTGGAGGAACCGCTTGAAATGTGGTTGGTGTAGGTGCCGGAGGCCATGCGGTTTGCGGTCGCGTTGACGTTTACGGAGCTGCTGCTCAGGTTGACGAGCACCGCGCCGGAAGTGCCGCGTTCGTTGATAACGACGCTGCCGCTGCTGCTTAGGTATTCGCTCTGGCCAATAAACTTGTTGTGGAATTTGTTTACTTCAACGACCGTGCTGCTTCTCCACGTGGTGTTGCCTGACTGTCCCATAACGCCGCCTGTAAAGCTTGCCGGCCGTGCAAGGAAGAGCGAGGTAGCGCCAGCGCGCGAGGCGACGATTGCCCAGGCCAGCCTGATGTTTTGGTCGGTGACATTCAGCGTCGTCTGGTCGCTTGCATACGTGTCATGCGATTCTGCCCAGAGGACGGACTTGCTTGCGCCGACGTTGAATACGTATCCCGGGCTTGCTGCGCTTGAAGCATTGGAATTGATAACGTTGTTCAGGACGTTGTTGCCGGTCTGGTTATCGGTGATGCTCATGTACTTGGTGTAGTTCGTCAGGGCCGTGCTGGCGGTGTTGAGGATTTCCGCGTACATGTAAAGGGATTTGCCTTTTTGCGATGCGTAATTTTTTGCCGCGCTTGTAACGTTCGGCCAGAAGTTGCTCGCGCCTGAGGAATCCTCGGGAACCTCGATATGCTTTGCCGCGTCGAACCGGAAACCGTCCGCGCCCAGGTCAATGCAGGTTTTGAGCAGGTTGATGATATAATTCTGGATATCCGTGTTTCCGGTGTTCAGGTCGGGCATGCCGATGTAGCCGTGCGTCATATCGTAGCGGCTGCCGTCGTTTGCCGTGATATTGTTGACATGCCAGTAATTGTCGTTGTTGCGGATAGCCGACGGAATCTGCGTATTCCTGTTTGAAGCGTTGTTTCCGCCGCCGCCCGCGCTTGCCATATGGTTTGCTACGATGTCTACAATGACTTTGATGCCATAGGAATGCGCCGTGTCGCACATGCTTTCAAATTCGTCTTTTGTACCAAGCCATGTGCCGCCGTCAGCGAATTCAAGGGTGGTCGGCTGGTAGAGCTTCCACCACTGTGTGCTTACCTGCGTCCAAGTGGCGCCGTAATCCTTCGGTTTTTGTACCGGTGAGGTTTGCACCGTTGAATACCCGGCGGCCGCGATGTTTGCCATGTTGTTTTTAATCGTATTATACGACCAGTTCCACGCGTGCAGTATCACGCCGTCCTGCACGTTGCTTGCAAGCCCCTGCGAATTGAGCGAGGAAGAAGCCGTTGCCGTCACGCCGCCGAAGGAACAGACGAAGGTGATGAGGATACTGACGGCCAGTACAATACTGACCGCCCCCTTTTTAAACTTAGACATAATGACCTCCTGTTTTGTTTTTTTAGTTGTTTTTGTTTTTTTGGATGTATTTTGCAAAATACCCGTCAAGCCAAGTTTAAATCGGGAATATGGATAAAGTCAATGTAATCGTTTTAATTTATAGTAAATTTTTTATAAGTTTGTACGAATTGCTATAATTTCTGATTTATGTCTGTCTAAATTTAATAAGTAAAAAGAGCAAATGGTTTATTTGTTATTTATTTATCAAAGGAACATCTTTTCAGACAGACGATAAAAGTATAAAAATGGTCTTTGTTTCCCCGGAAATAATCGTGTAAAAGAACACGCCGTCCCGCACAAAAATACGGGACGGCGTTTATTCTGCCTGCTAGCCATAAAACCAGCAGCCGGCTGCCTTTCCTGTTAAGGAGAGAAGCGGGCCGAAGGCGCCTCTATGTGGACGGATAGGTACTTACCTTGTATTTGCCTGAGGAGGCGGCCTCCGTACAATAATAGACGGAGCCGTTCGTCGCGGTGGGCAGGTCTACCGTCTGCTGGCCGCTCCCGTTGGTAAAAACAATGTAATCGTAAGCACTGTCTGTAAATGTAATTTTATAAATATTTTCATGCGTGTCGGGCGTCGTCTTTACATATGTCATGGAAACGCCCGGCCAGGCGGCGTTCTTTGCGCCGGTCAGGGTATTCCAGCAGTATGCTTTGGCGGAAGAGCCCCAGCCCAGCTTGTCCTGCAGGTAAAGCGTTTTCGTGCCGCCGGGGGAAGCCGCGGTATTGTAGAGCACAGCAATGTTTTTGCCTGTAATCGAACCGTATATCCTTCCGTTGGAAACGGTGAAATTATTGCCGGAAATTTGGTCTTTGTAGGTGCCGTCTATCATACGGTTTGCCTGCGCGTTTACGTTTACGCTGCCGCCGCTCAAATTTACAAGTACCGCGCCGGTGGTGCCGCGTTCGTTAATCACAACGCTGCCGTTGTTGCTCAGGTACTCGCCCTGGCCGACAAAATAATTATGGAATTTGTTGACTGCGGCAACATTGGCTCCCTTCCACGAGGTATCGCCCGCCTGTCCCATTTCGTTGCCGGTATAGCTCCAGGGACGCGCGAGGAACAGGGAGGTCGCGTCGGCGCGCGAAGCGACGATTGCCCAGGTCAGCATAATATCGGTATTGGAAACAAACTGGTTATCGGCAAAAATATCGTGCGATTCTGCCCAGAGGACGGTCTTGTCCGCGCCGAGATTGAATACATAGCCGGATGCCGCCGCGCCCGCGGCGTTTCCGTTCAAGACGTTTGACTTGACGTTGTTGCCGGTCTGGTTGTCGGTCAGGCAGATGTATTCCGTATAATTGGAAAGGGGCGTAGACGCCGTATTGAGAACCTCGCCGTAATAATAGATATTCTTCCCCTTCGTAGAGCCGTAGGCGCTTACCTGGCCTGTGACGTTCGGCCAGAAATTGCTGCCTGCGCCATAGGGGTCTTCGGGAACCTCGATATGCTTTGCCGCGTCGAACCGGAAGCCGTCGGCCCCTTTATCGATACAGGTTTTCATCAGGTTGATGACAAAGCCCTGGACCGCCGAATTACCCGTATTCAAATCGGGCTGACCTGTCGAGCCCATAGTCATATCATAGCGGTTTGAGTCGCTTGCCCAGATGGTGTTGATATGCCAGTAGCTGTCGTTGTTGCGCAGGTATGCGGGAATGCCGCTGTTCCGGTTGTCCGCCGCGTTGCCCGCGCCGTCCCTGTCGTTCGCCAGATGGTTTGCGACGATATCGACAATCACCTTGACGCCGTAGGAATGCGCGGTAGTGCACATTGCCTGGAACTCGGCCGGCGTGCCCATCCAGGTATGCTCGGTTGCAAACGTCAGGTCGAGCGGCTGGTAGTATTTCCACCACTGGCTGCTGACCTGTGTCCAGGAAGCGTTATAATCGCGCGGCTGCTGGACAGGCGACGTCTGCACCGCCGAATAGCCCGCCGCGGCAATATCGGCCATGTTGTTTTTTATTGTGTTGTACGACCAGTTCCACGCGTGCAGGATAACGCCGTCCTGTATGTTCTGCGCAAGGCCGTAGGTGCCGCTGGATATGGCGGGGGCGGGGGCGTCGTTTGCAGCCGCTGTTACGCCGCCGTAAGAGCAGACGAAGGTAACAAGGATGCTTAGAGCAAGCAGGATGCTTAACGAACTTCTTTTGAACCTAGACATAATCTACCTCCTGTTTTTGTTTTTTGGATGTGTTTTGCAAAATACCCTTCTTTTTTATTTTATACTACAAATATAGATAAAGTCAATATAATAAAACGTTTATATTGAAATGTTTTTGTAAATTTGTACGATTAACTATATTTTTAAATCTACAACTGTTTAAAATTAATAAATAAAAAATACCAATAATTCGATTGTTATTTGTTTATCAAAAAGAATAGCCAACCGGATGGATGATATGGTCCGATTTTGGGTCGAAGCCGGAAAGCAGCCGGTCCTTTAAAAGCAGGGCGGGGCATATGGCGCAGGCGCCGAAACGTTCCTTTAAATGGTCCACCGTATCGTCAAGCTGTTCCCGGCGTACGCGCTCCTTTTCATCGCCGCCGAAAAAAGAGAGCTGCACGCCCTGCGCGCACCGCGTAAAATCAGAAACGCTTACCCCAAGGCTCCGTATGGCTTGCTTTTTGTGGTAATGCTCTTGAAAAAGGCGCATAGAGGCGTCTGTAATATCCTTTGTAATACTGCTGTCGCGGTCAAGCCGGCACTGGCGCGCCAGGGTGTGCAGCTCGTTGTCCCGGATATGGATGCTTACCGTTTTACAGCGCAGCCCCTGCTCGCGCATACGGCGGCATACGCTGTCGCACAGGACGCTGAAAATAATCTTCACGTCGTCGAGCGTTTTCAGGTCGCGCGGGGCGGTCACGGAGTTGCCAATCGATTTGGGCGGCGGTATTTCGCTGTAGCGGGCGACGGGGGAGGCGTCCAGCCCGTTTGCAAAGGTGTAAAGCCAGTCGCCCCATTTTCCGAGATTGCCGCGCAGCAGCTCCTGCCTGCAGCGCGCAACATCTCCAATTGTGTAAATCCCCATTGCGGCGAGCTTCTTTTTTGTAGCGGGGCCGACATACAAAAGCTCGCCTGAAGGCAGCGGCCATACTATCTCCCGGAAGTTGTCCCTGGAGATTACCGTGACCGCGTCCGGCTTTTGATAGTCGCTGCCGAGCTTTGCAAATATTTTATTGAAGCTTACGCCGATACTTACCGTAATGCCTATTTCTTCCCTGACGCGCCGCCTTATTTCCTCGGCAATAGCTTTCCCGCTCCCGAACAAGCGGGCGCTTCCGGTTACGTCGAGCCATGCCTCGTCCAGCCCGAACGGCTCTACCCGGTCGGTGTACTCCAAATAAATTTCCCGCACGCGTTTTGCAAATTCCAGATAGCGCGCGAAGTCGGCCTGTACCGTAACGAGCTGCGGGCATTTTTTCTTTGCCATCCAAATCGGCTCACCCGTTTTTACGCCGAATTCCTTGGCGTTTTGGTTTTTGGCCAGGATGATGCCGTGGCGTGCCTGGACGTCCCCGCATACGGCGACGCAATAGCTTTGCAGGCGCGGGTTTATTAGGCATTCCACAGACGCGTAAAAGGCGTTGCAGTCGCTGTGCAAAATAGTTCTGGACAAAGCAGGCATCTCCAATCGAACAAATGTTTATAATGATTATAGAACTTTTGTTCGTGCTGGTCAATGGGATAATAGAACATATGGTCGGGAAATAAAACCACGTTTTTTAAAGATAGCGCCAGCTTACGTGCTTTCTGCCGGTAAAACCTCAAATATAAAAGCAAGACGGCAAAATTACAGGGAAATTGAGATAATAAAAAACAATTAATGTAAAATATCGTCACAATATGGTGACATGAATTAAATTGACATGGTATAAATAAAGGGTTAAAATAAATATAGAAAAATGTATCAGGATTTAAAAAATAAAAAGGGGTGTTTATATTGAAAAAACTGAAAAAAACAATTGCCTTACTGCTATGCCTGTGCCTGCTTATGGGTACGGCGGTAATGGGCGCGTCCGCGTATACGGATGAGGAACAGGAGGAACAGCGGATAAGGCAGCGGCTTTATAACGATACGGAAGATTTATATAGTATGGGCGAGCAAAAATTCCCAGCGATGGGAAGGGAAGGCGACTCAATTTACACGTCTCAGACATTGTATGATTTGAACGTCCAGCTTGAAAACGCGTGGAATTACATGAACCTGAGCAGTGGGATTATATGGGAATTATGCCCAGTGGAAGAGCTTCAGGGTGTTTATGACGACCTGAAGGCGGCATATGACGGGCTGAAGGTAAGGGCGGACGTTTTGCAGGAGCTGTATGATAAAGTAAAAGGGGAAGAAAACGGCACGGGAGGGCTTACCGCCATATGGTATTATAACGAACGCATCTGGCGGGAATTCTGCGCGGCGCGCCAAACGGCGGCGAATGTGCTTTTAGCCCCGGACGACGACTCCGTAACGGGCGCGTACTTCGCGCTGCGCGCGGCCTATAATACATTATGCAAAAGCCATCAGGTGGCGGGTGACATTGATGGAAACGGTTACGTTGAAGTAGCGGATGTGCTGTACCTGCAGAAGTATCTCGCAAAGGCTGTCCCGATGAATTCTTCACAAAGGACGGTGGCAAATTTGAATGACTTGTATACTTGCCAAATTACGATGGAAGATGTTATGAAAATTCAAAGGTATCTTGCAGGCTATGAAGAGAAATTACATAGTTGGAATTTAAGTGATATACGGTTATTTGATAAAAATGCTTTAATTGATGAAGGAAAGCTGATTTGAATGTAAAGAACAGGAGATGAAAGTATAGGGAAGTGGATTACCCTCCTGCTGGCTGCTGGTTCATATATCATCCGGTTCCAAAGAGCCGGTAACATAAAAAAACAAAAGAAAGAGGATGACATGCATGAAAAAACTGAAAAAAACAATTGCCTTACTGCTATGCCTGTGCCTGCTTATGGGTACGGCGGTAATGGGCGCGTCCGCGTATACGGATGAGGAACAGGAGGAACAGCAGATAAGACAGCGGCTTTACAACAATATGGAAGACCTGTATAGAATGGGTAGCCAGAAATTCCCGGCAATGGGAAGGCCGGGCGACTCAATTTATACGGCTCAGACATTGTATGATTTGGACGTCCAGCTCGATAACGCAAAGAAGTACATGGACCCATATGTATGGGAAGGCACCTCTGTAGAGGAGCTTCAGGACGTTTATGATAATCTTGAAGCGGCGTATGACGGCCTGAAAGTAGACGTTCTCCCACTGCGGGAATTATACGATGCGGTAAAAGGGGAAGAAAACGGCACGGAGGGCTATCTTTCCCGTTATTATCCGGAGCGGATGTGGCGGGAATTCTGCGCGGCGCGGCAGTTAGCGGCGAATGTGCTTTTAGCCCCGGACGACGACTCCGTAACGGGCGCGTATTTTGCGCTGCGCGCGGCCTACAATACATTATGCAAAAGCAACCAGGTGACGGGCGACGTCAACGGAAGTGGAAGGGTTGAAGTGGCGGACGTGCTGTACCTGCAGAAGTATCTCGCAAAGGCTGTCCCGATGAACTCGTCACAAATAATTGTTGCTGATTTTGGCAACGGGAAGGCGGGAACCATTACAACAGAAAATGTTATCATGATGCAGAAATACATTGCTGGTGTGGATATATTTTTCGCTAGCACTGGATTGATTTCGCTTAATGAAAGAGATTATAATCCGTTAATTGATGAGGGAAAGTTAATTTAAATGTAAAGAACGGGAGATGAAAGTATGAGGAAGTGGATTACCTTTTTAATGGCCATGTTTCTGCTCGTCACTGGGACGGCTGGTGTGTGCGCCAACGCTTCGACAGTACAAGCGGGCAGCAGCGAGGCGGTTTTGGTTGACAGTTCTGAAAATAATTATACGCCGGAATATCTGCAGTACCTGGAAGACTATAAAAACGGGGACACCGCACAATACGGCGGCGTCGTCCCGCGGGCGGTCACGCCGTCGTATGCCGACGACGAGGGCTATGTCGGTACGGCTATCTCTTTTTATGACCCGCGCGGCGGCGGGTGGCTTACGCCAGCCAAAAAACAGGGGAATTTAGGCGTTTGCTGGGCGTTTACGGCAAACGCCTGCCTTGAGGCGGCCGCAACGCGCCTCACCGGGCGTAAGCAGGCCTTTTCAGAGCAGCACATGCGGTTTGTTTTGAGCGACGAATTAAGAAAACAAAATGGACTTCTAAGTCAAAAAGGATATTATACAAGAAGTGCGGATATTGCGGGCAACATGCCGATGGCGCTCGCGTACCTGACAAACTGGAACGAGCCGATTTTAAATGTACGGAACGTCACCTGGCAGGCGCCTGTTTCTTCAGAGGACGTCCCCTACAAGGATGATTTTGGCCTAAACTGGCCGCAGAACATGGACGCGCGCGGCCGCATCCATGTGACCGACACGGAAGAGGTCGAAATCAGTAAAATCAAGGATTATATATTAAGGTTCGGCGCGGTCAGCGCGGACCTCTATATGTCGCAGCGCAGCGACCATTATAACAAAATTTACAATGCCCTGAACGTCTATCAAATAGACAAGCAGCCGGGCGTTTCTCCGCCTAAGGATATCCCGCCGAACCATGCCGTCACCGTCGTCGGCTGGGACGATGACTTTTCAAAAACAAAGTTCAGCCGCCAGCCGGAGCATAACGGCGCGTGGCTGGTTAAAAACAGCTATGGCACAGGCTTTGGGGAGGACGGCTATTTCTGGGTCTCCTATGAGGATAAATATTTCAACAATAATAAAATGAACTTTCCCGTTGCCATCACGGGCGTGGAGCCCGCAAATCAGGACGAAAAAATGCTGTCGCACGATTTTATGCCGATAGAAAGCAGCAGAACATATACTCAAATCTCGCAGAAAATGATTTATACCGCGAACGTTTACGATTTTTCAGAGCTTGCCGATGAATACGGGCAGATAAGCAAGGTGATGTTTTACGCAGGTCCCCCGGAAGAATCCCCGGGCTGTTGGTATTATGTTTATATCAAGCCGCTCAACGCGGACGGAACCCTGCCGACCCCTTCACCAAACGATAGGCCGCTCGCGAGCGGACCGGTAACGGCGCAGGGGTATAAAACAGTCGAAATCAGCGCTCCGCCGTACATACTTCCCTCAAACGCGGGGAAATACGCGGTAATCGTCGGCTATACGCCAAATCAACTGAAATGGATACGGTTATTTTATGAAGCAGACGGCCCATATTACAGCGCCTCCTGTAACGAAGGGGAAAGCTACGTGTACCTTGGGGAAAAGTGGGAAGATGTGACGGCTCAAGAATCCATAATAAAAAGTAACTTCTGCATCCGCCCAGTGCTGAAAAAGCGGGACAGCGGCATTGAAAATTCCAAAATAAATCCGACAAACCGCATCTATCGGGGTACCGCGCTGACCGCGGAAATCATTTCAAACGGCAACCTGCTCCATAGCATCCAGAAAAACGACGGAAGCGTCCTCCTGCAAGACAGGGATTACACGCTTTCCGGCGATTCCATTACCTTCCAGAACAGTTTCCTGTCAAGCCTGCCGCGCAATTACCCGACTACCCTGCATCTCTCTTTCAGCGACAGTACAGACGTAATCTACACGGTTAACCCGCAGACGAGCGTGATAGGGCAGACGCTTACGGGAATCCCTGCCGTGGGGGAAAAGCTGACAGCCAGCCTTAAATACTCCGACTCCTACCCGTCAGATGTAGGCTACGGCATCCGCTACCAGTGGGAGCGGTACAACGAAAGCACCGGAAAATGGGGAGAAATTACAGGGGCGACGAACGCCTCTTATACAGTAGCGAGCGCCGATTTCGGCAAAAAGCTGCGCTGCACGGCGGTTTCAAACAATTCAAACGTCGTTGCCGGAACATGGTACTTTACCGCCGCCACAAAAACGGTTATCCTGGGCGATGTAAACCAAAACGGAATTGTCAGCGTGGCGGACGTGCTGATGATACAGAACTACCTTGCGGGCAAGATAACGTTCACAGAGGAGCAGAAAATTGCCGCCGACTTCAACAAGGACGGAGCAGTCGGCACGGCGGACGTGCTTGCTATCCAGAACTATATGTCTTCCTGACAAACAAAACTGAAACAAAAAAAGAAAACCGCCCCCGGCAGGCATAAAACAGCCGGGAGCGGTTTATTTTATATGGAACGCAAAATCAGAGCACAAGCGACGGCGCGGTGTAAACGCGCGCCGCGAGCTCGCTGTCGAGCAGGTAAAGGCCCTTCGGGTCGGTACCGAACAGCTCCATCTTTTTTATCAGGTCTTCCGCGTTCTTTTCCTCTTCGCCCTGCTCCTTGACAAACCAGTCGAGGAACTGCATCGTGCGGAAATCGCGTACTTCATAAGCGGCGTCATAGATATTGTGGATTAGGCCCGTCACGTACCGCTCGTGCTCAAGGCCCGCCTTAAGCGGCGCCATGTGTCCATCGGCCGTCCACTGCGGCTTGTCAATCGTTTCAAGCCCGGCCTTTTCGCCGTTGTTGAGCAGGTACTGGACAAACAGCATGGCGTGGTCGCGCTCTTCCTGCGCCTGCACCTTGTACCAGTTTGCAAAGCCGTCGAGGCTCTGCTCGGAATAATAGACGGAAAAATCAAGATAAAGATAAGCGGAATAGAATTCCTTCGTAATCTGTTCGTTTAAAAGCTTTGCTACTTTTTCATTCAACATATCAAACACCCCGTGTCTTTCATGAATCTTTATGCGTCCGCGCGGGATAACCCCTTATACGGCATGCCGTTATTATACCATCCTTCGGCAAAAGATACAAGCTTACGTCGGAGAAACGCCTATTGTTCAAGAAGAAAAGCATTCGGCCCAATTCATAATTTGTTCGCATTAAGTTAAGCAATCTTTCATTTCATTTTCAAACTTCCGACATGAACAATGGGTAAGATATAGTCACAGCAAAAACAAAGCGGCTACAAAAATCCAGTACGGCTTTCAAAGCGGTACTTTAAAAAACGAACGGAGGTCATCTTATGAACAACAATCCTTACGAGCCTTTCGGCGGAAACGAAAACCATGAAAACAGCATTCCCACGAACGAGCACGAAACATACAGCAGCCATTTTGAAGACCCTATGCAGGCCGCGCCATCCGAAGCAGAACAGGCGGCGCAGAGGCACGCGTCACAGCAAAGCTTCTATATGCCGGACGGAGGCAGCGGCTCCGGTTCCTATTCCTCCACAGAAAATACAGGCCGTGCGGACGCAGCGCAGCCGGAAAACATTTACAGCGGCTACAACAGTACAAGCTACCTGTACAATGAGCCGGCAAAGCAGGAAGAACAGCAGCAGGCGGCGGAACAAACGCCGGAGCAGGACGCTGCCTCTTACCAGTATAATTATTACGACGGCAGCAATACAGCCGGCACAGCGCAGCAGGGTTACGGTACTTACCAGAGCCCATACGCACAGCCCGGCGGCAGCACCATTATGACAACGCCCTATACGGCGCAGGGCGGCAAGCAGAAAAAGCCGAAGAAGGAAAAAAAGAAGGCCACGCGCGGCTTTGTTGCCGGGATGATGGCGGTTGGGATACTCGCGGCCGGAGTCGTCGGGTTCGGCGGCGGATGGCTTGCGGATAACCTGACGGAAAGCGGCGTGCTTCCCTCCGGAAGCGGCCTTACTATCCAGAAGGTCATCAACACGGCCTCCGGCGCCACTGAGAGCGAAGGCGACGCGATGACGACGGAGCAAATAGCGGAAAAGACAGCAAACAGCATTGTCGAAATCACAACCGAGGTAGTAAAAACCGGAAGCTTTGCGCAGCAGTATATTGAATCCGGCGCGGGCAGCGGCGTCATCGTTTCGGAAAACGGCTATATCGTTACGAATAACCATGTCATAGACGGCGCGTCGAAAATCACCGTTACGCTGAAAAACGGCAAAAGCTATACCGCAAAGCTTATCGGTACGGCTTCCCCTGTGGTCGATGTGGCACTGCTTAAAATAGAAGAAAGCGGCCTTACCCCGGTGGTGTTCGGCGATTCCGATTCCATTAAGGTCGGCGAAAAGGCTGTTGTCATCGGCAACCCGCTCGGACAGCTTGGCGGAACCGTCACAGACGGCATCGTAAGCGCACTCAACCGCGACCTTACGATTGACGGCGTTTCTATGAACCTGCTCCAGACGAACGCGGCCATCAACCCCGGCAACTCCGGCGGCGGTATGTTCAACTCAAAGGGCGAGCTCATAGGCCTTGTGGTCGCAAAATCCACCGGAACGGAAATCGAGGGCCTGGGCTTTGCGATTCCGGTCAGCCAGGTGACAGACGTGCTCGACGACCTGACGCAGTACGGCTATGTCAGGGGGCAGATAGATTTGGGAATGTCCCTGCTCGATATTACATCCGAGCAGATGGCCATGATGTACGGCGTCAATGAAACGGGCGTCTATGTCCTGAGTGTCAACTCCGGCTCCAGCGCGGAAAGCGCGGGCTTCCAGCGCGGCGACAGGATTGTTTCTATCAATGGTACGCAGGTAAATACCACCGACGAAATCAACAAGGCGTTGAAATCCCTTTCGGTAGGCGACACGGCCAAGGTCAAGGTAAGCCGCGGCGGCCAGACGGGCGAGCTGAGCCTGAAGCTGGAAGAAAGCGTTCCGGCGGCTGGCGGCGATTCCAGCACGGATAACAGTAACGGATTCGGCAGCAATGGAAACGACAGCTATTCCGGCAGGGGCGACGGCAATACCGGAGGCGGAAGCCTGGACGATTTTCTTAACAACCTGTTCTAATCCATTACGCTTATTTCTTTTCATTTTTCCTCTTTCTTACATGTTGATATAGAAAACAGGGCGGGATTTACCCCGCCCGGTTTTCGTGTTTATCCGCATATGAAAAAGTCCCTTCCGGCATACCCCGGAGGGGACTGTGCTTTTTATTGTGTTATTGACCGTGGTATTCCTTTGCGTTGAGCGCCTTTAAAATCATGCCTGCGCACATATATACGTTGCCGCCGCCGAGCGTCAGGACAAGGTCGCCGGGCTGGGCGTTTTCGCAGATGTAGCCGGTAATTTCCTCAAACGTGTTGAACCACACGCTGCCGGGGATTTTTTCTGCAAGGTCTTTTGTGTAGATACCATAGGTGTTTTCTTCACGCACGGCAAGGATTTCCGACATGACGACCTTATCCGGTATGGAAAGAGCCTTTGCGAAATCGTCAAGCAGCATCGCTGTGCGCGAATAGGTATGCGGCTGGAATACCGCCCATACGCGCTTAAACCCCATCTCCATCGCGGCGGTAAGCGTTGCCGTAAGCTCCGTGGGATGGTGCGCGAAATCGTCCGCTACCGTTATGCCGCAGGGCTTTCCCAATATTTCAAACCGGCGGTGCACACCTGTGAATTTTTCAAGGTTTTCCGCAATCAGCGCGGGGGAATCGCCCAGATGGTGCGCCACGGCAAAAGCCGCCAGCGCGTTTAACACATTATGCTTTCCTGGTACGTTGAGCGTAACCTGCGTAAGCGTTTCGCCTTGGTAAATCACATCGAAATGCTGGACCGCACCGTGGCTTACCGTAAGGTTTGCCGCGCGGTAATCGTTATGCTCACCAAAACCGTAAAGCAGCTTGTCAAGGCTCACCCCGTCTACTGCGTCCAGCGTGTTTTGGTCGTCGCCGTTTAACACGAGCAGGCGGCTTGTTTGCCCGGCAAATTTACGAAAAGACTTTTTGATGTTGTCGAGGTTTTTAAAGTAGTCGAGGTGGTCGGCGTCGATATTGAGGATAATGGAGATTGCGGGCGTAAGCTGCAAAAACGTGTCTACATATTCGCATGCCTCGCAGACGATGATGTCGGACTGGCCAACGTAGCTGTTCCCGCCGATGTAGGGCAGCTTGCCGCCGATAATGGCCGACGGGTCGAAGCCGCTGCCGATGAGCACCTGGGAAAGCATGGCGGTGGTGGTCGTCTTGCCATGCGTGCCCGCGACCGCGATGGAGCGGTTGTACCGCCTGGTGACGGCACCCAGCATGACGGAACGTTCAATGGCCGGAATCCCGTTTTCAATCGCGGCTACAAGCTCCGGATTATCCTTCTTGACAGCCGCCGTGTAGACGACGAGCTGTGCGCCTTCTATATTTTCAGCTTTATGCTCCATGGATACCCTGATGCCGTATCCTTTTATCCTGTCCAGCGTGTCGGATTCGTTTACGTCCGAGCCGCTCAGTTCAAAGCCTTCCGCGTGCAGGATTTCTGCCAGCGGACACATGCCGGAGCCGCCAATCCCGATAAAATGAACGTGCTTGACGTTATCCAAAAGCTTATCAGTATCCAAACAAACACTTCCAATCCAAACATAGTACATTTTATTATAGTACGCAGCCGCCGGAAAATAAATAGTTTTTTCATTTTCCGGCAAACTTTTGCCCTTTTGTTGCAAGCTTTACGAAAAAACGGAAAAATACTGTACCGGTGTGTAAAAATTCAGGGAACGCCGCAATTGTTTTTCCGTATGTGTGATGCTATAATCAGAGTAACATTCTTCCACATTGGGAATGCAGGGTCCATACGGCGGGGCCGACAAATTGATACGGAGGGAATCCAAATGAAAAAATTATTATGTGTACTATTGAGCCTTTTGATGCTTACAGGTATTGCGGCTTTTCCTGCAGGCGCAGCAAAGGAAGGTTCGGGCATCTTAGGAGCGGTATCGTCTGAAGAGCCGCTCGGATACGGCAGCGTAACCCTGCCGGAAAGCACAGGCGCTTATACATACGGCCTGCGCGCTGCAAACGACAGCGTGGGAAAGGCGCTGGCGGCTGTGGTCAGCGCGGTGAAGAATTATAAAAGCGAGGTTGACATCAGCGGTTATAACATACCGGTCAGCCGTGCCGGGGAGCTGCTGGACAGTCTGATATACGAGAACCCGCAGTTTTACTATATGTCCAATACGATATATTACGAATATTATACGTACACGAATACAATCACTACGCTTATGTTTAAGTATGTGATTCCGAAAAACGAGCTGCCTCAGGCCCAGAAAAAATATGAGGCCGCGGTTTCCGCACTTTTAAAGCAGGTGGAAGCCCTGCCGACCGACATGGAGAAGGCGCTTGTTCTGCACGACGCCATCGCACTTTCCTGCGAGTATGACGAAACGGCGGTCGGCGACGATGTGTTCCCTTATAACGCTTACGGCTGCCTTGTCAGCCAAAAGGCAGTCTGCCAGGGCTACGCGCTCGCGTATAAAGACCTGCTTGACAGGCTCGGCGTCGACTGTATTGTGGTTGAGAGCGAGGAAATGAACCATGCCTGGAACATGATAAAGCTCGGTTCCAGCTGGTACCATGTCGATATTACCTGGGACGACCCGGTACCTGACACGCTTGGTTATGCCGACCACCTGTTTTTCCTGAAGAGCGACGCGGTTATTTCTTCCAAGGGCTACGACCATACTGGTTGGACTTCTCCCTACAAAGCGGTCGATACCAAGTATGACAACGCTTTTTGGAACAACGTGTCAAGCGCAATCCTTCCGATTGGCGAACGTTATTATTACACGGATATGGATTTCAACCTTTGGTCGCGCGATATGGCGGCGAACCAGGCGGAAAAGCTTCCTGTTCAGTATGCACAATGGATGGTATGGGGAGAAAACGACGCATATAATGTGAGCTTTGCAAATATAGCCGCAGGCGGGAACGTTCTTTATTACAATACGGAAAAGAAAATTTACGCGTACTATCCGGCAAGCAAAACAACGCAGGAAGTGTTTGCGGCCGATATTTCGAAAGGGTACATTTTCGGAATCGCTTTCCGGGACGGTAAGCTTGCCTATACGCTGAAACAGAAGCCATATTTACAGGACAATATTTATTTTACTGATATCAAGCAGGAAGACAGGACGGTTGTGGAGCCTTACGCCAAAGGCGACCCGACCGGCGACGGGCGCATCAAGATAGACGACGTGCTCTATATCCAGAAGGAGGTCGTGCGGTTACTCGATTTCAACGAGACGGAAACAAGCGCGGCGGATGTAAACTTTGACGGCGTAATCAGCGTGCGCGACGCAATCGAGATTCAAAAGCTGATAGCGGGCATCATCGGCAGCTTTGACGCGGCGGCCTAAAACCATGAAGAAACGGATGAGAAAGCATTGGAACAGACGGCACTGAAAAAGAACGAGACGGTAAAGCTGACGATTACAGGAATGACGGCGGAGGGCAGCGGCGTGGGCCGTGCGCGCGGCATGGCTGTGTTTGTTTCAAACGCGGCGCCGGGAGATGAGCTAAACGTAAGAATTATCAAGACGTCAAAGCATTATGCAATCGGTAAAATAGAAGAAATTATTATACCGTCGCCCGCGCGGACAGAGCCGGACTGTCCCGTGTTCCAAAGCTGCGGCGGCTGTGTTTACCGCCATTTGCGCTATGGCGCGGAGCTTGAGATTAAGGAGCGGCGCGTAAAAGACGCGCTGGAGCGTATCGGCGGCTTTCATGATTTGCGCATTAGCCCGATTGTCAGCGCACAGGAGCAGGAGCATTACCGCAACAAGGCGCAGATTCCTGTGGGAACGGGGAGAGACGGCGGCCTTTCCATGGGCTTTTATGCCTATAAAAGCCACCGGATTATCGACTGCGGTACCTGCCTGCTCCAGCCGCTGGTTTTTTCAGATATAATCGCGGTATTCAGGGAATGGGCGGAGCTATACAAGCCCGAGCCATACGACGAGCTTACCCATAAGGGGAAGCTGCGCCACCTGTACCTGCGCTGCGGCAGGAGCACAGGGGAAAGCCTTGCCGTGCTTGTTGTAAACGGCAACGGCTTGAAGGGGGAAACGGAGCTTGCGCGGATGCTTTCGGAAAAGATAAAAGGCTTTTGCGGGCTGGCTGTCAATGTCAACCGGGATAAAACGAACGTAATCCTGGGCGGCAAATCCCGTCTCGTCTGGGGCAGGGATACAATTACGGACCGGCTTTGCGGGCTCACATTTGAAATTTCCCCGCTGTCTTTTTACCAGGTCAATCCGGCGCAGGCGCAGCGGCTTTATGAGAAAGCAAAGGAGTACGCCGCGCTTACAGGCAATGAAACGCTGCTGGACCTGTACTGCGGGACGGGGACAATCGGCCTTACCATGGCGAAGGACGCAAAGCGCCTGATCGGCGTGGAGGTTGTGGAGCAGGCCGTAGTAAACGCGCGCGAGAACGCGCGGAAAAACGGAATTGAGAACGCGCGGTTTTTATGCGCGGACGCGTCGCAGGCCGCTAAACAGCTTGCGTTCGAGGGGATTCGCCCCGACGTCGTTATATTAGACCCGCCGCGCAAGGGCTGCGGGAAAGAATTAATCGATACGGTCGTACAGATGGCGCCTGGGCGCGTCGTGTATGTATCGTGCGACCCGGCGACGCTCGCGCGCGATTTGAAGCTGTTTTCAGAAAGCGGCTATCGGGTTGAGGAGCTTACGCCCGTAGACATGTTCCCAAGGACGGCGCACGTGGAGTGTGTGGCGCTATTGTCCGGTGTAAACAAACAGGAAAGGTAGATGGCTGAAAATGAAAAGGGAATTAGGAATTGCGAGATGTGGGCTGGCCTGCTGCTTATGTTCTGAAAATGACCATTGTTCCGGATGCAATTCGGGTGAATGCCCTGATAAAGAATGGTGTGAGAACAGAAGCTGTTCAATGGAAAAAGGGGTTTCCAGCTGCTATTCCTGCACGGAAAACTGTAAGAAAGGGCTTTTAGCAAAAATTAAGCCTCAAGGATTTATTATGTTCATAAAAAGGTATGGGGTGGAAAAGCTGCTCGATTGTTTGGAAGAAAATGAGAAAAACGGGGTTGTATATCATCGTGAGGGAATTTATGGTGATTATGACACATTTGATGATGTTAATAAGCTGGTTGAATTTATTTTAACCGGAAAACGGTAATGATTAAGCGGGTTATAATTCCGCCGGACGCAAATAAGCGTACATGTTTATTTACCGCTTCCTATCTATCATATTCCAGCTTGTTTCATTTGGTTATTAAATTTCCAAAAGCTCGGCGCTGCGGGAAGAAAAGAGTTGAAACATGGATAAAAAGACTGACAGCCGTACAAACATTATAGGCGCCGGCGAGGCAGGCTGCGCCAGCACGATTGAAATGGACCGGGACGCCATACATAAAACAAACGGCGCTTTTTGGGATACAAAAGGAAACGACGTTTTAGGGACGACTGCGCTGCCTTTGTACGGTGCGTATGTCTCAGAAGAAAAATGCCGGCTTTTTGGCGATGTATTAGGCAAAAAGCTGCTGGAAATCGGCTGTGGAACCGGACATTCCCTGCAATATCACGGTGAGCGCAAAGCGGCCGAATTATGGGGGATAGATATCTCCAAAAAGCAATTGGAAAAGACGGACCTGTATTTAAAGTCGCGCGGCCTTTCGGCAAAACTGATTTGTTCACCCATGGAGGAAGAATGTGGGATACCGAATGATTACTTCGATATTGTATATTCCATCTATGCTATAGGCTGGACGACAGATTTAGAAGGTACGTTTTGCCGGATTTCGTCTTACCTGAAAAAAGACGGCGTGTTTATTTTCAGCTGGTCACATCCGGTACATAAATGCGTTTCTAAGGAAAAAGATACGCTTGTTTTTAAAAAATGCTATTTTGATGAATCCTGGTATTCGGCATCGTTCGGCGGGGGTACATTGTCATTATCTGACCGTAAATTGTCAACTTATGTGAACGCGTTGGCAAAAGCGGGGTTTGTTATTGAAGAGATGGTAGAACAGTCTGATGATGAAATCATACAAAACGACCGCGGCGAATTTGCGGAAAAAGCTAAGATGCTTCCTGTCACCTTCGTAATCAAGTCTCGGAAATTATAGCGTAATAATCAAAGTTAATGGCAGGATGAACCGCATCCGGCAGGGGGCGAAGGGCGGTTAATACAATTCAAAAAAATAAAGAGGGTGCGTACGCACCCTCTTTTTATATCCTGTTTTTATATTGTTATTTTTCGCCGGGCGCTTCTTGCCGTTCCTGCTTTACAGCTTCGAGCGCCTCGTCATCCTCTAAAACCTCAAGGTCCTGCGCGCTTATGACGCGCATTTTTTTGCGGCTTAAAATATCGTACATGGCGGGTACGACATAAAGCGTCATCGCCGTGGCGTATATTAATCCGCCGATGCATACGATTGCGACCGGCTGCATCATTTCGGAGCCGGTTCCTATGCCGAGCGCCATGGTGGAAAGGCCCAAAATGGTTGTAATCGCCGTCATCAGGATGGGGCGCATCCTCGTTTTGGAGGCTTCGATAATTGCTTCCTTCTTTTCCATACCGGACATGCGCAGGCGGTTGATATAATCAATCAGCACAATGCCGTTGTTTACGATAATACCCGCGAGCATGACGAAACCAATCATGGAAACGACGCTTAATTCGTTGCCTGTAATCAAAAGCGCGAGCAGGCCGCCCGTAAACGCCAGCGGGATGGTGAACATGACGATAAACGGCGACAAAAGCGACTGGAACTGCGCTACCATAATCAAATAGATGAGCACGACCGCGAGCAGCAGCATGGTCATCAGCTGGGAAAGCGACTCCATAATCGTCTCGTTTTCACCAGAATAATCGACCGACATCCCTTCGGGAAGGGTATGGCCGTCGAGCGCCTTCTGTACCGCGTTTGTAACGAGCGTTACATTGCGCCCCTGTTCAAGCTCCGCGCTGACCGAGATATACCGGCGCTGGTTGTCGCGTGAGATGGAATTAAGCGACTGCGCGTCTTCTATCGTGGCAATGTCGCTCAATTTCACCTTTGTCTCGCTCCCGTCCTGCTGGGCGGCGGTGAGGACATAGTCCCTGATATCGTCCGGGGTAATGTCCTTTGCTTTGCCGTCCACGACAATCACGTCAACGCCGCTGCCGTCTGCCTGCTTCAGTGTGGTTGCGGCCGTCTCGCTTTTGATTGCCGCTGAGATATCCATATAAACCTGCGCGACAGTCAGCCCCTTGAGCATCGCCTTCGTTTTATCGACGGTAACGCGGATTTCCGGCGTAGTATCTTCAACGCCGTTGTCCACCTCGGCTACGCCGTCCACAGCTTCTATCAGCTTCCCGATTTCCGTCGCCTGTGTATAGAGCTGGTCGAGGTCTTCGCCGTAAAGTTTGAGCGTAATGCCGGAGGCTCCCATGGAGCTCATCGACATCATGGAGGATTCGGCGCTCGCCGTAACCTTTGCGTTCAGCCCGCCGCATTTTTCTTCAAGCGCCTTCGCAATTTTCCCGTTCGACATGGACGCGTTTTTCTTTGGAAGCACATACATCATAACGGTGGTGCTTTCCCCGCTGCCTTGCCCGCCGGAGGAGCCCATTCCGAGCATGCTGCCCATGTTTCCTCCGACCATTACGCCGACGGTTTCAATGTCTTTTATGGTATCTGCCTGCTTTAAAATTTCATCCGCTACCTTCGTTGTGTCGTCAAAGGTGGCGTCCTCTGGCATTTCCACATTGACGGAAATGCTTTCGCCCTCCGATTCCGGCATAAAGGCAAAGCCTTTTTGTACGACAAACACAACGCTTACGACAAGCAGTATAACCGATACGAGCAGCGGGACAAATTTATATTTGAGCGCAAAGCGCGCGGATTTCTCGTATCCCTTTAAAAACCTGTTGAACAGGCCGTGCCTGACCGGTTTTGTTTTGCGTAGCATCCCCTGCGACATTGCCGGTACGAGCGTAAGCGCGACGAGCAGGCTTGCAAGCAGGGAATAGGCGATGGTCAGCGCCATATCGGTGAACAGCTGGCGCGTAATGCCCTGGATAAATATAATCGGAAGGAATACGCATATGGTCGTGAGCGTCGAGGAGGCAATAGCGCCCGCGACCTGTACCGCGCCGGATACAGAAGCCTTGATGGCTGATGCGCCCTCATTGCGCAGGCGGTAAATGTTCTCAATAACGACGACGCTGTTGTCCACGAGCATACCGACGCCGACCGCAAGGCCCGACAGGGAGATGATGTTGAGCGTAACGCCTGAAAAATACATCAGGACAATGGCAAACACGACGCTGATGGGGATGGAGCATGCGATAATCAGGGTCGGCTTGATGTCCTTTAAGAAGAACAGCAGGATTAAAATAGCAAGCAGCGCGCCAAACAGCAGGTTTTGCAGGACGCTGTTTACAACGATATAGATATAGCTGCCCTGGTCCATCAGGGAGGTGAAGTGCAGGCCGTCATATTTGCCCTGCAGCTCTTCAAAGCACTTGTTGATATTGTCGGACACGTCGGCGGTCGCGTATGTCGACTGCTTGGTGAACGAAAGGATAACGCCGTTGTTCCCGTTGATTTTGGCGTAAATATCCTCCGCGTTGTCCGTGACGATAACGTCCGCCACGTCGGTGAGCTTGATGGGGCCGACGCCGTCTATTTTCAGGTCGAACAGCGTCATATCCTCAATTTCCTGCGAATCGGAAAATTCGTCGCCCACGCGTACCAGGTAATCGACGCCGTCCTCCGTGACATAGCCCGCGGGCATTGAAAAGTTCTCGGCCGCCAGAATTTGCGAAACCATGTCCATCGTAATGGTCTTGTTCAAATCAGCGGCGTCGAGCGCCTCCTGTTTCTTTGTTTTCAGCTCGCTAAGGCCGCTGTCCACCTGCGTCATCGCGCTTTCAAGCTGCTGCTGCGTGGCGGCAAGCGCCGACTGGCCGGACACAAGCTCCGAGAGCGCCTGGTTAAGCTGGAACATGCCGTTTGTCTGCTGGGTATTGAGCTGCTGTTTTGCTTCCTTCAGCGTGATTTCACCAGCCTCAAGCTGGGAAAGCGCTTCGTTAAGCTGCGTTTCGCCTTCTGTGATTTTAGCAAGGCCCTGTTCAAGCTGCGCAATCGATTCTTTTAGCTGCCCAGGGCTGATTCCCAGCTTTTCAAGCGCCTTGTTCAGCTCAGTAAGCGCGGCCTGCGCCGCCTTTTGCGTAAGCTTTGCCTGCTCGAGCTTGAGCGGCAGCTCCTGCTTCGTCATACCGTACTGAGAGAGCGCCTGTTCGAATTCCTTCGTTTCCTTTTCAACAGCTATGTATTCCCCGCTTGATTTTATGGAGGATACCATCTGCGCCTTTTCTTCATCGCTCAGGGAAGGATTGTTCTGTATGGCTTCGATTTGCTCATTGAGCGCGTCTGTGCGCTCCTTTAAATCGAGGCGCGTATCGTTAAGCTTCTGCAGTGTCTGCACCGTTTCATTTAAAGAGGAAATAGTACCGTCGAGCCTTGTATACGCCTCCTGGAGGGCGGCGAGCTGTTTCTTTGTTTCCAGCAGCTGCGTTTTCTGGCTGGCAAGGTCTTTTAACTGGGAAACCAGCTCCAGCTTGCCTTCAAGAAGCTGCTGCTGTTTTTCATCGAGCGTGCCCTGCGCGGCGGCAAGCTGCTGTGAAAGCTCTTTTTCCTTTTTGGAAAGCGTTTCCTTGCCGCTTTGCGCCTGCTCTTTTCCGCTGTTTACCTGGTCGAGCCCATCCTGTATTTTATCCTTGGAGCCGTCGAGCTCCTTCTGCGCGTCGTCAAACTTCCCGTTCAGCGCGGCCTGTATTTTTTTGTTGACCGCGTCTATTTTTTCCTGGGAAAGCATGACGTTTACCTTCTGGTCGATAAGCCCGCCGGCGTTTACGCTTGCAACGCCCTCAATCCCCTCAAGCTTTGGTGTGATGCTGTTCTCTACAAAGCTTGAAAGCTCTTTGACGTCAAGCCCGTCGCGGTCAACCGCCGCAACAGAAACCGGCATTACGTCGGGATTGATTTTGAGCATATAAGGCGTGCCGACACGCTCGTTCCAGCCGCCTTTGATTAGGTCGATTTTTTCGCGGATATTGATGGTAGCCGCGTCCATATTTGTGTCGTCCGAGAATTGCAGCACAATCATGGAATAGTTTTCAGCCGAGGTGGAGCTGACGTCCTCGATTTTCTCGAGTGTAGCCATCGACTGCTCCATCGGCTTGGTGACGGTTGTTTCGACCTCCTCAGGGCTTGCGCCGGGATAGGTCGTCATGACGACGACGTAAGGGAAATCCATATTCGGCAGCAGGTCGGGCGTCATATTGGTAAATGACACAACCCCCAATATAATAACGATAATGACCGCGACAAAGACGGTCATCGGTTTTTTTACGCTGAATTTTGAAAACATATCTGCGCTCCTTCGTTTTTATTCTAAAAATGGACAGGCTCTGAACCGGAAAATCAGTTCAAAGCCGCAAGTAAATTTTTATGGTTTTCCTGCATCAGGGATACATAAGTAACGCCGCTTTCAAATTCCTCTTTCGTTACGTTATGGCACGAATGGAACAAAAGCTTTTTGGCGCCGGTTGCCTCGCAGATAGTGTCCGCTACCTTCTGGTCCGACATTTCAATGGTAAACACATAGGGGATTTTTTCATCCCTGACCTTATCGATTAAAAACTTGAGCGTCGCTGCGCTCGGCTCCGTTTCGGAGCTGCAGCCCGGAAACGCGGCGTAATAGGTAAGGCCGTACGCGTCTGTGAAGTAGCGGAAGGGGAAGCGGTCGCCGAATACCATTACGTGCCGCTTTGCTTCCTTCACAGCGAGCGTAAAGGAATGGTCGAGCGCCTTGAGCGTTTCTAAATAGCTTTGCGTCCTTTCCTTATAATAAGAAGCATTGCCTTTGTCCGCCTCGCAGGCCGCCTCATTTATTTTTTCCGTAATCAGTACAGCGTTTTTGGGCGAAGTCCAGACGTGCTCGTCATATTCGTAGCCGTCCTCCCCGTCCTCGTGTCCTTCGTCCATACCCTCCACATGCTCTTCCTCAAGCGCGTTTACGCAGTCCATCAGCTTAATGACGCGTATGCTTTCGGTATCAAGCGAAGAAAGCACCTCGTCCACCCATTTGTCCGATTCGCCGCCTACGTAAATAAAGATGTCGCTCTGCTGGATTTTGATGATATCCTTCGGAGAAGGCTCATAGCTGTGGCTTTCCGCGCCGGGGTGGAGCAGCATGGCAAGCTCCGCCTTATCGCCGGTAACCTGCCTTGCAAAGTCGTATGGCGGAAAAATCGTCGTTACGATACGCAGCTTCTCCGTATCCTCCCGCGAACCGCCGCCCGAAGGCGCTGGGGTGCAGGCAGAAAAAGAAAGCATAAGAGCGAAGAGCAATAAAATTGCCGTGAGTTTCTTCATATACCATAAATTTCCTTTCTTTACAGTCAGCGGTATTTCAATACGCTTCCCGGATATAATAACACAGACAATACAAACAAACAACAAAAAACGGAGGGCAATTATGGGAAAACAAAAAATAAAACTAATAGCAATATTGTTATCTACTATTACTATTTGTATAATTATGGCCGGCTGCGGGCAAGGGGACGACGCATACCGCGGGGAGCAGTCCCAGCTTGCGGTTGAGCGCGTGTTTGATAAAATCAAGACCGCCTATGGGGAGGACTACCTGCCGGACACCGAAATTGATACGGAGCATTTAAAGGAAGAGTTCAAGCTCGAAAAAGATTTAATCGAGGAGCAAAAGGGCGAGCTGCCCGCAATCGGCTTCCATCCGGACCGCCTTCTCGTCGTCAAGGCCAAGGAGGGCAAAGGCAAAGAGGTGGAAAAGCAATTGAACGAAGCGCGTGAGAAGAAAATAAACGATTCCATGATGTACCCGGTCAACGCGGCGAAAATAAACGCTGCAAAGGTCGTGCGCCGCGGCGATTATGTCGCGTTTATCCTGCTCGGCAAAATCGACGAAAATGTGGACGCGCCGGAAAAAGAACAGGCGGAATTCGCCGCCGCCCAAACACAGCGCGGCGTAGATGCGTTCGAGGATGCATTCCGTTAATCCAACGGGAGGACACAGCAGTGCTCCCGTACATATTTTCTCTGTTTTTTATTATAAAGCACACATGAAAAAAATACAAATGAATAGTGAAAAAATGCACAAATAATATAGAAAAATTTTTACCACGTGCGACAAAGAGCTTGTTTAAAAAGCTAAAAAACAACATTCATTAATTGTTCATAATTAACTGCTTGACATCTCTTTTGATTCAGCTATAATAGTTATTAACTTCATAAACCATTAAGTTACTTAACGATTTAAAAAGAGGTGGAAGCAATCGTGGAGGAGCAGGATATCACGAGGGAATTCTTAGATGCGATGATTGGCGTACGGAAAGCCTCGAAGATACCGCACTTTTTCAGCGAGCTGAGCTACAGCGAGCTTGCCGTTTTTCGCGCAATGCGCTTTTTGTCCGGCGGCTGCCTGCCGAAGGAGCTCGTCAAAACGAGCGATATCAGCGCGCATATTCAAATTTCCAAGCCCGCGCTTTCCCAGGTAATCAACAAGCTGGAGGATAAAGGGCTTGTGGAGCGCGTCGTTCAAAAAAGCGACAGGCGCAGCGTGTACGTCCGGTTTACCAGGAAGGGAATCGGGATGTTCGAGCGGCAGAACGCACAGATGCATGAAGCAATTAATATGGTTGTAGAGAAAATGGGTTATGAAGATACGCTCAGGTTTATCACTTTGATGAAAAAATTTCATGAGGTCGTCGCCCAGGTCGATATGGAGGAAATACAGCGGCGGCTGTCAAAAGCACAAAGTGGAAAAACCGGGGCGCCAACACACGAAGGGAAGGAGACAAAGGAGATATGACAAAGCTGTTCAAATACCTCAAGCGGTCGGTTTTGCCGATTCTTGCCGTTATTGTCCTGCTCGTAATCCAGGCGTTCTGCGACTTGTCGCTGCCTGAAAATATCTCGAATATTGTCAATATCGGCATCCAGCAGGGCGGCGTAGAACATATCGCCCCGCAGGAAATCCGGGAAAGCCAGATGAACCGGCTTTTCTATTTTATGGATGAGAAAGACAAGGAAGCGGTTCTGTCCCGCTACTCGCTTGAAAACAGCGATAAAAAGGAAGGCTTAAAGGTATATGTTTTAAACGACGGAATCAAGAGCGCTGATATAGAAGAGCTCGAAGAAATCTTCGGCGTGCCGATGCTCGTCGTGTCGTTTTTAGAAAGCGATAACAAGCAGGTCAAAGAAATGACCGCGCAGATGACGCAGGCCATGCCGGCCGGCATGGTACCGGAAAATGCGACAATCCTTGATGTATTAGACCAGATGCCGGAGGAGCAGAGGAACCAAATGCTCAAGTCCTTTGAAGGGCAGACGGAGAAATACGAGGATATCGATAAGAGCATTATCAAGCAGATGGCGGTTTCCTTTGTACAGAAGGAATACAAAGAAGCCGGTATCGATACCGACAAGCTGCAAAACGATTATATCTGGAACGCGGGGCTCCGGATGCTCGCGTATTCACTTGTTATCGTAATCGCCGCGGCGCTCGTTACGCTGCTTTCGTCCCGCATCGGCTCGCTGTTCGGCCACGATTTGCGCAACGCCGTGTTCAGAAAGGTCATTTCCTTTTCCAACCGGGAGTTTAACAAATTTTCTACCGCGTCGCTCATTACACGCTGTACGAACGACATCCAGCAGATACAGATGCTCGTCGTTATGACGCTGCGGATGGTCATCTACGCCCCGATTCTCGGCGTTGGCGCTTTGACGAAGGTCATCGGTACGGAAGGCGGCATGACCTGGGTTATCGGCGTCGGCATCGGGCTGATTTTAGCGGTCGTCATTGTGCTGTACTTTGTCGCGATGCCGCGCTTTAAGGTATTGCAGAAGCTCGTTGACAAGGTAAACCTCGTATCGAGGGAAATCCTCACGGGCCTGCCGGTTATCCGCGCGTTCTCCCGCGAAAAGCACGAGGAAGAGCGCTTTGACAAGGCCAATGCCGAGCTAACGAGAACCAACCTGTTTGTCAACCGTGTCATGACGTTCATGATGCCGCTGATGATGTTTATTATGAACGGTATCAGCGTGCTTATCATATGGGTGGGCGCGGATTCCATCAACAACGGCCAGATGCAGGTCGGCAACCTTATGGCCTTTATCCAGTACACTATGCAGATTATCATGTCCTTCCTGATGCTCTCGATGATGAGCATCATGCTGCCAAGGGCCCTGGTATCCGCTTCGCGCGTCGCCGAGGTGATTGAAACCGAGGTCACGGTAAACGACCCGGAGGAAGCACAAGCGTTCAGGGAAGATAAAAAGGGCGTCGTGGAATTTAAGGACGTATATTTCCGCTATCCGGGCGCTGAGGAGGATGTGCTGCGCAACATCAACTTTTCCGCAAGGCCCGGCCAGACGACCGCGTTTATCGGCAGTACAGGCAGCGGCAAATCGACGCTTATCAATTTGATTCCGCGTTTCTTTGATGTGACGGGCGGCAAAATCCTTGTAAACGGCGTCGATATCCGCAAGGTCAAAAAACATGATTTGAGAAAAGACATCGGCTATGTGCCGCAGCAGGGTATCCTGTTCTCCGGCACAATCGAAAGCAATATTGCCTACGGCATGGAAGAGGAAAATGCCGGGCAGGTAAAGCGCGCCGCGCAGATTGCGCAGGCGACGGACTTTATCGAGGCCAAACCCACGCAGTATAATTCCGAGATTGCGCAGGGCGGCACGAACGTTTCCGGCGGGCAGCGCCAGCGCCTCTCTATCGCAAGGGCGGTTGCAAAAGAACCGCAGATTTATATTTTCGACGACAGCTTTTCGGCGCTCGATTATAAAACGGACGTGGCGCTTAGAAAAGCGCTCAACGACGCAACGTCAGGCAGTACGATTTTAATCGTCGCGCAGAGAATCAGCACAGTTCTCAATGCCGACCAGATTATCGTCCTGGATAACGGCGAGATTGCCGGAACAGGCACGCACAAAGAGCTTATGAACTCCTGCGAAGTATACCGCCAGATTGCGGCATCCCAGTTGTCAAAGGAGGAATTGGAGAAATGAGTGCACATACAAAGCCAAGGCGCCCGATGAGGGGCCACGGTCCCGGCGGCCCGATGGGTACGGGCGAGAAGGCAAAGGACTTTAAGGGCACGATGAAAAAGATGCTCTCTTATATGGGAAAATATAAAATCGCGCTCATTTTTGTTATCATCTGCGCCGTTGCGGGCACCATCTTCATGATTGTCGGCCCAAAGATATTAGGTACCGCGACGACAGAGCTGTTCAACGGCCTGATGAACAAGATAGGGGGCAGCGGCGGAATCGATTTTGGCAGAATTGGTGAAATCCTGCTGTTCCTGCTCGGGCTGTATATCGTAAGCGCCCTGTTTACGTTTATCCAGGGAATGCTGATGACGGGCATCACTCAGAAAATCACCTACCGCATGCGGCGCGAAATTTCTGAAAAAATCAACCGCCTGCCAATGAATTTCTTCGATAAAAAGCAGACAGGCGAGGTGCTTTCCATCGTCACAAACGACGTGGACACCCTGTCTATGAGCCTCAACCAGAGCGCAACGCAGCTTATCACATCGGTCACGACCATCATTGGTATTTTGATTATGATGTTCTCCATCAACTGGATTATGACGATTGTCGCGCTGCTGATTCTGCCGATTTCTATGGTGATTGTGTCAATCATCGTCAAGCATTCGCAGAAGCATTTCCGCAACCAGCAGGATTACCTTGGGCATGTCAACGGGCAGGTTGAAGAAACGTTCGGCGGCGTGAACATTGTCCAGGCGTTCAACAACGAGCAGGAGACCATCGACACATTCGAGCAGTCGAACGAAATGCTCTACAAAAGCGCTTGGAAGTCGCAGTTCCTCTCGGGGCTGATGCAGCCGATTATGCAGTTTGTCGGCAACCTGGGGTATGTCGCGATTGCGGTGCTCGGCGGCTATTTCGTCATCAACGGCTCGATTGCCGTCGGTGATATCCAGTCCTTTATCCAGTACGTCAGGAGCTTTACCCAGCCAATCACACAGGTCGCGCAGGTTTCCAATATGCTCCAGTCCATGGCGGCGGCAGCGGAAAGAGTTTTTGAATTCTTGGGCGAGCCGGAGGAGGAGCAGACCGCGAAAGAACATGCTTCGCTTACGGAAACCGTAACGGACAGCGAGGGCAGGCGGCAAACCGTCGCGAGGAACATTACCATCAGCGACATCGACGGCGAGGTCGAATTCGACCACGTGCATTTTGGATATAATCCGGATAAGATTATCATCAACGACTTCTCCGCGGATATCAAGCAGGGCCAAAAAATTGCTATCGTCGGCCCGACCGGCGCGGGCAAAACCACAATGGTTAAGCTTTTGATGCGCTTTTACGACGTAAACGAGGGCGCAATCCTGGTGGACGGCCATAACATCAAGGATTTCGACCGCAGCGAGCTTCGGGAGCTGTTCGGCATGGTTCTGCAGGATACGTGGCTGTTCTCCGGTACGATTATGGAGAACATCCGCTACGGCAAGCTTGACGCGACCGACGACGAGGTCGTCGCGGCGGCAAAGGCGGCGCATGTGCACCACTTTGTGCAGACGCTGCCCGACGGCTACAACATGGTGCTTAACGAAGAGGCCTCGAATGTCTCTCAGGGACAGAAGCAGCTCCTTACGATTGCGCGCACCATTTTGGCTGACCCGAAGATTTTGATTCTCGACGAGGCGACCAGCTCCGTCGATACGCGCACAGAGGTACGCATCCAGAAGGCGATGGATAACCTGATGAAGGGCAGAACGAGCTTTATCATCGCGCACCGCCTTTCTACCATCCGCGACGCGGACTTAATCCTCGTCATGCGCGACGGCGATATCGTCGAGCAGGGCACGCATGAGGAATTACTCAGCGCGAACGGCTTCTACGCCGACCTTTATAATTCACAGTTTGAAAGCGCGTCTTAAAACCTGCACACAAAAAAGCGGGAGGAAACATTGTTTCCTCCCGCTTTTTGCAGGAAAGGCTCTGCTTTTTGTTTTTTTGAGAAATGTGCTGTTTCTTTATTTATTGAATGAAGCATACTGCTTCTGAATTTTCAAGAAACAAGCTGTTTCTTGATTTTCTTCATAAAACTTTCTATGTTTTAATCAAAAGGGAAAAACAATCCGCTGTTTTTCCCTTTTGTAAACCCTTTTCG
>ERZ1027259.64-NODE-64-length-73619-cov-21.493516_pt1 | contig 73619 bp, 57 predicted proteins | sample MGYA00519260_ERZ1027259 | MGnify/ENA primary metagenome ERZ1027259 (study PRJEB26926, sample SAMN06164549) | human gut metagenome | biome: ENVO:00009003; feature: ENVO:2100002; material: ENVO:00002003 | host: Homo sapiens | place: USA | collected 2012 ...
AGGGACTAACATCGTGATAAAGATATAACTTATTGAGAAATAGTGCTATACAAACCGATTTTCGGTTGCTGGTGGCACCACTTTTACAAAACGAAAAATCATGAAAACCGCTGAAATACAGTTATTTCAGCGGTTTTTTCTTTATGTACTGTCCGCAAAAATATGCAATTTGGTGCAATAAAAAATTGCTGATTCGGTGGCTTTTTTTGAGTCCCATGAAAAAACCACCGATATGTACCATACTTCACTTATTCTCAACGATTTGCGTGAATCATTTTCAGGGATGAAATTCTACATTTGCATACCCTACTGAATGACGGATGAAATACAACGTTTGCTACAGGCTTTCTTATCCGATGATAATGATTGTACCTACAGGCGGATAATATTAAGAGAAACAAAAATCGGTGGTTTTTTAGAGCCGGCAATAATAAAAGCCACCGAATTTAACATTTCTCTCCAGCCATCCGCTCAATTCAGGATTGACGAAATAACCGAATGTGCAACTTCAAAAAGAAAATGATCATGAAACAAGGAACAATGAACATTCTATTTTTCGTTCTGAAAACAAAACTGCTGAAAAATGGCAAGGCTCCAATCCTAATGAGGATTACCATCAACGGGCAATATGAAGAAATAAGAATACAGAGAAGCGTTCCATTAAAGAACTGGAATCCGGCCAAGGGATGCAGTAAAGGAAAAGACAGGGCTTCCATCGAATTGAACAACTATATTTCCACCCTCACTACACGCGCATACGAAAAGCACAAGGAACTGACCTTTGAATCGGCACTGATAACTCCAAAGACGATATTAAAGCGTGTGTTCGGAAAGGATGAGACTGTCCGAACGTTGCTTGGAACAGTCAAAGAAGAAATTTCCTCTATGGAAAAGGTTGTTGACATAGACTATTCTCCCGTCACCATCAACCGTTATAAGAATGTGCTCAGAAAACTTGAAACGTTTGTGCCGCGTTTTTATGAGAAGGATGATATTACGTTCCATGAACTTTCCCCTGATTTCATCAAGGCTTTTGATGTTTTCCTGAAGACAGAAGCCGGACTGTGCCGCAACACAATAGTCCGCTACATGAAATGCCTGAAGAAAATCACCAATATGGCAATAGCCAAAGAATGGATGCGGAAAGACCCGTTTTACGGATATAAGATGGAACAGGACGAGACTGATCCGGTATTCCTGACAAACAACGAGCTTCAGGCTATAATGAACAGGGAATTTGATATTCCGAGGCTGGAGCTTGTCAAGGACATCTTTTTGTTTGCGTGCTTCACCGGTCTGGCGTTCGCTGATGTATCCACATTGAGACCGGAACATCTGGAGCAGGACAATAACGGTGACTGGTGGATAAGAAAAGGACGTGTAAAGCTGGAGAGAAGAAGAAAGTCAAGTTCCATAGCAAATGTTCCGCTTCTTCCTGTTCCATTGGCAATACTGAAGAAATACGAATCACATCCGATATGTCTTAAACAAGGGACATGCCTTCCTGTTGTCTGCAATCAGAAGGCAAACAGCTACCTGAAGGAAATTGCGGATTTCTGCGGCATCAAAAAGAATCTGACCACACATGCAGCCCGACATACGTTTGCTACTACTATTACATTATGAGCTATAACCCTATTATTCAATTTGTTACAGAATTAGTTTTGAAAAAGGGTAACGGTTTAGCAACGTGCTATCAACCTTTATTCGCTGAACTATGCTTTGTTTCAAATAACTTTTTGCAAATATAATATATTTTTCTTTAGGAATATACTTACTACTAAGTAAATTTTTCTATATTTGCAGCATGAATGATACAAGAAGTGAAATAATCAGATTAGGAAATGAGCTAATTCGCTCCATTGGCTACAATGCTTTTAGTTATGCTGATATATCTAAAACATTGGGTATAAAAAATGCTGCTATTCACTATTATTTCCCTTCAAAAGCTGATTTAGGAGTAGCAATAGTAAAACAAAACCTAATTGTTTTTGAAGAGCTAACCGAAACATGGAAAGGATTAGATTATAGACAGCAATTTTTTAAATACATTCATATGCATGACAGTTTTATAAATAATCATTGGGTTTGTATTGTTGGGTCACTTGCTCCATCTTATGATACATTGCCCGATAATATGCAAAAGGAGTTGCAAAGACTGATTAATAGAATTATAGAATGGCTTACTGATTTATTGGATAATGGATTAAGAACGAATGTGTTTTCATTCAGTGAAACACCACGTGCAAAAGCATATTTAGTTCATTCTGCATTGTTATCATCCTTACAAATGAATAAAGTATTAAATAATGATGTCTATAAGTCTATTCAAGAAGGGTTACTCAATATATAATTTTTTTGGAACAAGCACTTACTTACTAATAAGTAATTAAATTGCTAAGAATATGAATAGAGTTATTTTTTTAAGAGAACAAATTATCGAATCACGAAATTTTGTAAATCGACTTATTTCAGAAATACCACAGGATTTGTAGTACACTATTCCTGAAAATACAGATTCTAATTTTGCATGGCAAATTGGTCACTTAATGATTAGTCAAAATTTCCATGCAATTACCTGCATAACAGGGAAAAGTATTAAAGTTTCCCAGTTTATACCTATTGCAGACTATGTAAAATATTTTAATGGGATGGGAACATTACACCGTTCTGTAGAAAAGGATTTGCTCCCTACATCTAAATTGAAAGAACAATTTGATATTGTACATGAAATATGTATAGATAATCTTTCTGTACTCAACGATAATATTTTGTTAGATGAATTAGAACCAATTCCTTTTAAACACCCCGTTGCTAATAATAAATATGAAGCATTGTCGTGGTGTTTTAAACATGAGATGTGGCATAGTGCTGAAATGGAAGCTATAAAATTAGCTTTAGGACATCCTATAATTTGGTTGGAAAAATAGATACTTAAATATCTCTTTTATACATGTAATCATTCAGAAAAAAGTATGGCTTTTGTCAATTATTATATTTTAATAAAAAATAATGCTTATGAATGATTTATTGAACATGAGGATTATCAGCCTATTGGCTGATACCTCAAAAAGAGTAACAAACACAGAAATACAAAATGCCTATGGCGAGTTTGTTAAGTTTATAAATGTAATTGGTGATTTGGAAGATTATGTAAATAGCTTCCGAAAATTGCATACTACTCGTATTGAGTTAGTTTCACTAAGAAAGTTACTCTTTAACGAGCAGGGGGGAAAATGCGTTTAAAATTTTGTATTTAAACAAATCATTATCCACTATTAATGCAGAAATAGAACTATTGAAATTGAAAATCAAGTATCCAGAACAATTTAAACGATATTCAAACAAACTCCCTCTTTCCCCTCTCCATTTAGCTGGCAAAACAAGCCTTATCAATATTATGGAAATAGTCAGCGGCTTATTCCTTTCCAAACGCGTAATATATCAGAATGGAAAACCTGTTCACCTAACGGACTTAGGCAAAGGTTTTGAATGGCTCTTTAATATAAAATTGGGGGATTATCACCAAAAGCATGAAGATGTTATAAAGCGAAAATATACCAAATTAACGGAATTTCTTAATGGACTAATAGCTCTTATCCGCAAGGAACACGAAAACAAAGGGTATAGATAATCAATGATTTAGTATCAATTTATACGGGGTAGCCTTGTTACCCCATAATTTCTTTGCTTTCCTTTTCCGAACTTTGCTTCATCAATCGATTGGTAATCATTTATGTATAACCTGAAAAATGAAGTAAATATGTATGTAGATAATTACGAGTTCAAAGACTGGATGCAAAAACTACTTGATAAACTGGAAGAAGTAGGTAAAGATGTGAAGAGTTTGCAAACTAATCCCGAAGTAATGCCGGGTGATAAGCTACTGGATAATCAGGACTTAAGTCTGTTATTCAAAGTAAGTACCCGAACATTACAGAGATTGCGAAGTAAAAAAATGTTGTCCTTTATGATGATTAGTGGAAAAGCCTACTACCGGGCTTCCGATGTAAGAGAGTTCATAAAGGAACGGTTTGATGTGGGTACACTTCGAAAGTTTGAGAAAGAGCACGGAACGGACAAATAAAAAAGAAACTATACCGAAGTTGTGAATTTGGTAGCAACTTGGGGATAGTTTCGTTAGACTGTATTATCATAGCCGATTAATATTGTTTTTATCTCTGTATGATAATATGAACTAAGAAACTTGAATATTTTATTGAACAAAGAACTGTTAAAAAAAAGCAGGTATGCTTAATATAAGTTTGATATTTATTAGTATCTTTGAAGAATAAATACTTTTGTAATGTAATTATCATAGTATGCTCAACAATAGAGAACAAAAAATAATAGAGGAAAATCCTGCACCTGATATTCATATTTTGGATAGCAACCTAGTTGCAGCAAAGTTCACTTCTGCGGGTATAAAGAGATATAAAAATACTTTAGTAGCATATTCTAAAGAACTATTTGCAAAATCGGTTTGTTATGGCGATATTGAACAATCCGAAAATTACGACAGAGAAGTTACAGAAAAACATGTGCGACAGGCTGCTGAGAAAATGGGACAATATATAGATAAAAAGAAGAAACCAACTTTTCTAATTTTTATTCAAATAGGGGAATATGTATGTTCCATAGCAGTTGGTGTAGGAGCCAGTAATACTAATTCAACTTGGGGACAATGGCTACTCGCAATATCAAGTTTACTAGGACTTTCTCTTTTTGTTATTCGTCAAATTATAAAAAAACAATATAATGAACAATAATAAAATACATACAAATTACACTCCAAGTGCAAAAAAAGAATTGGAGATATTAATAGATGATTTGAAAAATCAAATAAATGCTATATTAGCAAAAGAAAAATATGTCACGGGAGATTCTGAAATAGAGATAACAGCTTCGGATATAGAACAGATAAAAAATAGAATTAAAATAAAATCCCCCGATAAGTATCAAAAATATCTGCTACTTGGGTATCTATATACAATAGTAGGAGTTTTATTTTTTCTAATCGCTTTTTTCTGGAATGACATCGAAGATATGCTGATAAACGATAAAATAAATGGTATTTTTGGAATTGTAGGAGCGATTACCGCATGTATAGGTTTATTATTAACTGTTTTTATATCAACTAAATCAAAGAAACATATTGAAGATAGCATAAAAATAGATATAAAACAACGAGAATTTGAAATAGAAGAATTATATAAAATAATATTAGATATAAAAGCAAAAGAGATTAATAAGAAAAAAATGAGCGAAGATATAAAAATGGAATAGATATTATCAAACAAAAATCCCAAAGTTGTACACATGGCAATTTTGGGATTTTTTTGTAAACAATATTTTCATTCTTCTGCCGATATTGTCCCCTCTCTTTGGTAAGACTGTTCAAACCGTCTGCTTAAAAGTACTATCATTTCATTGGTCTTTATCAGTTCCAAAGTACATTGTTCCAGTTTATAAAGTAAAGCAAGTGCTTTCTTTTCTGAAAAATTGGAATGAAGTTCTTTCACTACCTGATTGTAATTCTGTCCTATGCTCCTGAATTGTGAATAGAACTGTGTTAGCTGAATGTAATAATCAACCTTACTTTTATCCCTGACTGTTACCTTAAACGACTTACCGAAAACGCAATTCTTAATAAAATGCGCTTTGATGGTGTAGCCTGACCTATCAAAGAATGACAGGAATTTGGCGTTTTCCACATCGTCCAAATTGAATGAATAACGGTGTGTTCGTGGGTCAAGTTTAGGCTTGCGCCCTCCATTGTGTTGGTACTTCTTTTTCTGTTCCATAATTATAATTTTTACAAGGTTTACGACTTCGGAGTAAACCAAACCACCTTATCAGGTGGCAAGGTTTTGAGGTGCAAAAAGCGAATAGCGGACCTCAAAACACAACTTGCTATGTTCTAATGAACATAAAAATCCTCCTTCTGTCGGATTGCCAAAGCAAGCGGTTCGGCTTCTTCCTCTGTCTGTTTATCGATTACAAAATTACAGACAGCAAATTGTCTTTGAAATATAACCCACTACGCCAAATAACGACACAAACGGTCAAAGTAACCCTATTTTTAAAAGCGTCTGTTTTTACTCCTTTCTTTGCCGGAAATTGATTGAATGAAAGCAATATATAAGACTGCCAAACAATCTTTGGAAATGGCTTTAAACTATGATTGAAAGCTATTTAAAGATAAAATTATATAGCTATAAAACTGGCTGGCTTTCTTTCAATCAGTATCAGAAATCAATCAACTTATTTATAAATCTTTAAAAATTGAAAGCATGGAAGAAGTAAAACAATCATTACAGAAAAAACAGGAGAACTACAAAGCGGTGTATCTCCAAAAGCGAATAATCTGCAACCGTCAAAGCGTGTACATAAGCGGAGAGATACAGAAACGTATCATGCAAATTGTAGGGGTGATTACAGGCAAACAGGTAAGTATCGGAAATTTCATTGATAATGTACTGGAAGAACATTTGAATACACACAATGATGTTCTTTCGGCTCTCTACCGGGAAGAAATGCAAAAAGGAATATTCAACCAGCCAAAAGAGAAAAACCTATGAATATCATAACTATTGAGGAACAGACTTTTAAACAGGTGTGCGGTCGGTTTTCCGGCTTCGCCAGTCAGGTGGAACGGATTTGCAAAGAGAATACCCGCCAGCCGGATGAATGGCTGTCAGGTCGTGAAGTGTGTGCCCTGCTCGGTATCAGCATCCGAAGTTTGCAGAACTACCGGGATAGCGGTAAACTGGGCTACTCCCAAATAGGTAACAAGCTGTACTATAAATCTGCCGATATTGAAAGACTGATTGCTGAATGTACGGAAAACAAGATAACGAATTATCAATCAAACAATAAATAAATATTGCCCTATGGAAAAGAAAGAAGAAAATAATACGGAAGTAAACCAGCCATTCAAATTGTCTGCCATTGTCGGAATTTGGGAAAGTTTGAACCTTCATCCTACGGTGATGATATACCAAAGCAAGAAAAAGTATTTCCTTTCGATGCTCCATGTATCTGATAACGGACAGGCGAAACCAGCCGTTTACGAGATACAGAAAGAAGATAGCCGTTACTTCATCGTTGAAGCCTTTAAACGGCTTTATATCGGCTATGATGCGGTAAAAGATAGTATTTCCATATTTTACTATGGCGAGTACCTACGTAACTGACAGGTGTATGTCTGTCAATCTTTCAAACGAATTATAAATCAATATAACGATATAACAATATGGAACTGATAAACGGCAACAGTGAAATAATAAGGGACTTCTTTCAGTCTATGGAAAGAATGTTAGACGGTATCAGCCGACTGGCAAAGGAAAGCAAACTGCACTTGAACGGTGAAAAGTTTCTAAGTAATAGGGAAGCAGCCAAATGTCTGAAAGTAAGTATCCGCACGCTGCAAGAGTGGAGAGATACAGGCGTTATCCCTTATATTCAGATAAAAGGTAAAATCATCTACCGTCAAAGCGATGTGGAAAGGCTTTTACAGACCTACTACAACAAGGAACGGCAGGAATAACCTATCATCCTTAGAAAAAACACATTTTTTTCCGAAACTGACTAAGAACATTAACTTTATTAGTGTAGTATTCCGTCTGTGCAAGTCTTTGGAAGAAAATACTACCCGAACATCGTGAGGTGTGGAGATTTTCTTTCAAACCCGTAGGGCTTGGACTTGAACGGACGGAATATGGAGCTTACCTTTGTTAATGTTTTATTCAGCTTTGGAAAAAGTACGAAAGCCGGATAGTAATCGTTTGTATTTTATTATCTTCGTAGAAATTTAACTTTTAAAGTGATACCAATATGGAAGATTTAAGCGAAAATGAAAATACGGCTGCCGTACTGACTATTTATTACAAAGAAAAACAACTGACAAACCTTGTTTTTAAAAGGCGTGAAATGGCTGATAAATTTGTTGATACTTTGCAACAACTATTGAATGAAGAAGGGAAAAAGGATTTTTCTTTCAGTGGTTCGATTACTACGGTTTATGACAGTCAGACACTTAGTGAGGAATTGGGCGGTTTCCTGAACGGTACAATCAAGCCTAAAGGCACATTGTCGGAGATAATGCAACTAATCAAGGTGGCAGGGATGAATTAAAAAGAAGATAGGTTTTGCCTATCTTCTTTAACCTGTATATTATTTCTTTTCGGGAAATATCTGCTTTACTTTCAGCCATTGAGAAAATTTCTTGTGTGCTATGTCCGAAGTAATATCACTTTCAATCACTTGGTATTTACCGTTCACTTTGGTAAACAGTCTTTTCATGTCCTCGTTTACTTTCTGATTGGTGATTTTGGCGTATATCTGCGTTGTTTGGATAGAACGGTGTCCCATGAGTTTACTTAGCGTTTCTATCGGAACTCCCTGAGAGATACACGTTTGGGTCGCATAAGTATGACGTGCCATGTGATAGGTCAAATTCCGGTCTATACCGCATAATCGGGCGATTACTTTCAGGTTTGCTTCGATGCCTGCAAGGTTTGTCATATTGAAAACTTTATCGGTTTTCCTTTCATCTTTATATTTCTCTATAATCATCAAAGGAATACTTAACAATTTGATGCTGCATACCGTCCCTGTCTTTTGGCGTGGTATCTTTATCCATGTGCTGCCGTCCTGTTCCGTTATCAGGTTCTCCACCGACAAAGCGCACATATCCACATAAGACAGCCCCGTAAAAGACGAAAAGACAAACCAGTCCCTTGTGCGGTAATATCTTTTAGTCGCTATCGGAGTGATGAGTAACTTTTGAAATTCATCTTCCGTCAAATGCCTGTACTTTTTCAAAGGCTGTTCCGCCACATAGTTTATAAACGGGTTACGTTTTAGTGTTCCCTGATTGATGGCACGTGTGATTATCTTTTTCAATGCAATCATGCGGCTTAAAACGGTGCTTGCCTGCATCCGCTTTTCTACCCTCAAATAGAAATCAAAATCATTTATAAACTTATGCGTAAGGCTGACTAACGGCACATCTTCCGAATTGTATTTCATGCGGATAAAGTTTGAAAGATGTTTGTATGTCAATAGATAAGAATAATAAGTATCATAAACACGGTTCACGCCTACACGTTTTTCAAATTCGGCATTATGTTCCTGAAATAACTGTAACAGGTGGGATGCTTTGTCACCTATACCGTTCAGGGCGTTCTTTATCCTTTCGGCTGTTACATACCCCTCTGTTTCCACTATCCGGGAATAGTGGGCTTTTACTTGCTTTTCCAAACGGTCAAGCGTCCGGTTTATATTGGAAAGTTCCTTTCTTTCTTTTTTCACCCGTCCTTTCTTTGCGTCCCAATCAGGGGAAGAAAGATTAATTTTCGTGCTGAACTGCACGGAATTTGCATCTACCGTTATACGTCCGACTATCGGGCAAGTACCGTCTTTTCTACGTTTGGACGTATTGAGATAAAACAAGATAGCAAAGGTGCTTCTTTTGGCTTTTGTATTCTTTTCCATATTGATAGTTATTTAGAATGATTTGTTTATTGCTCTACGCCAACCAACCGGAATTTATCCTTTATCCGTTCTTCCAGTTTGTCGGTGTCCTCTGATATTTTATTATTGCTGATTTTTGCGTATATCTGCGTGGAACGTAAATCCCTATGCCCTAACATACGGCTTACTGTTTCTATCGGTACGCCTTGAGATAAGCAAATTTCGGATGCGTATGTGTGCCTTCCGGCATGAAAGATGAGCTTTCTTTTCAGTCCGCAAAGTTGGGCGATAACTTTCAGGTTCTTGTTCAACCTGCCGCAACTCTGCATTGGCAGCAGCTTCCCGTCAGGGGCTAAACCTTTGTACTTGTCAAGAATTTGCAAGGGTATTTCCATAAGGGGAATTTCACAAGGCGTTCCGGTTTTCTGCCGGGTGGTTTCTATCCATAGCACGCCATCGGAAGCCCTGACAACATTCTTTTCTGTAAGGTTGCAAATATCCCTGTACGCCAATCCGGTGAAAACAGAGAATAGAAACATATCACGGGTTAAGTACCTGCATGGATGGTCTAAGGGTGTAGTTATTATCTTCTGCAATTCGTCACGTGTCAGATATTTCTGCTCGGCTTTGGGTCTTTCAGGTGAATAACCGTCAAACGGGTCACGGGTTATAATCCCCTCACCAGTGGCAAGTTTAATCATTTTACGCAAATGGCGCATGATGCCTAATATCGTGTTGGGTTTTAATTTCAATTCCACACGCAGATAAAAATCGTATTTCTCGATGAAAGAGAAATCAAGCTGTGTAAATGGAATATCCGATAACTTGCATTTTAATGACATAAACCGTTTAAGATGGTTCAGGGAGTTTTCATACTGTACATGTGTGGATAACTCACGGTTCACGCCTACACGTTTCTTAAAATCTTCATTGTGGCGTGCAAAGTAGCTGATTAGTGTTTCCTGCCCGGATGCGATGCCTTGAAATGCGTTCTTTACCTCGCTTGCGGTGATAGTATTTTTTATTTCTTGTAATTTGCGGTAACTGGTGTTTACCGCTACATTGATTTTATCCAGTGTGGCGTTTATTTCGGTAGCGTGTTTACTCTTACCCGTTACCCTGCCTGAAACAATATCCCAAAGGGATGCTTTGGCGGTAAGTTTTGCGCTGAATTGTACAACGTCTTTTCCAATAGTGATTTTTCCTATAACGGGACACTCGCCGTTTTTCTTTTCATCGGTCTTTCTTAGGTAGAAATGTACTTTCAATTCTGTTTTCATATCTCTGTTTTTTTTTAAGTTGATAAAATTACATTCAACAGAGTTATTTGAAATGATGCAAGCCACTGACAAACAAACCTTTCAAAGGTCTAATAAGGACAGCGAAAAGAGAGAAACGAGCCAATTTGCAGAAGTCCGTCCTATTTCCTTGTTTTTCTGCCTGTTGCCGACCAATAAAAAGGGTAACGGATAAGCAACGGAACTACTACCTGAATACGCTCTTTTTTTCTTTTTCAAGGGTGGACAGCTAACGACTACAAGCGACAAACATACATGATTATCTGCGCTTTACGTTCTATTGCTAATGATTACCTTTTCAGTATATACTTTTGCTACGACCGTCACGCTGGCCAACAACGTTCCATTACAGGAAGTATCTGCCATGCTCGGACATGCATCCACAAGAATGACACAACATTATGCAAGAGTCATGGACAGGAACCTGAAGGACAACATGAATATAGTAAGGAGCAAGATGGGGTTATAGAGATAAACCTATCTTATACCTCGCATAACCGTCTGTAATAATATACAGAGACCAAGCGCTTTCAAGATGAAGTCATCCTCATTTCTTGCAGCAAAGATAGTTGTTTTTCCGAATGATCGCGCAAGGCGGCCCCTGAAGGGGCTTGGTTGCCTGTGAAAAAATCTTCCTCTTGCTGGCGCAAGAGCGTATTTTTTCACGGCAAGCCTTGCAGCAATCATCGGAAAACGAACTGGGGAACGCACAAGAAATAAGAATGCCTACCCACGGGCAGGCCATGTATAACTCAATAAATGGAAGATTATGGAAGCGAACAATGTGGAAAAAAGGTTCAATGACTGGTTTACGGTGTCTTATGATAGGTTAAGAAATCTCGTTGGCAGATACGGGGCACTGGATGAGGACAATTTTCATGACACTTATCTGTTTGTAAGAAAGCAGGTGCTGAATCCGGAAAGGGAAATAACGGATTATGAAGCATACTTTATCGAATGTTACAGGAAAGCGTTCATGGCCAAGTTCAGGCTGGAAAGCAAATATGCCCATCCGGATGAATATTTCTTTCTTCGATGTGGGGAAGATGCGGATTTCCTTTCTCCGGATGACCTGAACAGCTGTGAAAAACTGGTGAAGGACATTCTTAACTTTATCAGAAGAAAGTTCTCCTATCAGGAATACAGGATGTTTACGTTGCGTTTTTATGAATCAGACTTTTCATTCAAGGCGTTGGGGGAATGTATGGGTATATCGGCAAGTGCCATTTCAGGAAAAGTAAACACGATCATGGATACAGTACGGTCAAACCGGGGATTCTCATGGAGAAGCCAGATGCTGGCAGTAGAAGGATTCATATCCTAATCCGTTAGTTTATTGTATCACCCTTAAAACAGAAACTTATGGCACTGATAGTATATAACAAGGAGAACTCACGTCCGCAGCAGGTGGTTTATCAGGGGAAGCGGACAATCAACATGGACAGCAAGGGAACGGTTTACCTGTCAAAGACAATGTCTATTGAACTGGGTATTCTCGGTGGAGGACGGGTTAATTTCGCACACGATGAGGATACGGGAGAATGGTATATCTGCCATACGACAGACAAGGACGGGTTCACTGTATGGAAAGATAAAAGGTGTGCCAGATTCTCTGCCAGATTCATCGTCAGAAGAATCATGCTTCAGGCAAAAGTGGAAAGGAAGACCGTACAGTTTATGATTGCCAAGGCTCCCATAGAGGTGGGAGGTACAGTATATTACAAGATTCTACTTTCCAATCCGATTTTCAAATAGCAAGAAGAAGATGGCTCAGAAAGATCCATTATCAGATAATGGTGATGGATTTTTCCGGGCTATGTTGTTTGGATTTTTACACCATACTATTTGGAGCATTAGGATATTGTTTTGTCAGGGCATTATATTGGCATAATACTATGTCCTGACAATATTATAATATGGGGGTACTATGTTATTGCAATATTATGTTATTAGGGTATTATGTTGCTATGTTACTATGTTATTGCAATATTATGTTTTTAGGGTATTATGTTGTTATGTTACTATGTTATTGCAATGTTATGTTATTAGGGTATTATGTTGTTATATTACTATGTTATTACAATGTTATGTTATTAGGGTATTATGTTGTTGTGTTACTATGTTATTGTAATGTTATGTTATTAGGGCATCATGTTGTTGTGTTATTATGTTATCAGGGTATTACACTATTGCAATATCACAACAGAGTTTATTTCACATACACACTGATTATCAATATATTACAATCCTCATTAAGCAGCGCATACAACTTTACTATAACAATCTGCATACTATTATATGGTACAGATTGATATGTAATATCTGTAAATCAGGATGCCATAGTTCAATACAGCATAAAACTTTCAATATTGAATATTTAAATTTCGGCAAATGACTAAATATCAGGCACTCCATTCACACGATATTCAACTCTGCATACATGTTTGTCACAAACAAACTGATATTTACATTTTTCATCAGGCAAATATGACTCTATTTTATAGCTATAAATGGGCATGGAGCCACAATCCACTTTAAGTGGATTCTCTGTTCAAACGAACAGAGCAAGTTGTGTTTTTGTCCGACAGAAAGTATTCTGTCAGACAAAAACTAACTTGCCCTCCCTTACGGTCGGGGGATTTTCCTCCAAAGTCGGAAATATAAAGGATGAAACACTTTGTTATAAACAAAAAGATTATTAAGTATTCAATTTTCAATCATTTTACATATATCATATCTTAATTTTACAGGTAAAGGATTATTATCAAACATTTTCTTTAAATGTTCATTTATCTTTTTACCCTTATTGAGATATCCTTTTATTTTTTTCAATTGTTCAAGAAGCTCTATTTCATATCTAAAACAGTTATCAATTTTTTCTTGAACATTACCCTGCCCTTCAAATTTAATTGATCTATAACCATTACTCTTATATAATTCCCAAAAGTTCTTTACTCTTATCGTATATTGATTATCATCCTTACAATTTTCCAGGAACTCCTCAAAATTGCCATAATTTTCAAATATTTGGGCACAGAAAGGTTCAGGCGATACTGTATTATATTCAGGATTAGATGTTATTCCTTTACGAATGAACATACTAAAATATCCTTGGGGATTCTTTTGAATTTCATTTTTCATTATATCCAGTGCTTCTTGTCTTAAATAGACACGATGCGTTTTAGGATCCGTTTTACTTATACAATTATAAAATAACGTGAATCCATCTTCCGAAAATTTATTTTGTTCATTTTCAAAATGTTTTAATTGTATGTCTGATAAAACAGATAGTCCTATCAACAAGTCGCCTATTATGGCTTCATCACCATTCTCAATTGCTTCTTTAAATGATGATAATGCAGAACTTATAATAGCTGGATGTGTCGTATTAGACAAGAAATCATAAACTATATCATGTTCTTCTTGCCCAATAGGGTGTCGCAATTTCACAGCAAGATTTTTCTTGGTTAATATAGCCATCAAAAAATTCAATATATCAAAATATTTAATCGTCTTCGAGTTAAAATCCACTACATCATATAAGTGCAACAGTGCTTTAAAATGCCTATTATCTATACCTCTAAGTTGCTGCAGATGAGGTACGATAGCATTATAAATTTCATCTCTTAGATTTCTAATATCAGATTTTACTAATCTCTCTAATAAACTATATATTTTAATATAGTCAAGAGTTCCACCCTCTTCATTGCTTTTATAAATCTGAGCCAGAAGTTCTCCTGTCTGGTTCTCAAACTCTAAGCTGTATTTATTTTTATATAGCTGATTGACCGATTCGATTATTTCTGAATCACTTTTTTCAGCCAAGGACATAAGCTCATCAACTGTAAGAACCTTGTCATCCAATCTATACATAAAATATTTATAATAGTTTCTAAGACTATATATTGCATTTGCCTTATCTCTATCGTTTCTAAATAAATACTCTAATATATCTGACACAATTTCAATCTGTGTATTATCTAAATATTCCTGAAGAGTTTTTTTATAATCTTTATCTAATGAGAATTCATAATCCGACACTTGTAATAATATAAAAGGCTTATTGCATAGAATAGTATATACATCAAAATATCTATATCTTAGCAATTCCAGAAAGAATAAATCTTGAAAACAGACTTCGTTTTCTGCACTCTGATCTTTATATGCTTTAGCTAATAAATAAAAAGAATTATGGAAACGGATAACGTCTCTAATAGTATGTAACACTTGAGTTACCAAGTTATTGTTAATTATACTATTTGTGGGATCATTAGGACGGTAATAAACCATATTAGTAATCCTAAGATCGCCTTTCTCCAATCCCCATATTGCATTTATTGTTTCTTGAAAACGCGTCAGCAGTTCATTACAAAGAACTCTCTCCTCACTTTTTGGTAATGACATCTCCACATTAAAAAACTTCTCTAAATAACGGTCAGGAGTATTAATTCCATTGTTCTTCAATGTTTCACATACATAATTCTTGTCATAGGCTACTATAAACTGAATATATGGGAAGTTAGCCGTATTCCTTATCAAACGTAAAACCTCCTTTATTTCTGCTGCATTTAATCTGTCTATATCATCTATGAAAACAACAGTCTTATGTTTTGTCCTTTCAAGTATTTCTTTTATAAGCTCGTATGGATTTTTATCTTCATTGAAAATACCATGTAATGATTTTCCTATAATCTTTAAAGGTTTTCCAGATTCTTCATCCAATAGCAATTCAACGTATTGATCTATGGTAGATGAGATGTTTGGAATATAGTTGCTTAGTTCATCACGTAGCATTGCAAAGAATCCCTTTACAATGGAATCTGATGTATCATTCTTCCACGGCTCAAATATAATGACACTTTTGACTGAGTTGTTTCTACTATACTGTTCTTTTATGATATTAATAAAAGTTGTTTTTCCGCTTCCCCAAATACCAGTTATAGAGAATGTAAAACTTCCTTCTTTATAAAAACATGACCCCAAGGTTTTGTATGCAGATTCGCATACAGCCTTCCTTTTATATGAATCCGCTACATTATTTGTCTTTTCAATCTCAAGTTCTGGCTTGGCATTTTCAGCAGCCTTTTTATGCTTTAATTGATAACAGATATAACATTCCCATAATATAGGAACTATAATAATAAAATTACTCCAAGCTAAATATCTACTATAATCACAAATCAATACATAGTCCCATTTTCTGGAGAAAAGACAAATACAATATAGTAAAGTTCCAATTACAACAACTTTACATCTATTCATATTTATCACTTCCGTTTCCTTGAGATTATGATAATAATATGCAGATATTATTACTGAATAAATGGCAATAATCCACCATGTGTTGTCTTTGATTTGAGATGCAATCGGATCAACCCATATCTTATTTATCCATGCTGTCCAAAAAGAATCAAAAATAAAGAAAGACAATAATATGGTTATACAACTCAACCATTTTAATGGTGATTTTCCGATATTATCCAATAGGTTCTTAAAAGTTATTGTTAAGTATATTCGAATAGCATTCCATAGTTTTTTAAATATTATTCGTAAGTACCTACAATTGGTTAATCTTTTTATCACTCTTTTCATCTGAACTATACATTTACAACATCATCTTCTGAATAATCATTTGTGTATTGGCATAAAAAGGTACATCAGTCTTGCCCAAAACCGTAGTCGGCAAAGTAGAAAGTTCTGTAAGATTATCCATAGGCACAAGTACCGTCTTTGCTCCGTTTTCCGACAAGATTGAAACCTTGTCACTGAAATTGATAGCACGCTCAATGGCACCACCTATAGATATATTACCGATAATACCCAAAGCTGGTTTCAAGTTCTTACTGAATACCGATGAAATAATAGCAGCAAAGACCGCTCCACCAATTCCACTCTGTACAGTAGAACCTAATAAAGCTGTTACCTGAACCGTTACATCCATATTGGCGAACGAACGTTGTTGAGAAAGCAACATTTTCTCATTTGCCCTCATATAGTTATACGTATTCTTAATATCCTCTTTTACGGTAGCAGAATTAGTTCCGCTGATATTTAGCTTTCCATTACCTGCCATTGTGATTACCTCTATCTTTACCAAGGCAACCTTATCCCCATCCGAAGTAGCAGAATAACATGTTCCTGGAGGTAAAGGAGAGTCGCCGATTAACCCGCTTCCTCTTTCTTCAGGCACAGGAACAAAAGTTTCTTCCTGTGTTTCCTTATCTATATAAGAGAAATTGGTATCCCAGAACTCCATCCCGCCAATACGTTTCAACTGCTCTTTTACCCTTCTACGCATTTCTATCGCCCATTCCAGATAAATACGAACATCTTCCTTGGTGTACTTTCCATCCGGATGCAACAGTTTGATAAGTCCTGAAACCGTCTTACGAACCGGTTTCGTATCACGCTGACGCATTTGTGAACCTAACGTGAAATACTCATCTATAGCATTAGTATAATTGTCCTTTCTTAGTGCATGAAGCATTTCACTGAAGAAGTCCGTACTGAAGCCAAAATGATTAGTGAAATTGGCAGGTGCAAATTTCATTATTTCCCATCCTGGCAAGAAAAATCCTATACGGTCAAGAAATGCCGTATCATCCGATATCTTATCAGAGAAAGGACTGAATAAATGACTGGTCTGTAATACTGTTTCTACAGGCTGATTGATGTTACCATTCAGGATAATAGAAGCATTAGCTGATTTCTCACCAGATTTTCCGGCCCTTGAGAAAGAACCCGATTCCATGTAATCCTTCATCAACGGCACCACTTCACGATCTTTAAACAACTCATCTGTAGATTCATCGAAACATACGGCATCCCATTTACCCATTGCTCCGATCTGACCATTGGAATTATTCACAAAAAGAGAGGCAGCCGTACCTTGTCCTCCAGAAACCAGCATGGAGTATGGCGACAACTCCTTGAACACGTATGATTTACCGGAGCTTCTTGGACCAAGCTCAGCCATATTAAAGTTAGATTCTACCATAGGTATAAAACGTGAAAGAAGAAGCATCTTCATTCGTTGTGTCATTCCTTCCGATTCCGGTTCATAACCACCGCTACGCAACAACACGTTCAACCACTCTTCATTGGTAAAATTCTTTCTGTTGTTGCTTATTCTGGACATATCAAAGTTCGACAACTGGATAGGACGGACTTTAGATATTACAAACGGATACAGCTTACTGCCAATAGCCATAGTGGAATCATATGTTATATCCACAATAGCCCATATTCCACCCATCATCATCTTATCATGTTCCGTCACAATCCTGTCATCGATGTTTGCATCACGAATATTCAGGTTTGAAAGTTCTGCCCAATATTTATCCTTAGAAGCATCCAGACGGACAGAAATCTTATCTATCACTTTGTAAGTACCTTCTTCCCTTATCTTTGCCTGTATCAGATTAGCTTCATCCGGATTGACATAATGTTTGCGGAGAACATTTTTCACATTCTCAACCCCTTCCTTAATTTTCTGTTCGTCATCAGTGCTGCATGAATTGGCAAGCAAATATTCCAATACAAAAATCGGGACATTAGCACCACCTTTTACAGAACGAACCACGTCTTTCCGAACTACATATCCCTGAAACTGGTCCAGTAATTTTTTATCTAATTCCAACATAATACCATCTTTTAAAATAAGTCATCCAAATCTCGTGACACTGATTTTTTCACATCACAGAAGTCCACTTGTTGCTGCGTCTGAATATCCACGACCACCACTTTCACATTTCCCGTTGCAGGCAATGCAAATTCAGCTTCCTGCACAGATGAAGGAGTCATTCTATATACCGAGGACGTACTCAACAAAGTTCCATTTCCATAAATCTGTATCACCACTTTTCTTTCTGCCTTAAACAAAGAATTCTCTACACTTTCAGCCTTCAGCTTAACCGTGAAATAAGTTCCTGTAACATTCAGCAAAGCTTGTTTGTTAGCAATGTAAACCCCTAAAGACTCCTGATTTTCATTTGCAAATTCATAAGCCGGAATAATACATTCCTGAGGAGTAAATCCACCATGTGCGTAACCATATGCACCTTTTGAAACGAACGGTTTGTCCGACTTTGCATAATACTGGTATTGACTACCTTTATAATTTTGATTCCTTACAATTATATTCTCATTCCCCGGATTCTCATTTGCCAGACAGAACCTTTCCTCCGATTTAATTATATCTCCATCTGGAACCGGAATTTTATCCGCTTCATCCAATATACCGGTTATCACAAATCCATGATCGGCTGTAAGATATACCTTACCATACCCCATATTGAAAAGGTCATTTATTTTTTCTGAAACAAAAGACTCGTATGCATTTATATCTTTCAATCCAGCCAGCTGTTTCTTTTCGCCAACCTGGTCTATATCACCAAACATCAATACTAGCTTATTTGCCGTTACTCCGCTGTTGAGCTTTTCTAGTTGGATAATCTCAACATCAGATATTACAGTCTTCAGATTGCTATATCTTGTTTGGGCTAAATCTTCAACTTCCGCACAACCGAAAAGCGAACTCATGCCATTTTCTGTTACAGATGGCAGTTCAGCAAAAGCCACGTTCTTCTTTCCCTTAACCTTGAGTTTATCCGCTATGGATTCCGCTATTTCAAGCCTCAACCCGTCACAAACTATTACCGCTATCCGTCCGTTTCCAGAAAGTTTATCAGCTATAAAGTTTCTTTGAGTTGGTTTATATCCATCTGCAAGTCCAAACCAACGGTCAAGCAATTCTTTATTATATTGTTCGTATCTGTATTGATAAGGGCGCAATAGTTTTTCTTCCTGAAGCCATGCCACATACAGATGTCTTATAGCTGAATCCAAAGGAGCAAAATGCGATTGATAATAGTTCGCCAGTTGAGAAACGGTATTGATCTCATAAAGTTTCTCATTCTTGAAATCAAGCAATATCTTTACATCCTTCAACCATTCAGCCTTGTATGCTTCTGCTTTCTTGCTCTTAGTTCGATTGTGGACATATTGCTGGAATCCGATAATATATTCATTGTTCTCCAATGCAACACTGAGTTGCTTGAAATACAGTCTATCCAATTCCATAAGACAATGGTCCGGGTGAGTATCCAATACGGACACACCTTGAGGTATTTTATATTTCTCGATATAATTCAATAAAGGCTCCCTCATTGAATTACTGTCAACACACTTATAATAGATTTTCAAAAGTCTGTCTGATATGTTATTATGAGTCAGTCCGTTGAATATCGTATCAGCTACCGCCTGTGCCAACACTTCTACAGGTTGTTCTGTCTGTGGCTTTGAGATAAGGCTATAAACTTCCGATTCAAAAATCTTCCAGACATCTCCATCCATATTCTTTTTAATCTCTTTAGGATGATACAGCAAGTCTATTACCAGTCCGTCCGTATCCAATGGCTTGATTATTCCCTTACTTACCCCATGCCACCAGTTCAAGTCTTTTCCTTTGCTTAATTTGGCAGCCATCAGAAGTTCCTGCTTTCCTAATTCTGTATTTTCCTTTATACCTTCAAACAGATGCCCTCTGATATAAGTCTCCATATCATCCAGTATAATACAGCCGTAAGTCTCTGCATATTCCAACAGAAAACATAAGGAATCCGGCGTATTCTGCTTATAGAATACCACCTTCTTGCCAATACAGTCTTTTTCAGACTTGTATCTTGCATCTATCTCATCTATTTCCTCATTGCCTGTATTGATCACCACAACATCAGAAGGCAAATAATCCAACAGGAATCTGCCTTCTCCTAAAGCATCTGTCACCACCACACGGTCGTGTACAGCCAATACTTTATTTATATCATTTTGAAACCATTTATCAACCATGATTTTCTATGTTTAAAGCTTTATCCTTTTCATTTCTCTTTTTCGAAATCGATTTTATCTCTTTCACTATTCTCTATTCCTGAAACGATTAATCACTTAATTATCAATGATTTAAATTTTCTCATTTCCATTCCTCATTTCCAAATCAGTTTTTATCAGTTCTTCTATTCCTGATTTTGGAAATGAGAATCATCATTTCTTCAGCTTGTATTTTATCCATCTGTTTTCACCTTCCGACTCTATTATACCATCAGAAAGCATAGCTTTAATCTGCTCCAGAACTTTCTTATAAGGAATCTCGATTCCTATTCTCTGCTGAATGTCCTTCAGTCCGGAACATTCATATATCTTCAAATCTTCAATAATAAGTTCACGAAGTCTATAAGGTTCGATTCTCTTTAACGAAGTAGTACCCTTATAATCACTCTGTTTTAAAACAGATGCATTCACCCTATATTCTTTTCCTCTATTTCTACCCGAAGTTTCGACGATACCATCATCCACCAGTTTATCAAGCCAAGGTGAAAGTTCATCCCGGTTTTTCAGATTCAGCAATTTAATCAAATCCGCCGCCGAAATACTTTCATGCTGGGCTATCAGCCCTAAACAGATAATTTGTTTCTGTCGGAGTTCCGCCACCTGCAAAGCATAGCGAATCACCTTAATGGCTTCCTGACTGATAATTCGTCTTCCTACTATAGCCTTCACATAATCATCCCCTTCCTCCACTTTCGGAATCTGTTTTCCATTGGAAAGAAGTACTTCATACATCTTGTCATATCCGGAACCTTCACGTTCCATCATTCGCAGGGCATAGCACAGGTTGGCAAAATGCTCGTTTCTCTTTACCGTTTTATGAAGGATATTCTGCGGAGTTACCCCCAATGGTAATGCTCCAGGATTGACCACTTCAATCCTGTCCGGATGGATATTGATAAATATATCTCCTCTTACCGTATAAGGACGATGCACCAACGCATTGCAGGTCAGTTCTCTGACTACCGCTTCATCATACGCAGGAATCTCCTTGCGGAACAGTCCGTCACTGATTTCATTGCTTTCCCTCCAAACAGGCACATTGTTCCATATTGCTTCAATGATTTCCTGAGGATTCTTGGTAAAGTCATCAATAAGATATTTCCAAACCTTATCACCATACTGATCAAACTGGATACACTGCACCACTGGCGCATTCATCAGTCTGCCTCGTTGAGATTGGGTTCCGATAAAAAGCACTCCCAGATTGGTCATTTTGTCCGACTCTTCCACAGTCAGGAAATAATAATCCAACAGTTCCTTATCCTCTTTCTGCTTTACGAAATCTGATACACGGTTTGAATTCCGCAAATTTTGAAGCAGCATTATTAATTTCTCCTTGTCGGCATCTTTCCAGCTCCATTTGCTTTCCTCGTCTTCCCAACGATAATAACCTTTTTCAGCCGAAAGACGTGTTATGTCGTCTCCTGTAAGCGGTACACTGTTGTCGCTTACACGAGTGAAATATTTACCGGAGGTAGTAGAAGCAGAAGAAGTCCCACGTGCTATATGCAGACGGATATACTGCCCCCCGTTTTCATGTGTCAGGATTTCGGCATGGGCAGATACATTCAGCGTCTTGCCACTGATTTTGTTCTCCAAATTAATGGTAATATCTTCAGAAACCTTCTGGTCTGCCGGTGGTGCATCCGCATCATCTTCTATACCGTAGTCTATCACACCACCCTGTGCATTACTGAAAGCCACGCAGTCTTTCGCCACTTCGTTCCAGTCTGCATTCTTTCCCGTAATCTCACGAAGAGACTTTTTATCGTATAGTGAATTTTCTTTCATACCTTTACTTTTTAGTAATCCTATTACCAGTCAGCATTCAGATATTTTTTGAGTTGTCCGGCATTCAGCACCTCATAACTCAACAATCCAGCTTTTTGCAACGGAGCAATGTTCTTGCCTACACCGTCATCCAGTTTCGGATCGTAACCGCTTGCCAACAGTTGATCTATCTTTTCTGCAAACACTTTCAGTTCTTTCAGCTGATCTTTCAGTTCTGCTGCTTCAAGCTGACCATTGGCGGTACTAACATCTATACCCGAAAGACGGTCGTTCAAGGCTGTTTCCCTATTGGCTATATAGACACTTTTTATGCGGAACACTGTATCACGGCTCCATTTATAGATACTGATATACAGTTCTATGGCATGGTGCGGACCACTTGTCAGATGCCAGATAAACGGAGTCTTTGGCAGATACATAAAGAGATTCAGATGATCGCTCAGCTGTTTGAAGAACTTATCCTGCAAGTACTTATCCAATGGTGTTCCAAGCAACTGAATAATCTGTGAAATCTGTGCCGAATTATATCCTCGCTCCACCAATTCCTGCTCTATACGACCAGCCAACTGTTCTTCACCCATACGCTCCGTCAGTGGGATTACTCCATCATCATCTTTCGCCAATACACTACGGATTACGTCTGTTATCAGTTCAAAAGCCAATACTTGTGTACGTTGTGGCGGCAATATACCGGCATTCTTAAACTGATACCATACTTCAATCGGATTCATCTTATGCTTGATACAGAATTCTTCCCATCCGTTATTATTCTGGTAGAGCGATTCGAAGTCATCAATATGCGGCTGTTCTTCGTTTATCTCCAAAGAATCAATATGTTTCAAGACTTCTGGAGAAGCAGGAAATTCCATATTAGTTGACAGCCATTCTTTATAAGCTGCTTTAGCTTGCGAAGAAATTCTATAATAACCTACTGGAATATCTTCTTTATCTAGAACCATTTGACGGTCATGAGTTGAAAGAGCATAAATATCAAATATCATTTTATTTATGACAGCCTCATTTAATAATATCAATGTTTCTAAAGCATTTTCATAATCATAATACGAAGACAAACTATTATATACAAAATCCTTTTCAAATATTAATTTACCATAAGATTCCTCAATGAGAGAATACTTACAAAGTTCTCTTTTTATATCAACATTATTCTTTGTTAAATATTCAATTTTAGTTTCTAATTCTTTAGAAGGTTTTATAAATGGCACTCTTTTAAGGTCGCCAACTTGAACATTTACTGTAGGGTTTAAACAATTAGCAATATAAAAACAAAGCTTTGAGTTAAGGAATGCAAGTATATAATATCTATTATCATATTCCCCTTCAACAAAAACGCACGAACCTCCTACATCAAATAAAGAGTTTTTAGGAAACTCTCTAAACGAAGTTCCTTTAGAACCACTACCAGAATATGTTATTCCCTCCTTAAAATAGAATTTTCTACTTGGTAAGTGATTCCCTTGCTTTTCTAGAATTGATTCATTCTCCTGATCAAAGGCAATCTTTAACCATAAATTTCCACTCCATTTCTTATATGGTCCACCCTTGGAATAAGTTTTCCATTTTTTATTATCTCCAACTTCTTTTGATATGTTATTTGGCTCAACTTCCCACCAGAAACGTAAAAATCTATCATTCGCACCTGTAGCTATACCTTGTCTAATACTTATGACATCTTCTAAAGAATAGCTTCCAAACTTCTCTCTAAACTCATCCGAAATCCAATAAATAAAAGGATAAGACTTTATCTCTTTTAGTTTTGATTGAGGTAATTGATAGACATGCTTATTTTGCGATTTAGTCACAATATCATTTAATGCCTCCTGACAATATTGCTTTTTATATTTTTCTTGAGGTGTTCTTGTATATTGATCCAATGAAATGAATAATGAATCATTATTTTTTGTACCACCACCATCCTTTTCTAACACATAGAAAGCAGGATCAACCATCACGGAGCCAAACAAATTGCTCAGACCATATTCAACAAATAAATTAATATGGGTATGATTCAGTATATATTTACGAACATCTTCAAATGTTTTAATATACATAAAAGTCATAGGATGAATCATCCCCACCTTACCATCATCACCTGCCAGTTCACAGCATCTTTTGATAAAACAAGCATAAAGATTAGAATTAAACTTCAAGGGCTTGGAATAATTCGCACCCACAAATTCTTTCAATTCAGCTCCAAAATCCGCACTATCCGTATAAGGAGGATTTGCTACAGCCACATCAAACTTCATACTTAAAATATCCAAAAAAGTAATGGCATCGTTCGCCTTTGCTAACGAATATTCATTGCTGCCTTCACCCGTCCACTGATGAACCTGATTGCGCAATGTATTAATCATCTGATGCTTGAAATCAAACATATCAGCTTTCCACTGATTGGCAAACATATCTGTAGAATCTACTGGCAGCAAAGCATCCAACTGTTCTTCCACTCGAATCAAAGATCCGAACTTATAAGCTGCACGTAAATCTTCCCAAATAGAATGAATTGTCTTTTGTTGTACTTCATTCCAATCCGAGCCTGAAATAAATGCGTCCTTCACTTTAGAATACTCCGGAAGTTCAAAATGTGTACTTACCACATGAGTATAGGCAGGCATGGCACCTCTACGTCCTTTCAGTTGCATAGCCTTGATAAACAAAGCTATCTGAGTAAGCTGTACGGCACGCTCATCCAAATCTACACCATACAGATTATTTTCCACAATCAGTTTCGGTATATCCCTGCGTGAGTAATCGGCATCATACTGATCTATCTGGTTCAAATATAAATCATAGAACAGAGAAAATGCATAAATCAAAAAGTTTCCGCTACCGCAAGCCGGGTCTATCAATTTGATTTCTTCTAGCTTCTTCGGATGACGCATTTGTGAAGTAGGCGCATTGGCTATCAGATATTTTACCTTACCATCTTCGTCGTAGATAAAATTACTGTCCGGATACATTTCCAAATACATCTTTCCCAATGTATTGTCCACCAAGAACTTTACTACCCACTGAGGAGTATAGACCTGGCTCTGCAAAGAAACCTTGTCATATTCTGTTTTATCACCGGAATCCTTCAACGCAAGTTTCTCTACTGTATTAAAGTTTTCGTACAACCAGCCCAATATATCATCGCCTTTCCAAATATCCGCACCGCAATCCGCATCCTGTTCTATTTCGTTGAAAGCCGTAATAATTTCAAACAATTCATCAGCTGTAGGCAACATGGCGTAAGCATAATCCGGACTATACAAAGGAATCTTGTAATTTTCGGAAAGTTCCTGAAATTTATCTTCCAGGAAATGCTTCAAGCCCATACGTTCCGCATTTCGTTCATCCGTATGTTCTTCCAGCCATTGCTTATGAGCATAGGAAAGATTCCCATGCTCCACACGGCGACGAATTACTTCCGGAAAAAGTTCCCTGTCTTCCATCACCTTCAGAGCTGCCAGACGATTGAAGAGCGTGAAGGTACATTCATTGATGGTTTCCTTTCTCGCCTCCGCATAGTCATTACCTAACGCCTGCTTATGCGTTGCTATAATAGCTTCCAGTCTATTTCTTTTCTCTCTATTACCGGTTGAAACATTTTTCGGAAGTTCTTTTTCCTTCGATGCTTCTAGTCCCAAACGGGAAAAACGGTTGTCAATGGCCTGCTGTATCAGGCTGCGTATATGGAGTACATGATCGATCAGTTTCATATCTGTCCTTAAATTCTATCTATTATTCTTAATTATCAAAATTCAAAATATCATCTTCACCAAACATATTCAACATCGCCAACTGCTGTTTCAGCCAAGACCTGTATTCAGCTACTGAAGCGGTACCCTTCGGTAACTTCGCTTTCATATTGCGCTGTATAGGTTTGGGTTGTGGTGCCGGCTTATCTTCCGGAGTCGGATTATCAGGTAATTTAGGAATATCAGGTTTCTTTGGTGAAGGATCTTGAGTTACAATCTCCGTATCCCACAAACTGACTTCCTGCTTGACCATATTCAGATTCGTAATCTTGTATTCTATGTCGCGCAACAACATGCCTGTATTGCTACACTTAACGCTCCATTTATCCAAGTTTACTTTGACAGTTACATATCGTTTCCATGATTTTTCCAAATCTTCAATCTTATGATAAAGTTTGGAATTCCATTCCTTTGGATATTGGTCTATCTGACTCTTCAGTTCATCTGACTTCGTTAATAAAGCTATAACTTCTTCACTCAATAATTCGGCTTTATGCTTCATTACCTCGTAATAAATATCCTTAATGTCCTGAGTCAGTTTTTTCATTAATGGAGCATTAGCCACCAAGTCCTTTTCACGTGCTTCTTCAAACTGTTCTTTTTTGCCACGAATCAGGTTCATATCATTTCCTGTCTTGTCAAATTCTTCCGTCACATTTTGAATAAAAGCGCGTTCCTCTTCAATAGCCTTAAACTCAGAGTCTATGAACTTTAAATCTTTCTGTACCTGTTCTACCGCCTTGATATAATCATCCGCTTCCTGAAGGAATGTTCGTGCTGTAGCTATATAATTGGCATCTGTTACAGCTGCTGTATATTGACTGAATACATTACGTGCCTGAACAGAACGTTTGAACAGCTGTTCCATTTCATCATCGCCCATGATTTTGTCCTTTACCTTATCCATCATGCGTTTGGATAGTGTACGGATGCAGTCCACCAACTCAAAATCATTCAAATTATAAGAAGGAGCATTTTCCCCGGTAATCTTCTTATACTGGCAATCCTCTTTCAGAATATCTACAATCTCCTGACGATCGTTATAAGACAAGGATTTCATGACAGCCTTAAAAGATGCTTTAGCAAAGTTACGGGTATTGTCGAAGATCTTAGCTTCAAGTGCATCCGATACTGAATGGAAGTCTTCGCCATTGAACTTGGCTATCAACTTATTGCCACGGAATAAGGCTGCCACAGCAGTAATGATAGTACCGAACTTATAACCAGTAGGAGGTGCAGACAGTTCCTCTTCCAGTTTATCTCCAGTACAGAACGACTTGCATTTCTCTAAAATCTCAGTAGATACACTTAAATTCTCACCAATAAACTTACCGGCAGAATCGAAGAAACGGAATTCCTCCGAACCACCAAACATGGTAGTCAGCTGAGTACTGTTTGCCGTAAGCACTTTAACTACCAATGAATCGGATAAAGACGCCCCCAGTCTCTTATAGAAAATATTTCCGAACATCTTGCGCTGGAGAGATTCTATTTCTTTCTGGTAATTGGCATCCGTCAACTGATAGGTGTTAAACAGATAGACTGCTGTTCCTTCCGTATATGATTTGTTAATCAATTCAGTAAGGAATTTCATCTTTTCTTCCTTAGTAGAAACGATATTGTTTACTACCTTCTTCTCATCGGCAGTATGATAGGTCTTGGTTTCGATATAATCTATCTTCAAAAGTTCTTGTGCACGATTAAAGATTTCTGTTCCGTAAACAGATGAAGGAATGATACTTATTATACCTTTTTGATTCTGTGTATCCTGTTTTACAGAAGCCACAAGCTGTGCATGGTCTTCATGAAATACATCATAGAAACTGACCTTCATATATTTTTCTCCTGCATTTACAAAATTCTCTCCAAGAGAACTTTCCACACAGAAAGGTATAGCCTGTCCATCCGATGTAAGTGTCTGAGAAACTTTGATAATCTTCTGCTGCTTCAATATCTTGGTTATCTCGGCACGTACACGATAAACTTCAGCAGAGAATGAATTCATATCATCGATAATCTGCTGTTCTATCTGGCTTGTGATACGATACTGATTACCGGATGTAATCAAGACATTACGCTCTACCAATATTTCAAGTGCTTTCTTTACTTCTGCAAGTACACTGTAATAGTCTTCCGGTCTGCGGACATACGACTTAGTGATATTTTCTATTGTAGTATAAGCATTGGCTTTTTCCAGGAAATGAATGGTTTGCAGCAAGGCTCTTCCTTCTACATACTTCATACCTTCTTTACCGATATGATTATCCGCCTGTTCATAGCGCATACGCAATGCTTCCGGAATATTTTCCTCTGCCTGACGGCATAGTTGCGTAGCATTAACATGCGTAAATACGTCCGCTTCAGTCATAGCTTCTTTTTTCAATACATCGAACACAGAAACCAACATACCGCGGGTACCGATTTGAGAAGTTACCGTATCTCTTGAACCGAACAGGAAATACTGCAACAGTTTGAACTGATGCTCATAGAACGGATAATAATCAGCGTATGTATGCTCATCTTTAGTGGCATTCAGGGAAACACCGGCAATATGGGTTATATCCTGAATCATACCGTTGTTCTTATCATAATAGGCTTCCAACTGTTCTTTTCCAGAATCGGTCTTAGCCAGAAGTCGCTTACGGATGATGGTATCAATTTCCTCTGCGGCTATAGGAATACGGGTCTTGAATCTGGCTTCCACCTTATTGAGCTGATGAATATTCAGTCCGGATGCATTCAATACATCATTAAAGGCCTGTTGTGCGATACCCACTGTCCATACTCTGTTTCCAAGAGAAGACAAGGCTTCCGAAAGTCCTTCCAAATCCAGAAGATTAATTTTTTTCTGACTTAAAGCTTCGCTCATTTCATCAATGAAGAACACGATTTTCTTTTCCGGATAATGTTCCAGATAAAGCCTCAAATCTTCCTTCAGTTTTGTAGCATCGTATGTTTTTATTCTTTCGTCTATCAGTTTACGGGTTTCTTCATATTCATCTTCTGCCATGAAAGTAAGAATGGCTTTTTTAAGAGCCGGAACTGCTGACATTTTTTTTCTTATGTCATACCAGTCTTTTCCTGCATTCTGCTCCTTTACTGTTGCTAAGAACTTGTCATATCTGTTTTCAAGCATCAGATTGAATTCCATCATTCCAATCCAGTTACTCAGAAACCCTAAAGACAACAGGAAATGACTCATAGCCATATACGATATGCCATGACTGGAATCTACTTTAGCACAGTCGAACAGAGTAACCTGATAATCTGTCTTATCCAATGAACGTATCTGGTTCTCTATGATTTCCTTATTCTTAAGACCAATAAGTTTAGGCATAAACCGGTCACGCATAGGGGTTCCTTTAATAACAGGATTGGCTATCAGGAAACCTATCATCTTTGCGAAATATGATTTACCGGAACCATAAAAGCCACTAAGCCACACTCCTGATTCCTTCATATCTGAACAGAATACATCAAGGAAATCAGATAAATGTTTGGCAAGACTTTCCGTAAGGATAAAACCATCCAGTTCATCTTTTATATCTTCCTCATTTTGCGAATTCAAGTCAATGACATTCTTTATGTCGTTCTCCAATTCAATGGAGAGTATATCTTTTATCTTACTCATAAGACATCTTTAATCAATAGGTTTCTGATTTATTTTATTACGATACAGCGGTATTTGGAAGCAATCTGCTTACCCAAAAAGTTAATGTTATCCTTATCCACAGTAGCAGGATAAAAAGCAATCAATGGAAGTTGGGCCGACATCACAATCCGATGTTCCATGATATTGATATTGGAGAAGCCCATACCATAAATAGCACCCGTATGAACAAGAACAGGAATCTTATTCATTTGGTAGGAATTCTCTATAGCTTTAATTATATAACAAAAGAAAGTTTCTTCATAGAAATTATCGCTAAAGAAAACTTCATTTCCAAATTCCTTGTAATTCTCCTGAAACTGCTCTATTCCTTGTTCAGAGACGAACTCAGTAAAAAGAGTTCTTAAATCTATAAAGGAATATTCATTGGAATTAAAATTCTCTCTTGCATACGCTATATATGCATCATCATCTTCAGGAGGATATACAAAAAGTATGCTTCTTCCCCCATTAGCCTTACCTGTGATACGCGCTATATCTGTTTTAAGCACTTCTCTCAGTTCTCCAAACAAACGATTATGCTCTATCTGAAATGTACTACTCATGGTCTATCAAATCTATGGTTACATCTTCACCCATCTGGCTAATCTGCCATAGCGGAAGATACTCAACTTTTTTTAATCTCTCGATAATGCTTCTATTGTCCATAAATCCAAATATGACAAATGGATTTTCCAACGTCCTGTTCTCTGGACATGTAACTATTATCCAACGGATAAAATAAACAAACAGCTGTCCTGTAATGATAGGATGGCATATATTCTTAGCTGTTTTACCTTCAGCCAGGTTCATTTTCTTAAGCATTGTCAGATATTTGGATGCTGTTATTTTCAAAGTTTCTTCCGACCAGTTCAATTCCCCATCTTCTGTTTCCTTGATATGATGCAGCAAGCTCAATACATCTATTACAGAAAGAGAGGTCCTCCCCTGATATACGGCTCTCATAAAAACGTCCTTGGTCACTTTAGCAAAAAGAGCGTTACCATAAACCAACTGCCAAAACAATACAAGCAATTTTTCTCTTACAGAAAAATCATCTGAACTGATAGCGGTAAGAAACATATTCTTCTGATTATCATTAGCAAACTTAATAATAGAAGCTTTGATAGCAGCCAGAAATCTATTGAAGGTTTTATGAGTTCTGAAAGAAAACGCCTGCTCTGATTCAGATTTCTTTCCTGTGTACTCACAAATAAATTCAAGCATAGCTACATAATCAGGAATACTACCCAAAACATTTATGCCAGAATCATACTTTACTTTTTTATCATTGATTGCCATACTTTCATACCTTAGGAGTATTCAACAAATCCTGTACATTCACTTCAAGCAGTGATGCTATTTTTATAAGAGTTTCCAAATCAGGTTGAGAAGAGTTAGTGCACCATTTAGACACTGTAGAAGGATTGATACCTAACTGTTCACTCAACCATTTATTGGTACGTTTCTTCTCAACAAGAACCAATTTCAGTCTATTTATATCTTGCATAAAGTCATTATTGTTATTATGAGCGCAATTTAATGAAAAGTTTTCATTTTAAAGAAAAGAAGTCCTATAAATATTTCTCCCTTCCATCAAAGATAAATCCCAATCCTGATTTGCCAGCCGCATTTATTTCTTTTTTCAGGAGAATTTTCCTTATGGCTTACGCCATGAAAATTCACCTGAAAAAGAATGCGGCGGCAAACGGATTGGAATTAAAGGAAAGATTACAGGGATTAACTGCGACCGACGTGACGCATAGCCGTAAATCAAAGGCAGCTATCCTTATATCCCATATACGACCTCACAATTACAGTGAAAATCCACCTTCCCAAATAACCAAACATAGTCTGCTTATAAAATCCCGAAATAAGACAGGGATTTCAGCTCCCTCCGATCTGCATAGTTCAGTTGCTTCGCTATGACATCTGATGTAATATAATGCACTTTGATGATAGTCTCTTGTGTTCCACAGCCTTCTATTCTATTTTTGTACCAACCACTTAAACAAATGATTATGGAGATAGTGAACATAGAAGCCAGTGCATTTATGGAAATGAACGACATATTGTTCAAGATAGAAAAACAACTGAAAGGACTGAACTCTTCCAAATCTGAACTGAATGAATGGTTGGATAATCAGGATGTATGTATTCTTATGAATATATCAGACAGAAAACTGTTGTCTTTAAGACAGAAAGGGCTAATCCCCTTCAGTCGTATAGACAGAAAGATTTATTATAAAAAAGAAGATATTCTAAGCTATGTAAGGAATAACCTTAAAACATATACAAATAATGGAAATGGGACAGCAGGTATTGAATAAGGATAGCAATGAGGTCAAGAGATTTATTGAAGCCATGGAAGGTATATCCAAAATGTTGGATGCAAATCCTTTAATCTACAGACCTATATTAGACGGGAACCGCTATATTACAGAACAAGAATTATCAAAGGCTCTCAAAATAACCAAAAGAACACTCATTGAATATAGAATGAATGGTAAATTGCCATATTACAAAATAGGAGGAAAGATCCTGTATAAGGAACAGGACATTATAGAAATATTGGAAAGAAACAAAGTATTGGCATTTGAATGATATTTCTTAAAACATTAGTAATCAAAAGCTAAACTTTATACAAATAACTTGTAACCACTTTAAATAACTATATAAATATTTGGAGGAATAGAACCGAACACTTACCTTTGTAAAGTCAAAGGATGATTAACGAGAATCTATCGAAAATTGGTGAATTTGGCATATGGCTGATTCAGTGGTTCGGGGATTTTTCCAAAGATATTAAAGTGCTGCAAATTAGGACTTTGAATTAAAACATTCGATTCCTGGTGGCACCACTCAAATAAATACTCCCATTGAAATGATAATATTTCAATGGGAGTATTTATTTACACCCACTCCCCCTATCCCCAGCAACATGCTTTAAGATAGACTTTACTATTATCCCATGAAAAGGTCTGATAATAAAGAAATATGCCCTTCCCAGCCAATTATTGTACTTCACAACAGTAGTAATCCGAAGTTCTTGTTTTCCTTCGTGATATTCCCCGCACCACATGGACACATGGAAATCAAGATGCTTATCCGGCATTCCGAGAATTTCTTCATGCAGATTTTTATCCAAGACCATATCTGTAAATCTGGTTGCTGTATCCAGTCCTAATGGCTTTACAATCGCATTCCTGAAATTCATGAGCCAACCAATCCACTTAGGAAATCGGCTGAAGGCAAGATTGCGAAAATCTTCCGGTGTCAAAGCCTGCCCAGTGACCATCACTTTAGAAAAAGAATCTATATAATCTACAGGAAAATAATTCTTTATTAAGCTGTCTGCCGGTATATCTTTCATCTTATCACATATTGAATTTATTACTCGTTTGCTTTTCATTCACGACGTCCCCAATGACACGGCCTACAAAGGTAGCCACTTAATCCAACCCTACAACATATTCTTAGAAATAATATTATCCCGTAAAAGATAAAGCTCAAAAGAAAATTATCAGTTATCTTTGTTCCATGACTACCAACAAGACAACTCCCAAAGAATTATGGGCAAGACAGCAGATTAGCGGTCCCGATGTGGACTATGATTTGTGGAACAAGAAAAGAATATCCGTGCAAGCGTTCTCACAAATGAGCCAGAGCTGTATTTTTACAGTTGACGTATTTAAAGAGAGATACGATTTTGCATCCGACAGTTTTGCCCATCTTTTCGGATACAATCCCACTTGGATAAAGACAATCAGGCAACAAGGCGATTTGCTGGAAGAGAGAATACACCCTGATGACAGAATGCAACTCACGGAATGCCAAATCGAGCATGGACAGTTCATCTACTCACTCCCACCGGAAGAAAGAAATGATTACCGGCAAATATTTCAATTCCGTATGTTGAATGCACGGCAACAGTATATCAATGTAAGCAGCCGGCAACAAGTCATAGAAACAGACCGGAATGGTAAAGCCTGGATAATTATGGGAGTAATGGATATACTTCCCGACCAGACCCCTATCGAAAGAATCAAACGGACGGTGGTGAACAGAAAAACGGGAGAGATGCTTCCAACATGCACTGTTTCTCCTGACAAACAATTATCCAACCGGGAGAAAGAAATATTACGACTCATCCGACAAGGTTTTCTAAGCAAGGAAATCGCTCACCAGCTGGGAGTGAGCATCTATACTGTGAACAATCACCGGAAAAACATCCTAAGCAAGTTAGATGCCAACAATATAATGGAAGCCATCCATATAGTAGAAAATCTTGGTATCTACCTCTAAGATTACGGAAGCCAACCGAGACTGTCCGCCAACTGATTTGTTTTGCGCCACTCTTCAAGCTCCTTATAAGTGCGGACACCTCCCGTAAAGACAGCATGATAAATCTCTATACCTGGAATCGTTACACCATCCGGCACATCGAATTTGATTTGCAATATCGTTTTCCTAATTTCAGGAGTAAGGCGCTCCGCAATAGCGGCAGTCACCTTTTCTACAACACCATCATACCTGGAACCTTTCCAGATGTGAATCATATCAAACTTCCAAGTATTCTGTTCTCTATCCTTATATAAAGCATGCCACTCCATGCACTCTTCCTCCGTATGGATAAGGTTCCTATATTGTATTTCCTGCAAAGGCAACCGTTCCGCAAGTTCCCGGATGACCGAAAAGCTCTCTCCTACATCCAACCTATCGGTATAAATATGGATATCTATATCCCTACTTTTCGCCAACAGCCCGGTACGGAGTGAGCCCACCAAATGAACGGTTGCTCCAATGCGCTCCCATGCTTCAATAATACAGGTATCTTCCAATACTTTCCATGCAGATTGCTGATTCTGCCTTGCAAGCTCATGAATGTCCATTTACCTCCACTTTTTTGAATGTGCAAAGATATAAAACTTCCCAGTATATAGCTATAAATAGCCATTTCCCTTCTTGATACAATACACTAATTTTGCACACTGTCTTATCTTTTAGCAACAACTAATTATGGCATTCAATCAAACAGAGAAACAAGAGAAAGAATATTTAAAGCAAATAATCAGTTTTCTGAAAAAGGTTATCGGTAATACCGACGCATCAGTGAAAGACCACGTCGACACCTTGGCAGAATACAAAGACTATATCTGGTCCAACAAAGACATCGACCCGCACGAGATACGCTCCATGCGCGAAAGCATCCTGAACCATTTTGCCTTGGGGGAAAGTGTAATCAACAAGCGTAAGCGGCTCACCAAGATACTTGCCATTCCTTACTTCGGACGAATTGATTTTTTGGAAAAGAAAGAAAACAGCAAAGTGATGCCTACCTATATAGGCATCCATACCTTCTATGACCCGGAAAGTCGAGCTACCCTTATCCATGACTGGCGAGCACCCGTTTCGAGCATGTTCTATGACCATGAATTAGGAGAAGCAGGCTATCGGTCTCCATCGGGAGAGATTAAAGGAGAAATTTCCCTAAAACGCCAATACAGAATTCGGGGCGGCAAAATGGAATTTATGATTGAAAGTGCCCTGACCGTCCATGACGACATTCTGCAAAAAGAGTTAAGTTCCAATGTAGATGACAAGATGAAAAATATCGTTGCCACCATCCAACGGGAACAGAACCAGATTATCCGCAACGAAGATATCCGCACGCTTATTATTCAAGGAGTGGCCGGCTCTGGAAAAACATCCATAGCCCTGCACCGCATAGCCTACCTGCTCTATACCTTCAGAAACAGCATCTCATCAAAAGATATTCTGATTATCTCCCCCAACAAAGTGTTTTCCGATTATATCTCCAACGTCCTCCCCGAACTTGGGGAAGAAACCGTGCCCGAAACCAGTATGGAACAAATACTCTCCGGAGTGTTGGAACACAAATATAAGTACCAAACATACTTCGGGCTAGTGAATGAACTGTTAGAAAAGCCATCCTCAAGCCTCATCGACAGAATAGCCTATAAAGCCTCTTTCGGCTTCATTTCAGAGCTTGACAAGTTTATCCTCCACATAGAGAACACCTACTTCAAGGCAGCAGACGTGAAGCTGACCAAATACATCACCATACCTGCCCCGTTTATTGAAGAACAGTACCTACGTTTCAACCGTTATCCCATACGCCGACGATTTGATGCTATGGCTGATTATATGCTGGATATGTTGAAAATACAATACGCCTTTACGGTAACCACCGCCGGCAGAAACCTTTTGAAAAAAGAAATCAGACTAATGTTTGCAGGCAATAACGACATTCAAGTCTACAAAGATTTCTTTAAATGGACAAATAATCCCGGAATGTTCAAAATGCGAAAGGGACATACACTCGAATACTCAGACTTGGCACCGCTGGCATACCTACACTTGGCATTGGAGGGAAACGGGAACCAGCCATTCAGAGTCAAACATCTGTTGATAGATGAGATGCAGGACTATTCGCCCATACAGTACAAGGTAATACAGAAACTCTTTCCATGCCGGAAAACCGTGTTGGGCGATGCAGGACAGTCCGTGAATCCTTATGGCTCATCCACAGCAGAAACTATCCAAAAGTCACTTACTGCAAGTGAAATCATGAAATTGTGTAAGAGTTATCGTTCCACCTTCGAGATTACGGATTTTGCGCAAAAGATTCATCCTAACGCAGAGCTGGAACCGGTTGCCCGGCATGGAGAAAAGCCACAAATCCTGCAGTTCAGCAGTGCCGTAGAAGAACTGTCCGGCATTATGGGACTAATCTCCACTTACCGGAAATCCGGATATAAGTCTCTTGGCATCATATGCAAGACGGAGCAGCAAGCCAGGGAGATGGCAGACGTGCTGAAATCATATGCCAATGATATCAGCTTCCTATCAAGTCAAAGCTCCGCATTTGTGCAAGGCATCGTCATCACCTCTGCCCACATGGCAAAAGGGCTTGAGTTTGACGAAGTCATTATTCCACAGACGGATGAGAGAAATTACCGTTCGGAGATTGACAAGAGTATGCTTTATGTAGCTGTAACCAGAGCTATGCACCGCCTAACCTTGACATTTCACGAGGCAAGACCGACAACTCACTGATGATGGATTATTAAGGAAATCTATCCCAACAGCCTTGTACAAGATGCGGCAAGTAACAGCGTATCTCATCAATCGACCAATCCCACCATTGCAGCCGCAATAATTTCTTCACCACATCCTCATCAAAACGTTTCCTGATTTCTTTGGCAGGAGTTCCCCCTACAATTGTATAAGGGGGAACATCTTTAGTCACAACAGCACGTGCACCAATAATCGCCCCATCTCCTATATGAACACCAGCCATTATCACCGCTTCATAACCAATCCAAACATCATTACCTATTATAATATCTCCTTTGTCATCCCATGCATCCGTTATGTCCGATTTCTTCAATCCCCACTCTTCGTAAAATAAAGGAAATGTATAAGTAGACAGAGATTTCAACGTATGATTGGCACAGTTGAACAGAAATTTCGTACCGCAAGCAATGGAACAGAATTTACCAATAACCAGCCTCTCCTGATGGATGGGGTAATGATACAGCACATTGTTTTTCTCGAACAACAAAGGGTCAGCTACAAAATCATTATAAATAGTATAGTCACCAACCTCTATTCGAGGATCCTTTACAACAGCATTAAGATATACGGTTTGCTTATCTCCCGTACGCGGATATATTTTAGTCATCATAATTCGATATGTTTCTAATATTGTTTACTTCTTAAATAGAAAACCGATTGCAGTGCCAGCAAAATCACAAAAAGGTATTCTGCCGTTAAGTAAATAGCCAAGGATGCATGAGTGCAAGCGCTTAACCAATAAAGATACCCCAAATACACGACAGTGGTAGTCACTTGGAAAAGAAAAGTAATCCGGGTTTTACCGGTCCCTCCAACTGCGTTGAGATATACATAGCCTGGCAAGGCAAAGGTATAATTCAGCAACGTCACAACAAAAGGGATGAAAGCCTGCTCTGTTAACAGTTCGTTATCTGTATAGATTCCTATTATCAAGCGATTATAACATACAGCTACCCCTATCAGTGGAAATCCAGCAGAATAGCCCAACCTCAGTATCTTACGGCAGATAATGAAAACAGCCCTCCTTTCTCCAGCCCCAATCGCATTACTGACCAGCGAACCCGTAGTGACCGCAAAAGAATTGACTATTACAAAAAAGACAGCAGATACACTTCGCGTAATATTGGAAATGGCTAATTCCGTTTTACCCAAATGTTCCACCGCCACAAAAAACAAGAGCCACGGAGCTACGCTGATAAAGGCATGAAGCATGCTCCATACCGACAAGCTCAGCACATCTACCAACAGCTTTCCGTCATATACCGGTTTCAATCCATATTTCCCTTTATCTATTTTCAGCCATACGTAGAAAAGAAGCATCGCCAAAGAACCCATCTCTGCCAGAGAAGAAGCAATGGCAGCTCCCGATATTCCCAGTCCTCCAACGAATATCAGAATATAATTCAAAGGAATATTAATCACTACTGCAACGGCTGCAGCCCACGATAATGCCCGAGTGCATGTTATTCCCACAAGAAAAGAACGGATAGCCAAAAACGGAAACGAAAACAGCAAACCGAAACTGCGCCAGTCCAGATACTGAATTACAGCCCGATAAATCTCCGGTGAGGAAATCAACCTTCCCAATATGAAAGAAGAACTTGCCTGCATCAGCAGACAAAGCAAAATGGCCAATCCCGATAAAAAGAAGAAACCTTGAAAGAATATCTTCCCAGCCTTACCATAATCACATTCTCCATTCCTTCGGGCAATCATCACCTGCAATCCGATACTAAATCCAAACCCAAGCATGTAGATCGCCAAATAATAAATCCCTGCAATGGCAGATGCTCCCAATTCCACCTCGCCAACGTGACCTAAGAAAACAGCATCGGTTATATTTATCAGCTGCTCCATCAAAATGCTCATCATTACCGGAAAGTTGATAAGCCATATCTGTTTATATGTATAATGCATTGCTCAACAATAAAATAGCACAAAACAACACACTGTACAAGTACAGCATGCTATCCTGCAAATTCATGAATAAAAGGATATACAATCTCTATGGCAAACGGGGCATCGCTTGCCAGATAGCTGAATAGCTTTATCAAGCAGGGCTATTCGTTGAGCGTAGCTATATACAGAGCTTCATAAAAGGTGAATATGTTTGTTCATTCAAGATATAGTGCAAAAGTACAGAAAAAAATGTGCCAAAGTTCAGTTTAGGGCATAAAAAAAGGAGTACCGCTGTACTCCAACCTTTGTTAACCTTAAATCTAATACTATGAAAAACACATTGCAAAGGTACGGACTTTTGGGACATTGACAAACTTTCCAAGAAAAAAAGCATGTTTCATAACACATTTTAATAAGATAAATGCTCGTTTTCACGTCCTTTTTCACTTTTTCTGCTTCAAAATAGAAAAGAAGGTATAGCATCACGTAAAAAAATAAGCAAGTTCTTTCCATTATACTCCCAGTTTGCATTATCTTTGCACTAACACGAAGATAAGCTGCACCTCAGCATAAAAAATGAACGAGTTCATTTTTTATGCATTCGGTTTGCACTATCTTTGTAATGAGATTAACAAGAACTTATATATGCCAGACTATGATTTAATCGCCATATTAGGGCCTACCGCTTCAGGAAAGACTCCATTTGCAGCCGCCTTGGCCGCCGAACTCCATACGGAAATCATCAGTGCCGATTCACGGCAAATCTACCGGGGGATGGACCTGGGCACCGGCAAAGACCTTGCCGACTATACCGTCAACGGGAAACAGATTCCTCATCACCTCATCGACATAGCCGCCCCGGGCTATAAGTACAATGTTTTCGAGTATCAGCGTGATTTCTTGAATGCTTACGAGACTATTAAACAAAAAGGTTGCCTGCCCGTTGTATGTGGAGGAACCGGAATGTATCTCGAATCAGTACTGAAAGGCTACCGTCTGCTGCCCGTACCCGAGAATCCCGAGTTGCGCACCCGTCTGGCGGACAAATCGCTGGAAGAACTGACCGACATACTGAAAGGTTACAAAAGCCTGCACAATACCACGGACGTGGACACAGCCAAACGTGCCATACGAGCCATCGAAATCGAAGAGTATTATGCCCATACCCCAGTAGACGAACGTTCCTTCCCCCAGATGAACAGTCTCATCATAGGTGTAGACATCGACCGGGAATTGCGTCGGGAGAAAATCACCCGCCGCCTGCACCAGCGCCTGGAAGAAGGAATGATAGACGAAGTGCGACGTCTGATAGAGCAAGGCATCCAACCGGATGACCTCATCTATTACGGACTGGAATACAAGTATCTGACACTTTATGTCATCGGCAAGTTGACCTATGAAGAGATGTTCACGCAACTGGAAACAGCCATCCACCAGTTTGCCAAACGCCAGATGACCTGGTTCCGCGGTATGGAACGGCGTGGATTTACCATCCATTGGATGAATGCCCGGTGGCCGATGGAAGAAAAGATAGCTTTTGTAAAGAAGAAGTTGGAAGGATGATGAAATGATAAAGTGACCGGGTGATTTAAATCGTAAATAGTAAATAGTCAAATTGTAAATAGAATCATGAGTGCAGAACCCGAAAAGTTGGGAGTGATATACAACCCCAAAGCCGGAACACGGAAAGTGCAGAAACGGTGGAAAGAAATCAAAGAATACATGGACAGCAAAGGTGTGCCTTACGACTATGTGCAGTCCGAAGGGTTCGGTTCGGTAGAGCGTCTGGCAGGCATCCTCGCCAACAACGGCTACCGTACCATTGTTGTAGTAGGCGGTGACGGCGCACTGAATGACGTCATTAACGGCATCATGCTTTCCAATGCACCGGACAAGGAGAATATAGCCATCGGCATCATCCCCAATGGTATAGGAAATGACTTTGCCGACTATTGGGAAATGAGTTCGGATTACAAGAAAGCGGTGGATTGCATCATCAACAACCGCCGCCGGAAAATAGACGTGGGTACCTGCTATTATTACGACGGTGAAAAGCATCTGACACGCTATTTTCTCAATGCCATCAACATAGGTCTGGGAGCCCGTATCGTGAAAATCACCGACCAGTGCAAGCGTTTCTGGGGAGTGAAGTTCCTCTCCTACTTCATGGCACTGCTATCCATTATCTTCGAACGTAAGTTGTACCGCATGCATCTCAAGATAAACGGCGAGCATATACGCGGACGCATCATGACTGTCTGCATAGGCAGCGCATGGGGATACGGCCAGGCGCCGAGCGCAGTGCCCTATAATGGCTGGCTGGATGTTTCCGTCATTTACCGTCCCGAATTGCTGCAACTATGGTCGGGGCTATGGATGCTTATCCAGGGACGGATTCTGAACCATAAGGTAGTGATGCCCTACCGTACGCAAAAAGTAAAAGTGCTGCGTGCGCAAAATGCCTCTGTCGATTTGGACGGACGTATTCTCGACCGTCATTTTCCACTGGACATCAGCGTACTGCACGAAGCGATAACATTGATTATACCCAATTGAAAATACTTAATCAGTAACAACCTATGATTGAATTAAAGAATAATCCTACCGGAAACTTCTTCCTACTGGCAGGTCCTTGTGTCATTGAAGGAGAAGAAATGGCAATGCGCATTGCCGAACGTATCGTGACCATCACAGAAAAACTGCAAATCCCATACGTATTCAAAGGGTCGTACCGTAAAGCCAACCGTTCGCGTCTGGATTCCTTTATGGGTATCGGTGACGAAAAGGCGCTGAAGATACTGCAAAAGGTACACGACACTTTCGGAGTACCTACCGTGACCGACATTCATGCCGCCGAAGAAGCCACCATGGCTGCCGAATATGTGGATATTCTGCAAATTCCCGCCTTCCTCTGCCGGCAGACAGACCTGCTTGTAGCCGCTGCCAAAACCGGAAAAACCATCAACATCAAGAAAGGGCAGTTCCTCTCTCCGCTTGCCATGCGCTTTGCGGCTGATAAAGTAGTGGAAGCAGGCAATAGGAACGTCATGCTGACGGAACGCGGAACTACTTTCGGTTATCAGGATTTGGTCATCGACTATCGCGGCATCCCCGAAATGCAGACCTTCGGTTTCCCTGTCATCCTGGATGTAACCCACTCCCTGCAACAGCCCAACCAGACCAGTGGTGTCACGGGAGGTATGCCGCAACTTATCGAGACCGTAGCCAAAGCCGGTGTTGCCGTAGGTGTAGACGGACTGTTCATCGAAACCCACGAAAATCCCGCCGTAGCCAAGAGTGACGGCGCCAACATGCTGAAACTCGACCTGCTAGAAGACCTGCTGACCAAATTAGTCCGCATCCGGGAAGCAGTCAGATAAATTCCATTTATCCGGAATGGAATCCGAAAAAAACAACAGAAGTTGTGATTTATCCAAGGGCTGTCCGACAGATAGTTCAAGAACAATTTAAATTCATAATAATATGAAACATCTATTACGTGGTTTATGGATTGTAGCGTTAATTCTTTGCTGCAATTTTCAGCAGGTATTTGCACAGCAAATGCCGCCTATCCCGGTCGACAAAAATGTCCGTATCGGAAAGTTGGACAACGGATTGACCTATTATATCCGCAAGAACAGCCAGCCTGCAAACCGGGCCGACTTTTACATTGCCCAAAAGGTAGGCTCCATTCAGGAAGAAGCCGACCAGCGCGGCCTTGCCCACTTCCTGGAACACATGTGTTTCAATGGAACGACCCACTTCCCCGGTGATGCACTGAAGCAATACCTGGAGCGTATCGGGGTGAAATTCGGTGAGAACTTGAACGCCTATACTTCCGTAGACGAAACCGTATACAACATTTCCAATGTGCCGGTCACTACTCCGGGAGCCATCGACTCCTGCCTGCTGATTCTGCACGACTGGAGTAACGATTTGACCCTGGACCCGAAGGAAATAGACAAAGAACGCGGAGTCATCAACGAAGAATGGCGCACCCGTATGAGCGCCATACAACGCTTCCAGGAGAAGATGCTTCCAGTCATGTTCGAAGGAACGAAATATGCCACTTGTTTCCCTATCGGAACGATGGAGGTCGTTATGAACTTCAAACCGCAAACTTTGAGAGACTACTATGAAAAGTGGTACCGTCCGGACCTTCAGGGTATTGTGGTAGTTGGCGATATAGATGTGGACGCCATCGAAGCCCAAATCAAGAAAATGTTTTCTGATATTCCCGCCCAGCCCAATGCTGCCAAACGCGAGTACTATCCGGTAAACGACAACAAGGAGCCTATTGTATTGGTTTATCAGGACAAGGAACAGTCCAATGTACAAGCCCTCATCTTCAACAAGCACGAAGCCACTCCTGACGAGCAGAAAGGCGACATGGGCTATCTGGTACAGAATTATGCAACCACGCTCATCAACAATATGCTGAATGCGCGTCTGAACGAATTGGTACAGACCGCCAATCCTCCTTATATATATGCCGCCACTTATGACGATGATTTCTTTGTTGCCAAAACCAAAGATGCCTTCACCGGTGTCGTTGTCTGCAAGGAAGATGCCATAGAAAATGGAATAGCCACTCTCCTGCGCGAAACAGAACGCGCCCGCCAATTCGGCTTTACGGAAACGGAATACAACCGTGCCCGTGCCGAATATCTGCGCCAACTGGAATCTGCTTATAACGAGCGTGACAAACGCAAGAATGAAGAGTACGTGGATGAATATGTCCGTCATTTCCTCGATAACGAACCGATTCCGGGCATCGAAAACGAATACGCCATCATCAATCAGATAGCTCCCGCCATTCCGGTTGCCGCACTGAACCAGATGATGCAAGCCCTCGTGACAGACAGTAACCAGGTAGTCGCAATTCTCGGTCCGGATAAGGAAGGATTGAAAATGCCGACAGAAGATGCAATCAAGAAGATTCTGAAAGATATTAAAGCTGAAAAACTGACTGCCTACGTAGACAAGGTGTCGGATGAACCTTTGATGGCCGAAGCCCCGAAAGGCGGAAAGATTGTATCCGAGCAGACAGATGATACATTCGGCACTACAACGCTGACACTCTCCAACGGAGTCAAGGTCATTATCAAGAAGACAGACTTCAAGGCAGACGAAATCCGCATGAAGGGAGTCAGCCTAGGCGGTAGTTCCCTGTTCCCCGACTCGGAAATCATCAACATCAACGGACTGGATGCAGTGAGTGTCGGTGGTCTGGGTAATTTCAGTGCCGTAGACCTGGAAAAAGTTCTGGCCGGCAAGAAAGCTTCCGTCAGCTATGGTATCGGTGACAAGACAGAAACCGTCAATGGCAGCTGTTCACCGAAAGACTTCGAAACAATGATGCAGCTCACTTACTTGACGTTCACCGCTCCACGCCGTGACGACGATGCCTTCGCATCCTACAAGAACCGCAACAAAGCTGCTTTGCAGAATATGGAAATGAATCCCCAGGTGGCGTTCAGTGACTCTGTCTCGGCCGGTATTTACATGCACCATCCCAGAAGAGCCAGAATAAAGGCGGACATGATTGACAAGATGGATTATGACAAGATTCTGTCCATGTATCAAGACCGCTACAAAGATGCCAGCGATTTTACCTTTATCTTTGTAGGAAATGTGAATGTGGAGGAAATGAAACCACTCATCGCCGAGTACCTGGGTTCACTGCCTGCCATCAACCGCAAGGAAACATTCAAGGACAATAAAGTCGACATGCGCCAGGGAGTTTATAAAAATGAGTTCGTAAGGAAGCAGGAAACTGCTAAAGCGTCAAATTTTGTCCTGCTGAACGGTGACTGCAAGTACGACCTGAAAAATGACATCCTGCTGGATATGACCAGCCAGATTCTTGACTTGGTTTATACAGCCAAGGTACGTGAAGACGAAGGTGGCACTTACGGTGTATATGTAGGCGGCCAGTTAAGCAAATATCCGAAAGAAAAGGCCCTTCTGCAAATTATATTCGAAACCGCTCCGGCAAAAAGAGAAAAGTTGATGCAGATTATCTTTACAGAACTCGACAACATCGCCAAAGCAGGTCCGTCGGAAGGAGACCTGAATAAAGTGAAGGAGTTCATGCTGAAAAAACACGCCGAAGACTTGAAGGAAAACAGCTACTGGCTGGGAAGCATTGACGAATACCTGTTCACCGGTATGAATCCGATAAAGGATTACGAACAGATTGTCAACAGCATCACCGTGAAGGACATCCAAAAGTTCACCGACGACTTGTTCAAGCAGAAGAATGAGATTGAGGTATCAATGATCAGTCCTGAAACTCCTGACAAAGAATAAGAGAGCCATACACACAGAAGGCTGCGTTGTTCGATGAAAGGCAGCGCAGCTTTTTTTATACAAACTCTATATATACAAATACTATGAGTCTTTTCTTAGATTTGCGCAAGCACGGAAAACTGGCGGAAAAACGAAATCCGATGTACGAAAAAAGTAAATTTGGAAAATTCTGGATGTACTTCATGTTCGTCTTCTGGGCCGGTTACCTGATATTCTTCGGTACGACCTTTGCATTCGCCTTTGACGGTGGTGCCACAGAAGCCTATCACGTAATGAACTCCGGATTGATATTTGTCCTTGTGCTGGATTTCCTGATACGCCTGCCTTTCCAAAAAACACCCACCCAGGAAGTGAAGCCCTACCTGCTGCTTCCCATCAAACGGAATCGTCTTATAGACTTCCTGCTGATCCGTTCCGGACTGGATGGCTTCAATCTGTTCTGGCTGTTTCTGTTTGTTCCGTTTTCCATCATCACCGTCACCAAATTCTATGGAATCAGTGGTGTGCTGACCTATTGCATTGGCATCTGGCTGCTGATGGTATTCAATAACTACTGGTTCTTGTTGTGCCGCACACTGATGGGTGAGCGCATCTGGTGGCTGGCATTACCGGTAGTAGTATATGGTGGCATTACCGCCGCACTATTCATTCCGGACAACAGTCCGCTTTTCGACTGTTTTGTCAATCTGGGAGAAGGGTTCATCACCGGTAATATACTGTCATTCATCGGTGTACTGGCTGCCATCGCCCTCATGTGGTTCATCAACCGCACCCTGATGCAGAAACTCATCTACAATGAACTGAACAAAGTGGAAGATACACGGATAAAACATGTATCCGAATACAAATTCCTCGACCGCTACGGCGAAATAGGCGAATACATGAGACTGGAACTCAAGTTATTGCTACGCAACAAGATTTGTAAGCGTTCGCTCTATTCCATCACCGGTGTAGTGATAATGTTCAGTAGTATCATTAGCTTTTCCGATGTGTATGACGGAGGTCTGAGAGATTTCTTCGTCCTTTATAATTACATTATCTTCGGCATCATGTTCCTCAGCACACTGATGGGTTACGAAGGCAATTACATTGACGGACTGATGAGCCGCAAGGAATCTATCTACTCGCTGCTGCGTGCCAAATACATACTGTACAGCATTGCATTGCTCATTCCTACGATTCTGATGATTCCCGGTATGGTTACCGGGAAGGTATCCGTACTCGGTTGCATTGCATGGCTGATATTCATTCCGGGAGCCGTATACTGCTGTCTGTTCCAACTGGCAGTCTACAACAACAAGACTACCGACCTGAATTCAAAGATGACCAGCCGGCAGAATATAGGCACCGGTCTGCAGAATCTGATTTCAGGAGGTGCTTTCGGCATACCTTTACTGCTGCTTTTTGCACTGAATGCCATCTTTGGCAAAGAGGTCACCCCCTGGATACTTATCGGCATCGGCGTGGCATTCATCGCCACTTCCAAATTCTGGCTGATGAATGTATATCACCGACTCATGAAACGCCGCTACAAGAATATGGAAGGCTTCAGGGACAGTAGACAGAAATAGAAATCATTAAACATCAATCACTAACATGATACGCATCAACAATTTACAAAAGAATTTCGGCACAAAAAAAGCCGTAGATATAGAGAACTACACCATCGGGCAAGGCGATATGCTGGGACTGGTAGGCAACAACGGTGCAGGCAAGACCACCCTCTTCCGGCTTATTCTTGACTTACTGCAGGCAGACCGGGGCAATGTAACCATCAATGACATTGACGTCAGCAAAAGCGAGGACTGGAAGAACTTCACGGGAGCCTTTATAGACGACGGTTTCCTGATAGACTACCTCACCCCCGAAGAATACTTCTACTTCATCGGTAAGATGTACGGTCTGAAGAAAGAGGAGGTAGACGAACGCCTGCTTCCCTTCGAACGCTTCATGAACGGCGAAGTGATGGGGCAAAAAAAATTCATCCGCAACTATTCTGCCGGAAACAAGCAGAAAATCGGCATCATCTCCGCTATGCTACATCACCCGCAACTGTTGATTCTGGATGAACCGTTCAACTTCCTTGACCCCAGTTCACAGTCTGTAATCAAACACTTGCTGAAAAGATACAATGAAGAGCACGGAGCCACCGTCATCATTTCCAGCCATAACCTGAATCACACAGTGGACGTTTGTCCACGTATTGCATTGTTAGAAAACGGCGTTATTATCCGCGATATACGAAATGAGAACAACTCTGCCGAGCAGGAATTGGAAGCTTACTTCAACGTCGGTGTGGAGGAAGAAGCCGTGGTAGAAGAAACGGTAGAAGAAAAAAATTCGGAAGCATGAAAAAATATCTTTCTTATATAGTAGCTCTTACCATCATATTGATAGGCTTAAGTTCCTGCCATACTTCCGCGCCACGCCTGGACTACAAAGCCCTGGCGCAGGCATCCGTCCGTTTGGGAGTGGATATTGAACTGCAGGACAACCACAAGCTATACATCCATGCCTCCGAATGGATAGGCACCCCCTATCGCGCAGGTGGCGACAGCAAACGTGGAACGGACTGCTCCGGACTGGTATCGCAACTGTATAAGAAAGTTTACCACACCCGTCTGTCGAGAAGCACAGACGGGCAACTGAAAGAGAGCAGTAAAATCTCCCGCCGCAACTTGCGTGAGGGAGATTTGGTGTTCTTCACCAGCCGTGCTTCCCGCAAAAAAGTGGCACACGTAGGCATCTACCTCAAGGACGGCAAGTTTATACATGCCAGCACCAGCCAGGGAGTCATAGTCAGCAACCTCCGGGAAAAATATTACACCCAACACTGGCTCTGCGGAGGAAGAATAAAATAATACTAATTTTTCCCTTCTTGTGATTTTCTTTACTCTGTCCCGACTGATAGTCCAGAAACTATTAAAAGAAGAAAACAATGAAGAAACTTTTAGGCATCCTCTTATTCATCAGCATTGCGCTGAGCGCCAATGCACAACTTTTATGGAAAGTATCCGGTAAAGGATTAGAGAAACCATCCTATATTTTCGGTACTTATCACCTCTCTCCACTCAGTATAAAGGACAGCATTGCCGCCATGCCGCAGGCCATGAGCGAAACCGCCCAAGTCTACGGGGAAGTTGTGATGAGCGAAATGGCGACTCCCGCCTTCATGCAAAGCATGCAACAGCAGATGATGATGCCCAAAGACACCACGCTGCAAAGCCTCTTTACTCCCGAACAATACGAAGAAGTAGGCAAAGCCATCAAGGAAAACATGATGGTGGACATTGCCATGCTGGCACAACTGAAACCGGCTGCCATCAACCAGCAGCTTGTCGTCCTGCTCTACATGAAACACACTCCGGGCTTCAACCCGCAAGAACAGCTTGACACTTACTTCCAGCAGCAGGCCGCACAGCAAGGCAAGAAAATTGGCGGTCTGGAAACAGCCCAGTCACAAATAGACATTCTGTTCAACAGCCAGACGCTGCAACGCCAGGCAAGCCTCCTCTACTGCGCCATCAGCGACATTGAGAAAGGTATCGACCAAAGCAAACGCCTGATTACCGCTTATGAAAAGCAAGACCTGGACGCCATGTTGCAACTGATGGAAGAGCGCGACGGCAATTCATGCGACCCGCTGCCCGGTGAGATGGAAGCCATGCTGGATAACCGCAACAAGGCATGGGTTGAAAAGATGCCTGCCATCATGACGGAAGCCCCCACCCTTTTCGTAGTCGGTGCCGGACACCTGCCCGGAGACAATGGAGTGTTGAACCTTCTGAAACAACAAGGATATACCATAGAAGCCATGAAATAAATCCTCTAACAATTCTCTCTAACAACAACTTTTAATGGCAGACTATACAAAGCGTGACGGTCAAATACCATCACGCTTTGTTTGCATATACACTTTATTGTCCTCATCATACCGTACATCCCGAAAAATATACTACTTTTGCACCAAAGTCTTGGCTGTTATAGTGATAACGTCACTTTTGACTCGATTCGATAAGAACGCAAGAAGCGAAAGTTATTATCCCTGCTATTCGGAATCTGGAAAATTCTCTTAAACACCGCAGGATAATAGCAACAGTTTCTTCACGTCTATGTTATTATATACTTAGGCGTGGGGGCTGTTGTCTATTAACGGTGTGGGCATTTTCCAGAGCCTCGAATGCAGATAGACAATAACAGTCCTCGCGCTTTTTATATAATAACCTTCGTCAATGGGGACAGACGAAATGAAAGACACCGCGTATGCATCTTACATTATTTGGAGAAGTACAGTTATTTCTGTTAATTGCCGTTACATCTGCAAGCTTTCTATACTGGATAAATCATAAATACAAAAGTCTGAACAGACAGATTATCCGGGCAATAGACATTCCAGTATATCTGCTGAACAGACAAGGTATTGTCGTAAAACTACTTAATACACCTACCGAAAAGGCAAACAGACTTCCGTTCCTGAATCCGGGAGTTCTAAATATCAATAATTTAGTGACAGACGCCGATGAATGCCGGAAATACATGACGTCGCTGTTACGCGTACTGAATACCCGCACTTCGGACAGCCTGACCCTAAAGATAAGAATAGAAAGTGGTGAGAAACTATATATCGCAGTGCGCATGGTCTACCTCAACAGAAATTATGTCATAGCCTTCATACGCGACATTACGGAAGATGAAGTCCAACGCCGGGAAAACGAAAAATACCGTTTCTTCCTTGAAAGTATTCTGGAGAACCTCCCCATCGCCACTACAGTAAAAGATAAAAACGATGAAGGACGTTACCTGATATGGAACAAAAAAGCGGCAGAGATGATGGAAGTCCCCGCTGAGGATATTGTGGGACACTATGAAGAGGAGTTCAAACCCCTAATGCAAGATAATTTCATCCAAGAGACAGACAAAGAAGTTGAAGAGTCGGAAATTCCCCAGTCCTACATCAAACACTTTGTCAATCCCAAAGGCAGAGAGTATATTCTGTCGTTTCACAAAACGCTGGTGTCCTACAACAAAGGAAAAGAGAGGTGGATTGTCAGTTCTGCACTGGACATCACCGAACTGCTGGCAGCCAAAGAGAAAGCAGAAGAAGCCAACCGCCTGAAATCGGCTTTTCTCGCCAACATGAGCCACGAGATACGTACTCCGCTAAACGCCATCGTCGGATTCTCCTCCATACTTTCCGATTATATACAAGACGAAGATACAAAGGAATACATACATATCATCGAAGAAAACACCCAACTGCTGCTGCAACTGATTAATGATATTCTCGACCTGTCACGCATCGAAGCTGGCATTCTCGAATTCACAGAAGGAGATATGGATGTAAACAAGACGCTTGATGAAATGCAGACGATGGCAAAACTGAAACTTCCGTCCGAAGTCAGTATACGTCTCCTGCCCGGTGCGGATTACTGTATTATTCACACAGTCCCCAAACGGGTAAGACAAGTACTGAACAACTATCTGTCAAACGCCCTCAAGCATACGGAAGAAGGTTTCATCGACATTGGTTATCACCTGCCGCAAGAAGACAGGATTCGCTTCTTTGTCCGTGATACCGGTTGCGGCATTCCTCCTGAAAAGCAAAAGGATGTATTCGAACGCTTTGTCAAGCTAAACAGTTTTAAACAAGGCACGGGTCTCGGACTCTCCATCTGCACCATGATTGCCGAGAAAATGAACGGAAAAGTGGGCGTCAGCTCTATTCCGGGGAAAGGTTCCGAATTCTGGTTCGAAATACCCTATCAACCTACCGGAAGCCAACCTGCATAAAAAAGCCCGCCACTGACATGAACTCTGTCAACGACGGGCAACCTAAACCATCACCGATGCTATCCTGACTCACAATACCTATCGAAGACTAAATCGCAGTTTTCCACTCTGCACCAGTTCTTCATGAGTGATACGATATCGGGACAGTTTTTTTCCTCCTAGTTCCATTTCACGGATATAAAGCGACTCTGCCGACGGGCGTTCCGTCTCTATCACCAGTTGGTCGCGTCCCCAATACTTAGGGTCGAGCTTTATGGTCACCTTATCAAATACCGGAGTAGACAGCGTATAAGCCGGTTCTCCGGGACAATCCGGATAAAAGCCCATCATATTGAAGATAGCCCAAGCAGACATCGTTCCGGTATCATCATTGCCGGGAATTCCGTCGGGGGCATTCTTGAAATACTTCTGCAAAAGGTGGTGCAGCTCTTTCTGCGTGCGCCACTCCTCACCCTTGAAATAAGAAAAAAGATGGGCGTATGCAATGTCCGGTTCGTTGGCAGGGTCGTACAGTCCTTCGTCGAACACACGCTGAAGCTTGTCTACGAACGGCTTCTTTCCACCCATGAGCCGGGCAAGCCCTTTCACATCGTGGGGAACATAGAAAGTATAGTTCCAGGCACAACCTTCGTGAAATCCGGGGTTCGGCTCAAAGTTCTCTCCCTGCCTCGGGTCGAAAGGAGCATAGAATTCACCGTTAGGCAGGATAGGACGGAAAGTACCGTACTCCTTACAGTAATAATGCTTGTAGCCCAGCGAACGTTCGTGGAACAGACGGGCATCCTCCTTCTTGCCAAGCGCAGCGGCTATGCGCGACAAGGCATTGTCGGCAATATAGTATTCCAGGGCATGTGAAACGGAATTGTCATACTGCTCCCGCAGGGGCACATATCCCAATGACACGTAGTCGTCATTGTCCGGTCGGAGCAGATTCTCCGCTCCCGGCAGGGTGGCTCCCTTGCGCATGGCTTCGTAGGCCAGTTCTATATCAAAGTCGCGCAGACCTTTCAGCCAGGTGTCGACGATGACGGGAATGGAAGGGTCACCTTCCATGGTCAGCGTCTCACGTCCGTAGAGTTCCCATTTGGGAAGCCAGCCGTGTTCGCGGTACATGTCGAGCGTGGAGCGCACCATCTGCAATTGCCGTTCGGGATATACCAGCGTAAGAAGCTGGTGCACATTGCGGTAAGTGTCCCACAAAGAAAAGACGGTATAACGGTCGCCTTGGGTAGTCAAAATCTTATCACTCTCCATAGCGGGATATTCCCCGTTCACATCCTGCAGGATATTGGGATGTATCAGCGTATGATAGAGTGCCGTATAAAAAACGGTTTTCTGTTCCTCCGTACCTCCTTCTACAAGGATGCGCGAAAGGTCATCGTTCCAGCGGCGACGAGCTTCTTCCAGCACTTGACCGAAGTTCTTTCCCTGCTGCTCGGTATCCAGATTGAGGCGGGCATTCTCCATGCTCACAAAAGAGACTCCCATCTGGACTTCCACCTGCTCGCCTTCTTCGGTATCGAATGTAAGATAGGCGCCGATATCATCTCCCGCCAGTTCCTTCTGGTAGCGGGTGTAAAGTTTGTAGCGTCCGTTATCGGGGTCCCATTCGGCCTCTACACCGGTCATGGGGCGCTGCTTCTTCCAGTAGCCCGAAGCGGCGGGCTGCTTGTTGACACGCATCACAAAGTAGATGGGAAAAACGGCTTGTGGGTTGTAGCAGAAAGTACCCAGCAGCTTCATACCTTCAAACTCGCATTTACCCGTCTGGCGCAGAAAAGCTCCCGATTCATTGGTCAGGCCTTCGCCCAGGTTCAGCAGCACATGGCTCTGCCCGGCAGGAAAGGTGAAACGCGCCACACCCGTGCGAGGAGTTGCCGTCACTTCCGTCTTCACATTGTAGCGGGTCAAGAAGTTGCTGTAATATCCGGGGGATGCCTGCTCGTCCTTATAGCGGCTTCCATATTCCTTATAATCTACGGACAGCTCTCCCGTAGTGGGCATCAGCAGCAGAGAACCCAATTCCGGACAGCCCACACCGCTCAAATTGACATGCGAGTATCCGGTGAAGAAACAATTGTGATACTCATAGGGAGTAGACCACCAGCGGGCATCTTTATCGTATTTGTTGTCCTCCGAACCCATCACGTTGAAGGGCACTACGGACATCATTCCATTGGGACAGACGGCTCCCGGATTCGTGGTACCGAAGTTGGTGGTACCGACAAAAGGATTCACATAGTCCGCAGGATGCTTCTCCGCAGCCATAGATGCCGTGAGCATTCCAAAGGAGATGATACAGAAAGTAATCAGTCGTTTCATAATATAGTAAGGATTTGTTCTTTATTAGTTAGTGAGCACGCTACCCATGCCGGTGTCATTGCATGCACTCTGCAAAGTTATTGCAAACGGTCTGCAGTGACACTGCAAACTACTTTGCAGTAGCGCTGCAACAGTTTTGCAGTGACGCTGCATCAGCTTTGCAGTGGCGCTGCAACGGCTTTGCAGTAGCACTGCAAAAAGCATGCAGTATCTTTGCAGTGATATTACACTAAGTATAAGGCAGTTACGGCAGGCGCTTTTCAGCAATACCGAGCGCCTGCCAACTGCTTGGTACTTACAAAATACTTGTGCGCTTCGTGAACTCCAGAATCTCGCGGATATACCCAAAGGCAAGCCCCACTACCGTATCGGCTGCACCGTAGTATACAGCTACACGTTCTCCATCTTGCAACGCTGCGCAAGGGAACACCACGTTGGGAACATCACCTTGCAACTCATAAGGAGCAGCAGGCGCAAGCAGATACTCACGGGTGCGGTAGAGCAACTTGGCAGGATTGTCCTTATCCAGAATAGCTGCTCCCATGGAGTAACGGAAACCGTTACAAGTGGTTATCACGCCATGATAGAACATCAGCCAACCCTCGTCCGTGAGGAACGGTACCGAACCTGCCCCTATCTTGGTACACTGCCAGGCACTTTCGGGGAAAGGCGTAGGAGCCATCACATGGCGGTGTTCGCCCCAGAATTTCATGTCAGGGCTGAAGCTAATGTAGATGTCGCCAAAAGGAGTATGTCCGCTATCGCTGGGACGGCTCAAGAGCGCATATTTGCCATCGAACTTCTGAGGCAACAACACACCGTTGCGGTTGAAAGGCAAGAAAGCATTCTCGCACTGGAAGAACTCTTTGAAATCGAAAGTATAGCCGATGCCGATGGTGGGGCCGTAGTAGCCGTTGCACCACGTAATCCAGTAGCGGTCCTCAATCCATGTCACGCGCGGATCGTATTTATATTCGGACTCTATCATGTCCGTATTCCCGGCCTTGAACTTGATTGGCTCATGCTCTATTTCCCAGTGGATGCCGTCCTTGCTGAAACCGGCAAAGATATTCATCTGCACCGCCCGGTTGTCACAACGGAACACACCGGCATAACCATCCTTAAACGGAACCACCGCACTGTTGAAAATGCTGTTCGACGACGGAATATGGTAGCGGTCTATTACGGGATTCTCCGAATAACGCCACATTACATCCTTACAGCCTGCCGGCCGTTCTTCCCAAGGCATTGTGATTTTGTTGCTCATAATTGCTCTATATTATTAATTGGTTATTGTTGTTTCTTCTCATCGGCATACGTAAATGGTATGAAGTACGTAATGAGGAACGCCGGAATGGTGGCAAACAGCGTGAAGGTAAAGAACGCCTCGTACCCCAACCAGTCGCTGACAAAACCGCTGATTGTGCCCGGCAACATCACACCCAGATTCATGATGCCCGAAGCAAAGGCATAATGTGCCATCTGGTGCTTTCCCGGCGCCACCTGCTGCATCATGAACAAAGTCAGTCCCACAAAACCAAAACCATAACCGAAGTACTCGAGCACGATGGCACTACCTATCAGCAACCCGCTTTCCGGCTGGTACATGGCAAGCAGGGTATACGCCACAAAAGGCAGATTGAAGATGCAGCACAGAGAGAACAGCGTCCGCCGCAATCCCCGGTGCGAAATGTAATAGCCTGCCAACAGTGACCCCAGCACAAAGGCTGCCGCCCCATAAGTGCCGTAGTACAAACCTATCTGCTGCTCATTCAGTCCCAAGCCACCTGCCGAACGCTCCGCCTTCAAGAAAAGAGGGACAATCTTCATGACAAAACCCTCGGCAAGGCGATAAAGGATAATGAACGCTATATAGTACCAGATGTGCTTCTTCAAAAAGAAATCCTTGATTACCGCCACCAACTGCTCCCACGTCTCTCTTGCCGACTTGGCGCCGGATGCGGCAGCACCGCCCGATGGCAGCATGCGCATGTGGTAGAAGCCAAGCAGCAGCATCACCGCTGCCAATATCAGCATCACCGTCATCCATGCATGCCGGGTAGCCTCGTGGCGGACTGCCTCTGTGGCACCCTCCACCCCACCGAAACCTACCAGCAAGGCACCTGCCAGCCAGACCAGCCCGCCGGACGCCACAATCTTCGCTATATTGTAGAAGGCTCCCTGCCAACCGATATACTTGGCCTGGTCCTGCTTGTTCAGTTCCGACATGTAGACACCATCCGTAGCCACATCGTGCGTGGCTCCGCTGAAAGCAATCACTGCCAGCAGCGCAATGCATATCGCAAAAAAGAGCGGTAACTGCAACGCCAAAGCCACCAGAGCAAAACCTGCTCCGGTAACCATCTGCGTCAGTACCACGAAAAACTTCTTCGTCTTGAACATTTCAAGGAACGGACTCCAAAGGAACTTCAGCGTCCAGGGCATCATGATGAGCGACGTCCACAGAGCAATCTGCGCGTCACCGATACCCAGCCCCTTGAACATCAACACAGAAACCATGTTCAGCACCACAAACGGCAATCCCATGGCGAAATATACGGTGGGGACCCACGATATAGGATTATGATTTTTTCGGCTCATCCCTTCTGTATATTATCTGTGTCACTTCAACGGTTCACTGCCCATAGTCAGCTCCAGCGTACCGCCGTCCACTATATCCTGATGCGTGAAGAATGGAGTCTCCAACTTATTGCCGTTCAGCACAATGCTCCGCACATACTTGTTGTCGCGGCTGTTGTTGTGGGCTATCACCTTGAACGACTTGCCGTCTTTCAGATGAACGGTCGCCTCGTTGAACAGCGGGCGTCCGATGGAATATACCGGCTTGCCGGGGCATACCTGATAGAAGCCCATCGCATTCAGAATGTACCATGCAGACATCTGTCCGCAGTCTTCATTGCCCGAAAGTCCGTCGGGGTTGTTGAAGTAAAGCGTATGCAGCACCTCATCCACAATCTCCTGCGTACGCCAGGGCTGGCCTACGTAGTTGTAGAGATGGGCAATGTGATGGCTTGGCTCATTGCCGTGGGCATACTGGCCTATCAGACCGGAAATATCCACCGAGGTCGATTCACCTTCCAGCTTGGAATCGGCCGTGAACAGAGAATCCAACTTGCCGATGAAGGCGTCGCGTCCTCCCATCAGTTCCACCAGTCCGTCCACATCGTGGGGAACGAACCAAGTCCACTGCCATGCCGTACCTTCGCAATAGTCATCATTACGGTGATTGGAAGCGCGGGGGTTGAAAGGCGTACGCCAGTTGCCCTCACTGTCCAGTCCGCGCATGAAGCGGGTACTCGGATCGAAATAAACTTTATATCCCTCGGCAAAGGCCGCATACTTATCGCGGTTGGCTTCGTCGTCCAAGGCACCTGCCAGTACGGAGATACACCAGTCATCGTAAGCATATTCCAAAGCTTTAGCCACAGATTCATTGTCTTTATCGCAAGGCACGTAGCCAATCTTGTTCTTCCAGTACTTGGCCTGCGGCATCAGATGCGGCACAACCAAAGGATGGGTGATAATACCCGTCGTATCGTATTCTGCCGTACGGAGGCAAGCCTTGTAAGCCTCCTGCACGTCGAAGTTACGGTATCCCTTTACATAAGAATCCGCTATGAGGGAGGCTGCATGATAACCAATCATGGTACCCGTATAGTTTCCGGCCAGTTCCCACATAGGCAGGACGCCGCCCTCGCGGGACTTCTGGATGAGCGAACGGATGAAAGCCTCGTTCAGTTCAGGATCAATAATCGTCATCAGCGGATGATAGGCACGGAAAGTGTCCCATAAAGAGAAAATGGTGTAGATAGGCTCGTCCACCCTGCCTTGATGGGGCTTCAAGTCCATACCAAAGTAACGTCCGTCAGCATCGGTAAACAAGTTGGGCTGCATACCCGTGTGGTAAAGTGCCGTGTAGAACATGGTACGCTGGTCGTTGTCCTTCGTATCGATGTCAATCTTGGAAAGATAAGTGTTCCACTGCTGGCGGGCAGCACGGCGCACACCGTCAAAATCCCATCCGGAGATTTCGGCTTCCACATTCTTGCGGGCACCGTCCATATCCACGGCAGACACACCTACCTTTACCAATACCTCCTCATTGGGCTCCGTCTGGAATTGCAGTAAAGCTTTAGCTGTAGGCAGAAGCGGACCGCCTTCGTCCAATGCCATGGAGTCCGTGACCAGCGTATAGGTAAATGGTTTGGAGAACTTGGCATAGAAGTTGATATACTGGTCGAAAGCCCAATATACAGTCTTCTTGCGTCCACGGATTTCAGTATCGCTGATTACTTCCAGCTCCATCTGTTCATTCTTCTGGCGCTGGATACTGTAATCCAGGTCGAGGATAAAACCTGCGTCTTCCGCTTTCGGGAAGGTATAGCGATGAATCGCCGCACGTTTGGTAGAGGTCAGTTCGGCTTTCACCCCGTAGCGGTCCAAAAATACGGAATAATATCCCGGTTCGGCTGTTTCATTCTCGTGGGAAAAGGCAGAGGCGTACGCCATCTGCTGGCTCTTCGAGCCCATGGAGTGGTAATCCTGCCGACCTACAGTGGGCATCAGCAGCACATCCCCGTAATCGGCACAACCCGTACCGCTGACGTGGGTATGTGAAAATCCGTTGATAGTAGTATCTGCATAGTAATATCCGGAGCAGGCATCCCACTCGTAGATACGCGTGTCGGGGCTGGGCTGAATCATCCCGTTGGGAACTACCGCTCCGGGATAGGTATGCCCATGTCCACCCGTACCGATGAACGGATTGACGTAAGACGCATAGTCCGGTGCCGTCTGGGTACAGCTGCAAACCGCCCCCAGCAGAAAAAGTCCGCCCAACAGTATGGAACTAGATTTCATGTTTTTCTTCATATTGTTTATTGTATAAGTAGGTGTATAGCTTCATAATAGAATCTTGTTATATGAGAATACTTGAGGAGGGCCGCCCTATTACTTTGAGCAAAGCCCTCCTTTGTTTCATGTATGAAAAGGTTCAAGCATCCGTTTTCCGAAACCTCAGTTTACGGAAAACACGGCATCAGCGTACCTTCTTCATCGTATAGTTCTCACTCACGAAGTAAGGAACATCGGGGAAGATGTCGGTCTCAATCTCACCGCCTACATACTTATAGGGATTGATAGCCCATCTGTTGCCCAAGCCATAGATATGCATATCACCGTTAGGAGCAATAGCACCATCCATATAGTAATCATCATAGTTAGGATATGCTTTCCACTGGAAATTCTTGCTGTAAGTACCGAAATGCATCTTGTAGGTAGCAGGGTCTTCAGCATCGCCCTCATGAATGGTTTGCGGATAGATGAGCAGTGCACCGTTATAGTAATCGCAATGCATCGGATACTTACCGGTGATTTCGGGGAAAGTACCCCAGTTGTAAACCACATATCCGGTACCTTCTTCATCCTTCTCTATAATTACATTCTTCTCAAACTCCTGACTGCCTTTCCAATCCCACCAGCGAGGATTGCCTTCTTCATCCACATAGGTAAAGAGAGAGTTACTGGAAGTTACCTTCCACTCGCCGACCAAATCTTCATAACCCAACATTTTGCCCTGATAAGCTTCACCGATACGGCTCCAGTACTTGCCGCTCCACTCCACTTCATCATCAAAAAGTACTTTACTTATTTCCGAAAGCAACGTATAATACTGATACACCAGCGGTTTGGGATTGTAGAACATCTGAATGCCATAACCTTCATCTTTCACTTTCTGGAATTTGCTCATGTCAAATCCACTCCAACCTCCGTTCAACTCATCATTAATCTTCCAAGGCAGCGGAGCATACTTGGATTTGGGCAGGTTCTCAAAATGAGACTCTTCACGGCCAAAGGCTCCCTCGGGATTCTGATTCTGGTAGTAACCGTAGGTCATATAGTCCACAATGTCACCTACCTTCATACCCTCTACCTCACCATCTGGAGAGTCGAGCGAACCATATTCATACACACCGATCAGCTTGTCTCCAAATACCTGGCGGCACTCATAAACCAAACGCGCGAAGTTGGCACGTGAGCGTGTTTCGAAGCCGGGGCTGGGATTGGAGTTGTTGTAGTTGGTGTACTCATCATCAAAGTCGATGCCATCCAAACCATAAATATCCAAGTAGGCTTTCAGTTCCTTGGCAAAGTCTTTGGCAGCAGCTTCCGAAAGGTTACCCATACCAGCCTCGTCATGGTTGCCAAGAATAGTCATAGCCACCTTAATGCCCTTAGCCTGCAAAGGACGGATGAACTTATCCGCATTTCTCAGCAAGAAGGAAACCTGGTCATTGCAGAAAACATGTACGCGACCGGTCTTGCTATCCACATTGATGTTGGCAGCAAAAATGCTGACTACATCAAAGAAAGGCTTTCCGTTGCTCTTCATGGTATATTCACCCATATTCAAGATGTTCTCGTCATTTACTTCCACAAAGCAATGTGTAAGTATATCACCCTTACTGATACTCTCAGGAATAGCAGCCAAAGGCTTTACCAAGTAAATATATTCCTGATTGTTTGTAGAAACTTCCACACCGTTATTGGCAGATGCAGAAACGGCAACAGCATAAGTCTGTCCGATTGTGCCTCCGGCATTGATATTCAGTTCCACAGAAGCCGACTTCTGTTCGCCCGCCTTGATAGTGGCAGTTCCACCGTTCGCCAGGCTCAGCTTATCGGCGGGATACATTTTATAGCTTGTTCCATTCTTCTTATTGTAAGCCTCCAAAACGTCTTCGTCCACTTTGAAGGTCACCGTAACATCCTGCTCTGCAGCTTTGCTCAGTTCAAAATAGAGATGTCCGGTAGCAACCTTGTCGCCAAAAACAGAAATCGGAGTAAGTTCACGTGCACCGGCGGCAGACTTTACATAGCCATACACGCCATCCACAGTATCCAGCTTGTCACTGTTGCCGGTGTTGATGACAACATCATCTTCACAACCGGTGAAGCATATTCCTGCACATGCAAAAGCCATTGCCAGCAAGCCTGATTTTACATGATTCATATATTTCATAATCAATATCTTTTTATTTGAATTAAGGTATAACTAAATTATTTAGCGGGCAGTTCCACAGCAGTCCAAGTCAATGATTCCACTGCAGTAGCATTGTTCTCATTTCCGCTATAATCGTGAATGGCAGTACCGGCGCCCTCATCGAACTTCCAGTAAGAAACCAGTCCGTCAGTATCCGGCTCTACCTGGTAGAAGTGGTCCTTTGCATTGATTTCTGCTGATGTCAACACCTTGTTCCAGATACGCACCTCTGAGATATTACCTTCCAACCAACGGTCACGATTGTATGAATGGCCAATCCAGAATCCGTTACCTTCATCGGTCATGGTCTGGCCCCAGTTCACGACTCCGCAGTCCAAAGTAGTCTCCAGCATATTCTTACCATTGATGTAGATTATAACTGTTTTTGCATCCGCATCGTAGGTCACAGCGATATGTGTCCATTCGTTTGTCGGAATAACCAGACTCTCATCGGTCACATTGCCGCTACTTGTAGCCACCTGCAACTGGTTTTGAGGAATTCCGGCATCACCGATGCGGAGCAGGAACTTACCTTCGATACCCATAATGGAAGTCAGCATCTTGTCAAACTTGCTTACACGAATCAACGCTTCTGCCGTCAGCTTATTCATATTATTGGCTACATCTGGATTGGTCCAAGTTACGTAAACCAGATTCTTGGTAATATCAGGAACCGTATTAATCAATGCAGCACCCTTCAGCACGTAGTACATGGTACCGGAGCTCTTCAAGACTCCGATGCTTGCCTGGTCTACCGTAACCGGCAATACATATACCTTCTCACGGTCCAGCTCCGTCAAGTTCTTGAAGCTGACAGTGATGTCGTCTGAAATGACAGCACCGGCCAAAATGGTAGCCTGCGGAGTTTCTACCGTATAATAGTTTTCCGGCAGAGCCTCGGCTGTGTCATAATAGGTAGCGTTATAAGTAGCTACCAGTGAAGGGTCCGCCTTCAAGGCAATAGTTATATCCTGCGATTCAGGACGGGCCATTGAAATCCGGAATGAACCTTCCGTATCGGAAACAGTGTTTTTCAACAACACAGTACTGGTCATCGCCGAGCCGTTGATATACACCTGATTATCGAAATTCTCAACGTCATTATCATTACAAGCAGCAAATACACCTGCCAATAATGCCATCGATACTAAATATATACTTTTCAGTTTCATGATATTCTTTTATTTTTTAGGAGCAGGATTCATAATATTGATAGCTTCTCTCACGTATTGATAGGTATTGGTAGCATTGTAATAATCATTCTGCATGTTCTCAATAGCCAGACCAGCTTTTGTAAACTCTGCAGACGGTTCTGTCACCCAATAAGCAGCTTCCGACAGAGCTCTCAAAGCATTGTAATATCCGGTAGTCTTATCTGTTGTATCCAGAGAGACGGTAGATGCCGATACAATGAAGCGGTCAGCCGGAACACCGTCTGCCATCAAGGCCTGAAGCGCTTCTATCCCCAGTTGGGCAACATCCGTGACATCATTTGTAATCAAGATGATATGGTCACAAGAAGAGAGCACAGACTGGCCTATCAGGTTGGCAGGATACCCCTGGAACACCAGTTGCTTACCTGAATTGGCACTCTTCCAGTTGGATATCACACCGAAGAAAGTATCCTGATTTGCCTTTGCTTCAGCCTTGTCGGCTTCGGACATGTAGATAGGATTGCTACCACGATACTCGGCTACAATACCGTCGAAAGGTGCTTCAAGAGCTATCAGTCTGTTCAGCTCAGCCGACAGATAAGCCGAGAATGCAGATGTTTCTGTTCCTTCTTTCACCTTGTCGGTATGTTCCTTCAAGATATTGTCATAGCTGATGGAATAGAATACTTTCGTTCCCTTCTCATGTACATTTGCAATATCTTCCAATTCGAATTCCGCCAAATCGGGAGTAGTTGCGATAATTACGTCCAGGCTGTCGGGAACATCCGACATGTGCTGCCCGCGGCTGAAAGGAACTTTCTCACTATTATCAAACCAACCGTATACAATCTTATGGTCAGAATTCTTGTATTCCTGCAAGTTCTTCAGATACTTGGCATACAGTTCGGGAGACTGTTCGTCGATTCCGGGTTCTTTCAGTTTAATACTCTCTGAATCCGTCCAGTCGGAGCAGGCAGACAATGCCAATACGGAAAAAGCTGCCAGCGCGATTCCTTTGAATGATTTCTTATATAATTTCATAATTATTCAGCATTTATTGTTATTATTTGCGTGCCCACCATACGTCAGTAGCCATGTTGTCCGGTCCACCCAGATAGCTGTTTACTGCCTCTTGCACGTTTTCAGTATTACTTGTATATTCTTCAGAAGGATAAGGCATACGGCGTGCACCTTTCTCGCTATCAACAATTCCACCACTCAAGTTACCTTCACTGGTTGCAGGCAACAGTTTGGGATAGCCTGTACGGCGATAGTCAGCCCAAGCTTCGTTACCTAACGGCCAATTCGCAATCCACTTCTGGGTAATGATACGTTCCTGTTTTTCTTCCTTGGATGCCCCTTCATTCCACTTGACAGTAATGGCTGAAAGGTTCTTTTCATAAGTATTAAGACCGGCGGGATCTTTGTAAAGAGCAGGTACACTGCTTTCATCAGCCAGATAGCTGTCTACACCGGTAGCTCCCCACTGTTCGAAAGAGAGACGGACACCTTGTTCATAAAAATCAGCAGCGGTTCCTTTCATGTTGAAACCATAGATTGCAGTGGCTTCAGCACGCAAAAAAGCAACTTCTGCCGCATTCATCCAAAGCACGGGATCAGAAGAGGAAATCTTCACACGTGAATAATTGATGAAATACTCCTTCATCTTACTGAGGTTGATACCGCGACGTAATCCTACATAAGTCTCTCCAGGCCATTTTGATTCCTCAAAATAGCTGGCACGACGATTGTCGTTGTAACCGTTCATGTAGCAGATGATGTCGGCAGCAGGATGGGTATCACCACCTGAAGCTTCTTCATTGTAACGTACTGCCACAAACAACGGATTGCTAATTGTACCGAAATACTTCCATGTAGCATTGTCTGCATTTGTTTCAATCAGACCCAACTCGTGATTCACTGCACTTTCAGCCATTTCTTTAGCCTTAGCAGGGCTTACATTGGCAATACGGATAGCCAAACGCAGTTTCAATGAATTGGCAAACTTCACCCACTTCTGTACATTACCACTGTACACGAAATCTGCAGAAGCAACCAACGCCGCATTTCTGTTTTCAGTCAGCACCTCGATGGATTCGTCCAGTTCCTTGAAGAATGCGTTATATACTTCTTCCTGCGTATCATAAGGAATGGTAATCTTGCCATCCTGACCGATTTTAGAATAAGGAATAGGACCATACGCATCAGTCACGCGACTCATGGCAGCAACCTTTATGATTTGAGCAATGGCATAAGGAACCGGATTATTGGTATTCTCCGATACTTGTTTCACTGTGCTCAAGTTACCGTAAAGTGTTGAAATGATACGGTCACTTATCAAGAACACACGCGTCCAGTCATTTGTAGCATTAAAATTGGATATTGTATTGGACCAGCCGGCATTTGAATCGGCAAAATAACCTCCCAACGGTCCACCCAACAAACAATCAGTAAACTGTGCCGTATTGACATCTGATGAGATAACCGTACTTGCCAAGTTACTCATGGCAGAACCCAGTGCATAATCATCCGGAGTCAAATCACCCGGTTGATAAGGATTGGAGTTGATATCCATATAATTGCCGGTACAGGACATAAAGCCCATAACCAACGGAGCAACAATCAATTTATTTATAATATTTTTCTTTTTCATATCGTTTGGTATTAAAATTTAAAGCTCAAGCTAAAGCCGATGTTACGCAAAGCCGGCATCATGAAATAGTCTATTCCCTGATAAAAGTTATCGGTAGAAGCTACACTTTCGGGATCGAAAGGAGCCTTGCTGTAAATCATCCACAAGTTGCGGCCTACCAACGAAACCTTGATATCGCACACATCATTCAACAACTTTCTGGGGATGGTGTAACCCAAAGATACTTCCTGCAGACGAACATTGGTAGCAGAATAAGTGTAGTATTGGGGAACAGACGTGCCGCTACCTACTACACCGTACCATGTTTCGGGGTTTACCTTATCTCTACCATTCACCAACACGTAACCTAAATCACGTGCATCGGCAGAAGCCTCGGACACACCGTAATAGTCCAACATAGCTTGTGTACGTGAGTAAACCACACCACCCAAACGGGCTGAAATCAAGAAACCTGCTGTGAAATTCTTCCAAATGAAGTTATTACGCCAAGCCAAATTACCTTTAGGAAGTACGCTTCCCAACTTGATGTATTTATCCGGGTCCGTTATGGCTTCCGTAGCAACCGTTCCATTTTGGTCCACAAAAATCTGTCCATTGGCATCACGTTTCATATCTCGCAGTGAGTAAAGGTCACCCATGCTCCCACCTTCTTTCAGCAAGAAGCGGGCATCACCTAAGCCACCCATATTCAACGTGCTCAAAGAGAACAGCTCACCGGTAACGGGATTGATGGCATTGTCTGCCAAAGTCAGGATTTTATTCTTGTTACTGGAGAAGGTTATACCGGTATCCCATGTAAAATCTTTCCAGGTATTCTTGTAATTCAGCGACAACTCAATACCGGAGTTACGTACGGCACCAGTCTGGATATACATAGCCGACCAACCGCTGACAGGCAACTGCGGGTTGAATGTCTGGTTCATAGTCTTGGCATTGTAATATGTCACGTCCAATTCAAAGTTCTTGAGGAAACGCATGTTCAAACCGATTTCCCAAGAATTGGTACGTTCAGGTTTCAAATTGTACAACGGATATTGGGTCGTGATACTCCACTGGCCGGAACTTGAATTCCATTCATAGTGGGGATTAGCCAAATATCTGGAGAAAGCACTACCAACAGATGCCCATGAACCACGAACCTTTATAAAAGAAAGATAATCTTTGTTCAAGTTAGGCATTAGCTCAGACAGTACAACAGAACCACCGACTGAAGGATAGAAGAATGATTTGCTGTTGGAGTTGGGACCTGCCAGCTGTGAAGGCCAGTCGTTACGTCCGGTCAGCGTCAAGAAGTAAGTGTTCTTGTAACCAAGCTCAGCCGAAGCGAAGAGAGACTGGGTCTGTTCACGCCATCCTTCCTGCAAACGCTGTGTCTTGCTGGCACTCAGGTTCTGGATGGCAAAGTAGTTGGTCAAACCTACCGGTTCGCCGCTGAAGGCATCGCCACCATCAGCAATCGGACCACGTGTTTTCATTGCATCCGAACGTATATCGGAGAATGAACCACCGACGTTGGCCTGGAGTGACCAATCTTCACCGAAATATTTGTTGATACTCACCAGGAAGTCTGCATACAACTGTTTGTCCTGCGTCTTGGTAATACCATAAAGACCTCGTGAAGAGCTCTCGGTGAGCTGTGTATTGGTAGAAGCATAGAACTTTTCTGTATAATCATTGTTGGAGTTATCCAAACGTACACGTCCTGAAACAGTCAGCCAGTCCAGAATCTTATAGCTCAAACCGGCATTCAGCATATAGCGGTCCTTCTTGTTCTGGCGCAGATTACGGTAGTTAATCCAATAAGGATTCTGCATTACCATACCTTCGTCACCTACCGGCCAGTATTGCGTATAAATTTTACGGGCAGCGTCATAGCGCTCATACATGCTGATATCAGACCAGTCGTTGCTGCGCGGGAACAAATAAGCACCCACCAACGGGTTGTTGTAAGTACCCTGGTTCGTCATGTTCTGGTCATTCTGCAGAATATAGCTTGCACCGAAATCCAGAGTCATCTTGTCGTCCAGGAAAGTAGTGGTGTTACGTACCGTAAAGTTGTAACGGTTGTATTTGTTGTTGGGAACAATACCCTTGGAGTTTACAGCAGCAGCCGATGCATACGTCTGGTTTTTCTCTGTACCGGTTGACAAAGAAATGCTCTCTGTTCCTACAATACCCGTCTGGAAATAATCATCTCTCGGGCTGTAATTGTAGTTATTGGCTGCAGACAAAGGCGCTCCCCAGCTCATGGCTCCTGAAGTGCTCATCACACCACCGGTTCCCGTACCGTAACGGTTTTGGAAGCTCGGCATCACAAACGGATTGGTGAATTCAGTATTACTGCTGACAGTAAGGCTCACCTTACCTTCTTTACCTTTCTTTGTAGTAATGACAATGGCACCGTTGGCAGCTTCCGAACCATACAAGGCAGCAGCGGCGGCACCAGTCAGGACTGACATTGACTCGATGTCTTCCGGGTTGATATCGGCAATCGGTTCTGAAGATCCCTGGGAGTCGAACTCCTTACCTCCGGCAGTACCACGGCCAGAGAAAATAGGCACACCGTCAATTACATAAAGTGCATTGGAAGACTGCATGATAGATTTCGTACCACGCATCACTACCTTTGATACACCACCTACACCGGATGAAGAAGCATTGATGTTCACACCCGCTACCTTACCACTCAATGAGTTCACAAAGTTGGCATCTTTATTGGAAGTAATGGCATCTGTATTCACCTGCTGTACATTGTAGGACAATGCCTTTTCCGAACGCTTGATACCGAGTGCAGTAACCACAACTTCTTCAAGCTGTTGGGTATCTCCGGCCATCATTACATTAATCGGCGCATTACCTTTCACGGGGATTTCCTGCGTAGTATAACCGATATAAGAGAATACAATCACCGGATTCGCCTCCGTAGTGGTCAGCGTAAAGTTACCGTCGAGGTCGGTAATACACCCGTTGCTGGTACCTTTTATCAATACATTCACACCAATCAGAGGTCCCATGTCATCTGACACGACTCCGGTAATCGTCCGTTCTTTCCCTTGTTGGTTGCCCTCTTGAGGAGCAGCAGACTTTTCAGAAAGATAAACGATGTTATCCTCCACTTTATAGGAAATGTCTTTCCCTTTGAGAATAACATTCAAAGCATCTTCTATAGACGCATTGTTCACTTTGACGTTTTCTACCGGCAACGCAGCCAGTTTGTCGTCATAAAAAAATTGATACTTGGATTGAGACTTGATTTGTTCAATGACTGTCCCCAATGTGCCGCGAGACACATTCAGGTTTAACTGGGCAAAGCCCCACTGGATAGAAACTGCCATGAACAACAAAACTAATAAAGCCCGCATGAACGTCGAACTCCGAAAAGCATAATTGTCTTTCATAAACACAATTTATAGGTTATACAATAAATTACTTCGAGAGATTCATTCTCTCGCATTCCTATATAAAACAACAGACAATGAAAATACACTTACTGAAAAAGTATCTTTTTTATCATTAATCCTAAAAAAAAAGAGTTATCCCGAAAACAAGTTGATATATCATTTTGCTCAATATTACTAACGAAGTAAATAATTATTTCCACCTGATTCAAGGAAAACACCTATAATACAGATAGTAAATAACAAAATGATATATCAACCTATTTTCGAGGCAACCCTTTTCTTACTATATTATTACTATTCTTTACTTCTTCAGTTCATTCGAGAAAGAATAAGGATAATCTTCCGGCTGCGTACCTCTCTTCATATTAGGCTGGCTGCCCATATCAAACCTCAAGGTACCACCATTCAGCAAATCGCCATGCGTCAGATAATTCTTGGAATAATCCACGCCGTTCACCTTGAGAGACTCGATATACATGTTCTCCGGTGAGTTATCCGGAGCGTCAATTGTCAGGGACTTACCGTTCTCGAAATGGAGGGTAGCCTTACGGAACAGAGGGGCGCCCAGTACATACTCGTCCGTACCAGGGCAAACCGGATAGAAACCAAGTGCAGAGAAGACATACCACGCCGAAGTCTGACCGTTGTCCTCGTCACCGCAGTAACCGTCGGGACCGGCAGTATACATGCGGTTCATTACCTGACGAAGCCAATATTGGGCCTTCCAAGGCTCCCCGGCGTAGTTATAAAGGTAAATCATGTGCTGGATGGGCTGGTTGCCATGGGCATAGTTACCCATATTCATCACCGTCATCTCACGGATTTCATGGATTACCTGGCCGTAGTAGCTGTCATCGAACAGGGGCGGGACAATAAATACAGAGTCAAGCATCTCCACGAAAGACTCTTTTCCACCCATCAGGTCTATCAGACCTTGAGGGTCGTGGAATACAGACCAGGAATAGTGCCAGCTGTTACCTTCAGTAAAGGCGTCACCCCACTTCAAAGGAGAGAAAGGAGACTGGAACTGGCCGTCTTGATTACGACCACGCATCAGCTTGCTTTCCTTATCAAATACATTCCTATAGTTCATGGCACGTTCCGCAAAGAGTTTCTGCTCCTTCTTCGGACGGTTCAGTTCTTTTGCCATGCGGTAGATGCACCAGTCATTATAAGCATACTCCAAAGTACGGGCAGTGTTCTCGTTGATTTTCACATCGTAGGGAACATAACCAAGCTTGTTGTAATACTCATAGCCGAGGCGACCCGTGGAAGAAACCTCGGGATGGACATTCTTTGTACCGTTGATGAGACCTTCGTACAGTGTCTGCACGTCCTCCACCTTCACGCCTTTTAGATAGGCATCTGCCAGCACGGAAGCAGAGTTGTTGCCAATCATACAGCCACGGTGACCCGGACTTGCCCATTCGGGAAAGAAACCGCTTTCCTTATAGGTGTTGACAAGGCCTTCCTGAATCTGCCTGTTCACCGACGGATACATCAGGTTGAGGAATGGGAAAAGACAGCGGAAAGTGTCCCAGAAACCGGTATCCGTATACATATAGCCGGGCAACACTTGCCCATTGTAGGGACTGTAATGAATCGGATTTCCTGCCTCATCCAGTTCATAGAATGCACGCGGGAACAACAAGGAACGATACAAACATGAGTAGAAAGTACGGTACTGGTCAAGGGGTCCGCCTTCCACATCAATACGGCCCAGCACCTTGTTCCAGGCATCCTGGCCTTTCTGAACCAATGTTTCCAAATTGTCATTGCCAAGCTCCTTCAAGTTACGGTCAGCCTGCTCAAAACCGATGAAAGAGGAGGCTACACGGGCATGTACCACTTCACCCTTGCGGGTTTTGAAACCGATAACAGCACCGGCGTGTCCGGCTTCCTGCTCAACCTTATTCTCGCTCAAGACGCCATCGGCTACAGAAGCCTTATAAGTAAAAGGCTTGTCGAACTCTATCACGAAATAGTTCTTGAAGTTCTCGGGAACACCGCCGCTGTTACGGGTAGTATAACCGATAATACGATTCTGTTCCGGAAGTATCTTCACATAAGAGCCCTTGTCAAAGGCATCGACAACAATGTATGAATGATCATTTTCAGGGAAAGTGAAACGGAACAATACGGCACGGTCGGTAGGGGTGAACTCGGTAACCACATCGTGTTCGGCAAGATATACCTTATAATAATGAGGAAGTGCCACTTCGCCCTTGTGGGAGAACCAGCTTGCACGCTTCTCTTCATCAAACTCGGGTTTGCCAACCACCGGCATAATGGAGAACTGCCCGTAGTCGTTAATCCAAGGACTGGGCTGGTGTGTCTGCTTGAAACCACGGATCTTGTTCGCTGTATAGACGTATTGCCAGCCGTCACCCATCTTACCCGTCTGAGGAGTCCAGAAGTTCATACCCCAGGGACGTGCGATCGCAGGATAGGTATTACCGGTGGAAAGCTCGAAAGTAGACTGCGTGCCGACAAGAGGACTGACATACTGGGTAAAGTCTTTGGCATGCAGCCACAAGGAAGTGCTCACAAAAAGAAACAATAGGATTAATTTTCGCATAATATTAGAAAGTTGTTAGTATTAAATAAATTCTTCTCGTCATATCTCGAATTTGTGCGGCCTTCCTACTTCATTGAGGAGAGGAAAACACTGTTCCCCACAATTTTATACTCCAATGGAATGGCATTCTTTATCAGATTCAGCACAGCCCCTACACTCTCTTTTTTCTTCAGTGTACCCGAGTAAGTCTTGCTTACATCTATGTTCGGTGCCAGAATTACCCTCACCCCATACGAATTCTCCAATGTACGCGCAATGGTGTATAGGTCAGCCTTCTCAAAGACAAACTCATTATTGTGCCAGTTTTCGATTCCCGTATCCACCTGCTTCACCACCAGACGCCTAGTCATTCCGTTCAGCTCGGCTTTCTGTCCGGGGGCAAGGATAATCATACCCTCGCCATGATTACCTTTCACCTCTACTTCGCCTTTCAAAAGGGTAGCTACTGCAGACATCTTAGCCTTGTCAGACTTGAGGTTGAAAACAGTTCCCAATACTCTGACCTGCATGGCCTCACTCTGTACGACAAACGGTTTTTCCAGATTCCTCATCACCTCAAAATATCCTTCTCCTTCCAGATAAACCTTTCTTCCCTTCCCTGCAAACTCATGTGGATATTTCAGGGTAGTGTTTTTATTCAGCCAGACTTTGGTTCCATCCGGCAGTTTCAGTTCCTTAATCTTATCATGAGTGGTGACAGCCAGTAATGTTTCCGGCTGGCTATAAGTCTGATAAAAAAGATAGCCGAAAGTTCCCAAAAGGAAGAAGCCCACAAATACGGCCGCATACCGCATCCACCCAACCATCCTCCGTACCTTGTATTGTTTCGTCTTCTCTTGTTCCAGCCTTTTAAACAATCGCTTTTCGGCCTTTTCTATGTCTTGTGTATTCGAAGTATCCCCCAGTCTCCCCAAGTGGTAAATCTCCTCCAGCCTGAACAATTTGCGTGCATTCTCACCCGACTCTTCCAGCCAGGCGTTCACCTCACGAAGTTCATCTTCCGTACATTCACCCATAAGGAACTTGGCCAATATCTCCTCATTCAACTTATTCATTCTTTCCTTCATTATGATAATAAAACAACGCTGCTCGCAAAAACACTTACTTTCCCGATGAAAAACAGAGCCAACATCAGATTCAGATACCCCAGTTTATCACGCAGCAACTTCAAAGCTTTGTACATGTGGGCCTCCACCGTACGCAATGACACTCCCATTGTATCAGCTATCTCCTTATTCTTCATATCATGCAGATAGCTGAGTTTGAATACCATCCGGCACTTGTCCGGCAATTCATTGATGGCATCGGACAGCTTCCTCCTGAGTTCGGCATCCTCTATCCGTTTCACCACATCATTGCTGTCAGGTTGATAGAACTCAACCCTCTTTTTATGGATTTCGAGCATGACAGCCTCATAGCCACTCACAATGTCCCGATGCTTCAGAACGTTCAAGGCACGGGTATACACCGCCCTATACAGAAAAGCCTGAATCTGCTCTCCCACCTTCATGGTATCTTTCCGCTTCCACAGCTCCACGAAAACATCCTGTACCACATCTTCCGCATCTTCTTCCCCCACAATGCGTGTGGCATAGAACAGCAGGTTGGTATAATACCTGCGGAAAAGGGATTTATATGTCAAGTCGAAATGTTCATTCATATGTTAGCCGGTTATCGGGGACTGTACCATGCCTGACCTGGCTTATCCCCCATTTCAAATTCGAAAACACTTCCATCCATTATCTGTTCATGCGTAATATAACTTTTGTCATAGTTCTTACCGTTGAGTTTGACAGATTGAATGTAGCAATTTTCCTTGCTCACCGCCGGCGCCAGTACCGTAAAGGTCTTTCCACCGGGCAGGTGCATCTTCATTTCCGGATATAGGGGGGTACCGATTTCATATTTTCCACCAACCGGGTCTACCGGATAAAAGCCCATCGCACTGAACACATACCAGGCGGACATCTGTCCGCAATCCTCGTTGCCGCACAAACCGGCAGGAGTGTTCAGGTAGAGTTCACGCATCACCCGGGCTGCATATTTCTGGGTTTTCCAAGGTTGATCCACAGCATTGAACAGATAGATGACGTGATGGCTAGGCTCATTTCCATGCGCATACTGGCCAATCATCCCGGTGCTGAAAATAGGCAACTCATCATCTGCAGAAGGATTGTAAGTAAACATACTGTCCAGCTTCTGGGCAAACCGTTCCTTACCTCCGGTCAAAACTATCAAACCGTCAATATCCTGCTGCACAGACCAGAAGTATTGCCAGCCGTTGCTCTCGCAGATGTGCGGAGTATAGTCGTCCGGCGAGAAGTTCCGGATAAACTCTCCCTTGTCATCACGGGGCTGCATGAAAGAACTTACCGGATTGTAGACATTCTGGTAATTACGGGAACGCTTATAAAACTCGTCCGCAACCTCCTTATCGCCCAGCTTCTCTGCCATACGGGCTATACAATAGTCATCATATGCATATTCCAGTGTTTTAGAAAGTGACCAGTTTTCCGAATTATACTGATCCGTCACATTATAAGGAACATAGCCATATTTCTTATATAACCCAATGCCACGATAGGAATCGATATTGGCAGTAGCTACACAAGTCTCCAAGGCCTTTTTCGCATCGAAGTCCCCAATACCTTTCAGATAGGCATCTACAATAACCGGCACAGAGTGGTAACCTATCATCATATCTGTCTCGCCCCCCTGAAAATTCCATACGGGAAGGCGGCCGTTCTGTTCGAAGAAGGCGAGGAAGGACTTCACCATATCATTCACCCGTTCCGGCTCAATAAAAGTATAGAGAGGATGAGCCGCACGGTAAGTGTCCCACAAGGAGAAAGTACTGTAATTTGTCCAGCCCTCTACCCGGTGCACTTGCTTGTCGGGACCGTAATAGGCGCCGTCCACATCACTGTAAATGGTAGGAGCAATCATCGAATGATATAAAGCTGTATAGAACTTGACTTTCTCATCGCGGTCATCGCATTTTATTTCTATCCGGGACAATTGTTCGTTCCAATCATCCTGCACAGCAGCCAGGTATTTGTCGAAATCATCATCAGGTACTTCTGCTGCTAGATTACGTGCCGCCCCTTCCATACTTACACCGGAGATGGCAGTACTGACAAGAATCTGTTCTCCTTCCTTAGTCTGAAAGTCGAATCGTGCAATGACAGATGTCCCTATCCGCTTGCCTTCTTTCTCTATGGCAGCTGTATCGAGCTGCATCGCAGCAAACGGTTTGGAGAAACGTGTACGGAAGTAGAGGCGCTGGTCGCGTGCCCAACCGTCAGAGTAACGGTAACCTTGCACCGTTACCGAATCGACGGCTTCTATGTGAGAATCATTGGTAAAATCCCAATTCATGGCTTTCCGCAAATTCAGGAAAACGGCAGCATCGGCTTTTGGGAAAGTATACCGCTGAATGCCACAACGCTCGGTGGCCGTCAACTCTACATTTATATTAT